>Ga0247817_10000454_pt1 | contig 23182 bp, 17 predicted proteins | sample UWRJL212509R1_FD_178010 | JGI IMG/M metagenome (GOLD analysis project Ga0247817, IMG submission 178010) | Plant litter microbial communities from Arlington Agricultural Research Station in Wisconsin, United States - UWRJ-L212-509R-1 | ecosystem: Environmental > Terrestrial > Plant litter >...
TGATGTAAATTGTAGCGTTCTATATAGCTGATTAATTTGTCGGGATAATTAGGATCTGTTGCATAACCAGCTGCACGCAAGCCTTTTGCCCAAGCTTTGTAGTCGTCTTTTTCATAAGTAAATAAGGTCGCATAACGGTTTTTACCTACTAAAAACAAGGCATGATCGCGGTAGGATTCTGAGGCTTCTGTGTATTTTCTGAAACATTCCTGTGCCGCGTCATCGTCATGACGAACGGTTTCTCCCGTCCAGTCTTTGTGGCATTTTATTCCGAAGTGGTTGTTTGCTTCTTGTGCTAAATCACCTCTTCCTGCACCGGATTCTAATATTCCCTGCGCCAGAATAATACTTGCCGGAATATTATATTTCTGCATATTACCCATTGCAATGTCTTTGTATTGCAATACATAATCAGTAATTACATTGTTCGTGACAACTGTTTTTGATGTAGACTGAATTACTTCTGTTTTATTACTATTTGTAGTATTGGGATATTTTTTAGCAACAGGTTTAGTGTACGCTGTCTTTTTAGTGGTAGCTGTTCTGGTTTTCTGAATCGCTGCTGCTTTTTGCGTTGTTGCAATTCTAGGTTTACTAGCCGAACAACTTGCTAAAGCAATGATTATAAAAAGACCTATAATTTTTTTAAGCATTTGTTTTGAGTATTGGTAATTTTTTCTGCTTCAATTTTATATTCATTCCGTCAATGCCCTGCAAACCACCGGTATGAATCAATAAAATTTTTGAATTTGCAGGAAAATAGTTTTTATGTATTAAATCTATAACGCCAAAAACCATCTTTCCTGTATAAATTGGATCTAAAGGCACTTTATTTTTATCAAAAAAAGCATTGATAAATTCTATTAATTCTAAATTTATCTTCCCATATCCTCCAAAATGATAGTCAGAAATTAAATTCCAGTTATCTTTTTTTGCAAAAATACGAATTTCATCTTGTAAAAAGTCACCTTTTAACGCTGGAAACCCTAAAATTTTCTGATTTTCTGCCGCGCTGTTAATCAATCCGCAAATTGTTCCGCCAGTTCCCACCGCACAACAAACATAGTTAAAAACCGCATCGTCTGCTGTTAAAATTTCTTCACAGCCTTTTACAGCAAGTTCATTTGTTCCGCCTTCGGGTACTAAATAAAAGTTACCAAATTTTGTTTTGAGTTTTTCGATAAAAGAAGCATCACTTTTTAAACGGTATTCTTCTCTGGAAACAAACTCGAATTGCATGCCATTTTCCTGTGCAAATTTCAATGTTGGATTTTCTTCAATTTTACCTTCAAGTTCATCACCACGAATAATACCAATCGTTTTAAAGCCCTGCTCCTTTCCGGCATACGCAACCGCAGCAATATGATTGGAAAAAGCACCTCCAAAAGTCAATAACGTTTTTTGATTTTGGGCGTTCGCTTCAAGTAAATTGTATTTTAATTTTCTGAATTTATTTCCTGAAACAAACGGATGAATTAAATCTTCGCGCTTAATTGTCAAAGAGACTGCATTGGGGAAAATAATGTTTATAGGTTGGTTGAAAACTAAATTCATTTTAATTTGATGTAATACAGAAATTGAAATAATCGTCTGTTTTTTATATAATGTAAGTCGGTTTCTTTTGCGTAAGCTTCTCTTTCAAAACTAATATTTCGGTATGCTAAATCTTTGTTTTTATATTGAAGTAATCGAATTAAAAACTCAAAAACATACCAAATAAAAAACGGAACTATGAGCATTTCCAGTTGTTGCCGTAAATGTATTTTTTCATGATTGATAAATATTTTATTGGCTTTATTTACATCGTGTTTCATTACAATAAACGGAAACACGGCCATTCCGCTATATCCTTTTGGAATTAAATATTTAGCAACAATCAGAAACATTGGGTGTAAAATTTATAAATTTGTAGCTATAAAATTGTTCGATTTAAATAAAATCATAATTAAATATTCATATTTTTGATTTTATGTTTGTTAAATCGAACCTGAAGCAGATTTATGAAAGAGCAAAGTAATGAAAATAAATTAATCGAAGGCGAAGATTTTTATTATACACCCGAAGGTTACAAATGCTTTACCGAAAAACACCATTTAAAACGTGGTTATTGCTGTAAAAGCGGTTGTCGTCATTGTCCTTACGGATATGATAAAAAAACAGGAAGAATAAACAAATCGTCATAAAATTACAATACTATAAAATGAATGTTTTTATAACTAAAAATATACCACAAGCGGGCATCGTATTACTTCAGGAAAAAGGAATCAACCTTACCATAAATCCCACAGAAAATATATTATCAAGAGAGGAGTTTATAAAAATCTGTAAAGAAAATGATGTGCTGCTTAACGTTGGAGCTAATAATTTAGATGAAGACTTTTTTCAACAATGTCCTAATTTAAAGGGAATTGCTTTATTTTCAGTCGGATTTGATGCTGTACATATGCCGTCAGCAAATAGCCGAAAAATTCCAGTTGGCAATACGCCTGATGTGCTAAGCAGAGCGACCTCCGATGTTGCTTTTTTATTGATGCAAAGCGTTGCCAGAAAATCATTTTATAATCACAAAAAAATTATAAACGGAGAATGGGGAAGTTTTAATGCATTAGAGAATTTAGGACAGGAGCTTTACGGTAAAACACTGGGGATATTTGGTTTGGGGCGAATTGGCGTTGAAATGGCGAAGAAATGTAAAGCGGCATTTGGAATGAATATTATTTATCACAACCGATCTCATAACGAAAGTGCGGAATGTGAACTGGATGCTACTTTTGTAGATTTTGATACGTTACTTGCTCAAAGTGATGTTTTAAGTATTCATTCTAATTATACAGAAGAAAACAACGAACTATTTAACAAAAGCGCTTTTGCTAAAATGAAACGCAATGCCATTTTCATTAACACTGCAAGAGGGAAATTTCATAATGAAGACGATTTGTTTCATGCTTTAAACAATAATATCATTTGGGGTGCCGGACTCGACGTTACTAATCCGGAGCCGATGCTACCAAACAATCCGTTGTTGTCTCTGCCAAATTGTTGTATTTTACCGCACATTGGTTCAGCAACTTCTGAAGCAAGAAATGCAATGGCTATTTGCGCAGCGCAAAACATAATCGCGGTTTTTGAAGGTAAAGAAATGCCTTTTGCTGTTAGTTTTTAGAATTGCTTAGATTGTTAGACTTCTTAGATTTTTGGATCTTTTTTGTCTAATAAATAAATACAATTATTAAATAATATAAAATAGATCTAAAAAATCTAAAATCATCAATCTAAAATCTAAAACACCACATGGATATTCTCTTGCGAAAATTTAGGATTAAGATCCACAAATCTTATCACAGGTCGGATATTCGTTATCCATAGTTTAATGTGATTCTATGCCAATTCAAAAATTAGACATTTACAGACAATTAAATTTAGATTCTAAGAAGTCTAAGCAAGTCTAAGATCTAACAATCTAAAAATCCAACTAATCTAAAAGAAAAAATGACTTTCCAAGAACAAATAAAACAAGGAATTCCTTCGATATTACCTCCTAAAAAAGAATATGATCCGGCTATAAATCACGCTCCAAAAAGAAAAGAAATTCTTTCGGCAGAAGAAAAAAAACTGGCTCTTAAAAATGCATTACGTTATTTCGAACCACAGCATCATGCTGAATTAGTTTCTGAATTTTCAGCAGAATTAGAAACTTACGGACGTATCTACATGTATCGCCTGCGTCCTGATTACAGAATGTATGCCCGCCCTATTGACGAATATCCCGGAAAATCGTTGCAGGCAAAAGCGATTATGCACATGATTCAGAACAATCTGGATTATGCTGTAGCACAACATCCGCATGAATTGATTACGTATGGCGGAAATGGTGCTGTTTTTCAGAACTGGGCACAATACTTACTGACGATGCAATATTTGTCTGAAATGACAGATGAGCAAACATTAACGATGTATTCCGGACATCCGATGGGATTATTCCCTTCTCACACTGAAGCACCTCGAGTTGTCGTAACAAACGGAATGGTAATCCCGAATTATTCTAAACCGGATGACTGGGAAAAAATGAATGCTTTGGGTGTTTCGCAATACGGACAAATGACGGCCGGAAGTTATATGTACATTGGTCCTCAGGGAATTGTTCACGGAACGACAATTACGGTTTTAAATGGTTTTAGAAAAATAAAACAAAATCCTGAAGGAAATTTATTCGTAACTTCAGGACTTGGCGGGATGTCCGGAGCGCAGCCAAAGGCAGGAAATATTGCTGGTTGTATAACGGTTTGTGCAGAAGTGAATCCTAAAATTACAAAAATTCGCCATGAACAAGGCTGGATTAATGAAATTGTAACTTCAACAGACGAATTAGTAAAACGGGTTACTTCGGCGAAAGCCAATAAAGAAGTAGTTTCTATTGCTTATTTAGGAAATGTGGTAGATGTTTGGGAATGTTTCGACAAAGAAAATATTAAAATTGACTTAGGATCTGACCAGACTTCGCTTCATAATCCTTGGGCTGGTGGTTATTATCCGGTTGGTATTTCATTTGAAGAAGCTAATGAAATGATGGCTAAAAATCCTGAATTATTCAAAGAAAAAGTACAGGAATCTTTGCGCAGACAAGCCGATGCTATTAATAAACATACCGCAAAGGGAACTTACTTTTTCGATTATGGAAATGCCTTTTTACTAGAAGCATCACGTGCCGGAGCAGCTGTTATGGCAGAAAATAATATCGATTTTAAGTATCCTAGCTACGTTCAGGATATTATGGGACCAATGTGTTTTGATTACGGTTTTGGTCCTTTTAGATGGGTTTGTACGTCAGGTAAGCCAGAAGATTTACAAAAAACAGATACTATTGCAAGTCAGGTTTTGGAAGAATTGGCAAAAACGGCTCCAAATGAAATTCAGCAGCAAATGCAGGATAATATAAAATGGATTAAAGGTGCTCAGGAAAATAAACTGGTTGTAGGTTCACAAGCCAGAATTTTATATGCTGATGCTGAAGGCCGTATTAAAATTGCCGAAGCTTTTAATCAGGCTATTGCTAAAGGTGAAATTGGAACGGTTGTTTTAGGCCGCGATCATCATGATGTTTCAGGAACTGATTCTCCATACAGAGAAACTTCAAACATTTACGACGGATCTCGTTTTACTGCTGATATGGCGATTCAAAACGTAATTGGTGACAGCTTTAGAGGTGCTACCTGGGTTTCGATTCACAATGGTGGCGGTGTTGGCTGGGGAGAGGTTATAAATGGCGGATTTGGTATGGTTCTTGATGGTTCTAAAGAGGCTTCAAAGCGTTTAGCATCAATGCTTTTCTGGGATGTTAACAACGGAATTTCGAGACGAAGCTGGGCTAGAAATGATGAAGCAATTTTTGCTATAAAAAGAGCAATGGAAACACAACCTTTATTAAAAGTTACTTTACCTAATCTTGTGGATGAAAATCTATTATAGCCTGTAAATAAGAACATTTAAATTCTAAATATATGAAAACATTCAAATTAGTGCCGGTTTTTCTGCTTTTGATACTAACTTCTTGCAGTTCTGTTAGTGTTTACTCTGATTATGATAAAAACGTAGATTTCGCTCCTTATAAAACGTATGCCTTTTTTAAAGCAGGAATTGATAAGGTTGAAATCTCTGATTTGGATAAAAGACGTATTCTACACGCCATTGATCAGCAAATGCAGGCAAAAGGTTTTACCAAAAGTGAGAATCCTGATTTATTAGTAAACATTTTTACAAAATCAAGAGAGCAGGTAAACGTAAACCAATTTAGCGCAGGCTGGGGTTACGGTTGGGGATGGGGATGGAATCCTTTTATGATGTATGGAAACCAGACTCAAGTATCAACTTCTACAGAAGGAACTTTATTCATCGATTTGATCGATGCTAAAAAGAAAGAAATGATCTGGCAAGGTGAAGGAATTGCAACCTTAACTAAAAATCCAGATAAAAAAGATGCCAAAGTAAACGACATTGTTACTAAAATATTGGCTCAATATCCGCCAGTAAAAAAATAATTAATACATTTGTTTTTTCCAAACAATAAAAGATGTCCAACTTAAGCAACATTATTATCGCTATTAACATTATTGCAATTCAGCAATAATGGCGAGGTGTTATATAAATAAGTAAACAATATACAATTTATTAAACCTCCCAAATCGGGAGGTTTTTTTATTTTTAAAATTAACAATCATGAATCTATTAAACGATGTCCTTGCTGCCAAAAAACAACTCGAAAATGTAGTTGCCGCTACGCCGCTTACACAAAACTTAAATCTTTCAGAAGAGTTTAAAGCTACTATTTTGCTAAAACGAGAAGATTTACAAATTGTGAGATCATACAAAATTCGAGGTGCTTACAACAAAATTTCATCCCTGAACGAAGCTGAAAAAGCAATCGGAATTGTATGCGCAAGTGCAGGAAATCATGCTCAGGGCGTTGCTTATTCATGCCATCTTTTACAAATAAAGGGCAAAATTTATATGCCTAAAACAACACCAAAACAAAAGGTAAAGCAAGTACAATTGTTTGGTAAATCTTTTGTTGAAATTGTGCTTACAGGTGACACCTTTGATGATGCGTACGCTTCGGCAACGGCAGACGCGATTAAAAATCATAAAATATTCATTCATCCTTTTGATGATGTTCATGTTATTGCAGGACAAGGAACTGTTGGCTTAGAAATTTTAGAAAATTATAAAGAACCAATCGATTATGTTTTTGTTCCTATTGGCGGTGGCGGACTCGCTTCCGGATTGTCTGAAGTTTTTAGACAATTGAGTCCAAATACTAAGATTATTGGCGTTGAGCCAAAAGGTGCTCCTTCGATGAAAACGTCTATTGAAAACAATAAAAATACTCCGTTAACGAACATTGATAAATTTGTAGATGGAGCTGCCGTAAAACAAGTTGGCGATCTGACTTTTGAAATTTGCCGAAACAATCTGGCAGACATAATCTTGGTACCCGAAGGAAAAGTATGTACCACTATCCTCCGTTTATACAATGAAGAAGCAATGGTTGTAGAACCTGCCGGAGCTTTAACCATTGCAGCACTGGATTTGTACAAAGACAAAATAAAAGGTAAAAATGTGGTTTGTGTAGTAAGCGGAAGTAATAATGATATCGAGAGAACTGCCGAAATAAAAGAACGCTCTCTGCTATACGAAGGATTGATGCATTATTTCATGATTCAGTTTCCACAACGTCCCGGTGCCTTAAAAGAATTTGTAAACAATATTTTAGGTCCTGACGATGATATTACTTATTTTCAATTTGCCAAGAAAAACAGCCGTGAAGTAGGTTCTGTAGTGGTTGGGTTGGAATTAAAAAACAAGAAAGATATCAAATCTATTAAAATGAATATGGTAGAAAATGGTTTTGAGTTTCAATATCTAAATGAAAACCAGGATTTATTTACACAGCTAATTGGCTAAAATTAAGATTGTTGTATTTTTACACTTCTATATTGGCAAAAAATTAAGTATCAAAATTTGATAAAGCTGATAAATGTCAGAAAGAATAAAACATCTTATATTGTATTTTTACGCTTCACTTTTAGATCAAAAACATGACAACACTTAAAGATATATCGAATATAGAAGACATAAAAATAATGGTGGATACCTTTTATGCTAATGTCAGAAAAGATGATCTTCTGGGGCCTATTTTTAATGATAAACTGCAAAATCGCTGGCCTGAACATTTACAGAAAATGTATGGTTTTTGGCAGACCATTTTGTTTGATGTGCGTGCTTATTCCGGAACGCCATTTCCACCGCACAAACAATTACCGGTAGAAAAGACTCATTTTGATCGCTGGATTATGCTTTTTAACACCACAATCGATGCTCAGTTTGAAGGTCCGCTTACTGAAGAAGCTAAGATGCGTGCTACCAACATGGCGCACATGTTCAATCATAAAATCGACTATTTCAGAAATCAGGATAAAGCGCTGTAATTATTTGACTATCGCTTTTCCGTTTTTGTACTGACTTTTTCCATCATCCCAAACATCATATTCTAAAGCTGCTTTAAATGTTGCCGAATTTGCTCCCGCCACCTGGGCATTTTTATAGTACACATTTTTAGCATCTTTGGAATATTCTTCCGATAGAACTTCGAAACTCGAACAATCAGCAGCATCTATTTTTTTACAATTGTAATAAACACTATTCTTATCTTTTGAGAACGTATTGTTTAACGGTTGAAAAGTATTCGCATCAATTTCCGGATATTGCACACCCTTGCTAATCAATATATTGTTTACTGCTATTGTCCAATAATCAATCTTTTTAATGTTTGTAATAGCATCAAATTGAGAAAGTTCGAATTCTTCTTTTGTGAAAGCAGAAACTATTGAATTCCCAATCTGAGCATAGGTTTCGTTTATCGCTTGAATTTCGCCTTCCGGTCTTTTATGTTTCTGAATCACCTCATCTACCTCGATCATATTAATGCCTTCTCCACGGTAACTAATGATTGCATAAACAAAATCAGCATCAACGGCAATGGCATCATTTACAGGTCTAAACGTTTCAGGATCGCCTTTAATTTTTTTATTTTTATAATAAACAGCATTCGCATCTTTAAACCATCTATTGCTTCTATAATCTTTAACTGTCGGATCCAACAATTGATAGGTTTTTGGATCAGCACCATCAATAACTTCTAATACATCTGCTTTTTTACTATGTATATTATAGACATGATCTTTGTCTTTGATAATACCTTGCTCGTTTATTTGAAATGTAGCGTGATCAACTTCTTGCTTATGTCCTTTCCAATATACATTGCTTTTATCTTTTCCGAAATCTTCGTTTAAAACCTCAAAAGAAGCAACATCTGCATCAGATTCAAAATAGCCCAATTCAAACCAATTGCCCATTGGCGAAAACACAATAATGTTTTTTCTATAATGATGAAAATAAGAGTTTGAAACTTTTAGATTTACCGGATCTCCTATTTTGAAGAAAAAAAACCTGATGCCTAAAAAAAGGACAAGAACGACTGCGGAGATGATAAGAATAATTTTCATATAACTTCTAAAATGGTATTTTGTTCGGAATGATAGTACTTCGTAAAACTAAGTATTTTTATTTTTATTTTAAAACAAGGTTTTAAATTGAAAAATCAAGCACAATAAAAGCGTTTTAATTTTATATAATAAAAGCATAAAATTATGGATTGCGCAATAGAACCATCTAATTGTTAAAAATCAATTTTAAAAAAGTGTGTTTTAGCCATTGAAATTCGTAATTTTACATTCTTAATCTACAACGTTTTCGAAATGAATGCAAGTATTGAAACAAATCCGTTATTAGAGCGATTGCCTAAACATTTAAAGCAATTTATTAAACCTCAGGATTATGGCGATTATACGCCCATAAATCAGGCGGTTTGGCGATACGTGATGCGTAAAAATGTAGATTATTTATCGAAGGTCGCACACAGCTCTTATCTGGAAGGTTTACGCAAAACAGGAATCGAAATCAATAACATTCCAAGTATGTATGGTATGAACCGAATCCTGACTGAAATTGGCTGGGCTGCGGTTGCTGTTGACGGTTTTATTCCGCCTAATGCTTTTATGGAATTTCAGGCTTATAACGTTTTGGTTATAGCATCCGATATTCGTCAGTTAGAACATATTGAATATACGCCTGCTCCGGATATCATTCACGAAGGTGCAGGACACGCTCCTATTATTGCCAATCCTGAATATGCAGAATATTTACGTCGTTTTGGAGAAATTGGATGCAAAGCTATTTCTTCATACAAAGATTATCAGATGTACGAGGCGATTCGTTTGCTTTCGATTTTAAAAGAAGCTGAAGATACTCCGCAGGAAAAAATAGACGAAGCAGAAAAAGCCGTTTCCGATTTGCAAAATAATATGGGCGAATTATCTGAAATGGCTCAGATTAGAAACTTACATTGGTGGACTGTAGAATATGGTTTAATAGGAACTGTTGACAACCCTAAAATATATGGTGCCGGATTGCTTTCTTCAATTGGTGAAAGTGCCTGGTGCATGACAGATAACGTAAAGAAAATACCTTACGATATTTCAGCTGCCAATCAAAATTTTGATATTACACAGCTGCAGCCTCAACTTTATGTAACACCTAATTTTTCGCACTTAAGCTTGATTCTGGAAGAGTTTGCCAATAAAATGGCTTTACGAACAGGAGGACTTTCGGGAATTCAAAAACTAATACATTCTAATGCTTTAGGAACAATTGAATTAAGCACAGGTTTGCAGGTTTCCGGTGTTTTTACTAATGTAATTGAAGAAGAAGGAAAACCTGTTTACATTCAGACTACCGGAAAAACGGCTCTTTCTTACCGTGAAAAAGAATTGGTTGGCCACGGAACACTAACACATCCGGAAGGTTTTGGAAGTCCGATTGGAAAACTAAAAGGATTCAATTTAGCGATTGAAGACATGAGTCCAAAGGATTTACAAGCCTACAGCATTGTAGAAAACGAAACTGTTAGATTAGAATTTGAAGGAAATATTATTGTTGAAGGAGAAATCATTACAGGTTCAAGAAATCTTCATGGCGAAATTATCCTAATCAGCTTTAGAAATTGTACCGTAAAACATGGCGAGACTATTTTGTTTCAGCCAGAATGGGGAAATTACGATATGGCAATTGGAAAAAAAGTAGTTTCGGCTTTCTCAGGTCCTGCTGACATTAATAGTTTTGACTTGATTGACAACGTTCCCAAAACAACTACGATCAAAGCTAAACATTCTGACGAACGTGATGATTTAGAAATACTTTACCAAACTGTTCGTTTGATCAGAGAGAATAAAGATGCTGCATCTGAACTTAAACCAGTATTCGAAAAACTTAAAACAAATCATGCTAAAGATTGGTTGTTAGCGGTTGAAATAGCTGAACTTTTGAAGGACTCAAATGAAGAGCAATTTTTACAGGAAGTATTGGTTTATTTGGATCAACTGAAAGTAAAACGTCCCGAAATTGCTCATCTAATTTCTGGTGGATTGGATTTGATTTTTGATTCTTCTTCGACGCAGAGACATTAGGAAGTATAATAGCACGCATAGTCTGTTATTTCAGAAAGTACAGAAAGGGGTATAGAAAATCCGTAAAAATCCGCGTTTTCGCATAGCGAATCCGTGTCATCGGCGTATTATTAGAAGGCAAAGTCAATTACAAGATTGAGAAAAAAACCTTTGAACCTCTGTCCCTTTGAACCTTCAAATTACAATTTCAAATCCTGATTCAAATCGGTTTCAGATTCTATTTCTTTTCCGTTGTATTGCAACTTCCAGCCCATTGTGTTAGTTAGGATTAGAATTTTAGACAATTCGCTGATCAATCTGTTTTGTGCATTGGTTTTAAGAGACGATTTGTCGATTTTTTTTGCCAGATTTGCTTTTACAGATTTGTTGATTTTATTATAATCATCACCTGTAAACGGATTTAATTTGCTTTGTTCAACATCATAAAATTGAATATCAGGATTGATCGTGATTTCTTCTTTTGGAATGTTTAAAATCGTAATGGTTTTATTTTTCTCATCGATATCGTATTTCATTTTATGTAAATCATACGCTACTGTGACATTGGCATTTACAACAATAAGCGCTTTTTTCTCAAAAGAAACCATGTCCATCAAATACTTCTGTTGGTTTTTATATGTGAGTACTTCCGAAAAATGACCTTCGGTAACGACTAATTTTCCAACATTCAGAATTTGCTGCTGAATTAAGTTGGTGTTATAATCGATAGTAGCATCATCTTCTTTCTTAAATTCACAGTATTTAAAGGCCAAAACTATGGCAATTACAACTACGGCTACAACTAAAATTCTTTTGAGTATATTTTGCATTCCTTTTATTTATTAGAGCAATTTAGTTCTTTTTTTCAAAAGCCTGATTAAAATTTCGCTACGAATACACGAATTAATTAGGAAGTTGGTTATAATATAAATTGTAAGCAAAATTCGTAATTCGCAGCGAATTAATTCTAAAAAGGATATCCAATTGCAATATTCAATATCAGATTATCTTTTCTCCACGGACCGCTTCCAAAATCGATTTTATCAATTACCCATTTATCACCATCCGGCAAATAAGGTTTTCGCAGCGGAAAAGCTAAATCAGTTCTCAAAACCAAAAATGATAAATCAAAACGCAATCCTGCTCCCGCTCCTACGGCAATATCGTTCATGAAATCTTTACTTATTTCTGCTCCGGGTTTATCGGGATCTGCGTTTAAAAGCCAAATATTTCCGGCATCTACAAATACTGCACCGCGAACAATACTAAAAAGCTTTGCACGATATTCGGTACTAAATTCCAGTTTTAAATCTGCTGATTGATCCGGCAAATAAGTACTTGTTGTGGGTTCTGCTAAAAAACTTCCGGGACCTAATGTCCTTGCTCTAAAGGCACGAATACTGTTTGTTCCTCCTACAACAAATTGTTTAGAAGTTGGCAAAACTGTCGAATTTCCGTAAGCAAGTCCGGCACCTACAATAAGTCTGCTCGCTAATTCGCTGTCTCTTCCCAGTTTTAAATAATGTCTTAAATCGGTTTTAATTTTTACATATTGGCTAAACGGAACATCAAATATATTGACCGTTTTATCTTTTTTGGTGTTTGCTCCCGTTATTAAACCTGTTATGTTTCCGGCGAGATCTAATTCTCCATTAAAATAGAATGTATTTTTTTTACGTTTTTGCATCGTGTTCGTAAACGTATACGAATAAGTTGGTCCAAAGATCAACTGCTTCTCAATTACCCTTCCCAATGCCGAATTTTTATCTATATCTGCCTGATATTCGGGCGTTACATTATTCGGACTCACATACGTAATATCTAATACATTTAATTGGTGTTCTTTTCGAATGTTTTCTTTCCATAAATAACCAAATGATGCATTAAAAGAATTCAATGAATACAGCTGCGTTCTGTTTTGATATTCGTAGCGTAAAGTCGCTTTTGTTCTGGGAACAAATCCGCTTGAACCTTCAAATTTAAAGGGCGCTATGAATCGCGGCCATGTCAAACTGGTTTCTGCTCCAAGTTTGTAAATGTTATTCCCTTTGTTTTGTCCTGCCAACTGAAAATCAGCACCGCCAAAAATAGAAACGGTAAGTAATTCTGCTCCTTTAAACAAGTTTCGGTTGTTCCAGTTTACATTTATTTCTGTTCCTGTATAACTTGCTGAATTGGTTTTTCCTAAAACCTCAACACGAATGAATTTTTTAGGCAAAAGCGTTAAGTAGTAATACGAATCTAACGTATTTTTTAAACTGTCTGAAGCTCTGAATTCGTTTTTCACAAAATTAAATGTCCCCAAATTCACGAAACGATTCAGTGTAAGATTATGGTCTTGTCTATTGTACAAATCTCCTTTTTTAAAATAAATCGTTCTGTCAAAAACCCTCGGATTAAAGGTATTTGCGGTATCTATGATCGTAAAGTCTTTGTATTGTACAATATCTTCTTTTTTGTATGGTACACTGTCCTTTGAAATTGAAAAGTTAGGATACACCACAATTTTATCTATTTTGTACGCCACTTTTGCCTTCTCTGGTGTTTCTTCTTTTATTTTTATTTTAATGTTTACTTCATAATCACCTTTTGAACTATCTACCTGCGCCAGAATATAATCCGGATTAAAGTAATAATATCCCTTTTCCTTCAATCGGGCATCTATACGTTCGCGTTCCTGTTTGATGACATCAAGGTCATAAGGTCTTCCTGCACGTAATCTTGATCTTCGGCTTGTTTTGGCTATTTCTTTAGACAGTTCTGAAGAATCTGCTGGAAATTTGACACTTTTAATTTTATATTGTCTTCGGGGCTGTACGGTATATTCTGCTGTCGCACGTTTATTTTTTGCTGTAGAATCGGCACTTACTCTGGTTTTAAAATAACCTCTGTTTTCCGTAAAATTTCGAAGTACAGAAGCGTTATAATCCAAATCGACTTTACTGAAAAGTACAGGCTCCTCACCTACTTTTGTTCGCAGCCAATGTCTGATTCCTTTATCTTTTTTGGGTTCACCTGCAATATTGTAAATCCATAGTTTAGGACGTAATCCAAAAATTTGTTTATTGGGTTTAGGGCGCAGGAGATCTTCAAGTTCTTTCTCCAGTGCTTTTTTGTCTTTCTTTTTTATAATGGAATCTTCTATTGTAACAGAACCACCTGTGTACAATAAATCACCTTCCGGCAAATATTTAGTATTACTGCATCCAAAAACAAAAAACAAGGATAACACACTAAAATATTGTATATATCTAATTTTCATATCGCTATGCTTTTTGCTCATTTCCTTCAATTTGATCTTCTTGCTGATTTTCTTCTTTTTCTAATTTTTCTTCTTCTTTCTTATCCTCTTTTTCCTTTTGTTCTTTTTCTTTGAGTTTTTGTTTTTCCTTACGCACTTTCTCTTCTTTTATCATTTCTTTTTCTTCGGCACTGCGATGAAAAAGTTCACGGAATTTATTGTAACTCATGGTAATAATGAAGGCTACTCCGGTTTCGACAACCTGTCCTTCAACTGCTACCTGATATTGGTTTTTTCGGTAAGCACGCACCATATATCGTCCGTCTTTTGTAAGCTGATAATCTAATGCAACGTCTCCTGCAATATTGGTACTTTCTTCATTGGCACGCTCCTGACCTTCTACTCCAAAACTGCTTCCTACGGTAACTTTTAATCTGTCGTTTAGCAGTTTTTTAGAAACGCCAACATTCAGATCAGTTCTGTTCTCCATCGTTCCAGACGTATAATCCTCTGTAGATTGAAGATCAAATTCTACCTGAAATCCACTTACTAATTCTCCTGCTAAATCATTTAATTGCTGTGAAAGTATTTTACTCACACTTTGTCTTGCCAGCGATCCTGCATTTGTACCGCCACTTTCGCTTGCAAAAGGATTTTCGCCAATGAATCTGTTTAACAATAAAAGAGCAAAAACCTGTTTGTTTAATTCTGCCGGTTCTTGTCTCAATTGTTCTAATTTTGCCTGCGAAGCCGTTACAATATCTGATGATGCATTATAGTTTCCGTCAGGAAGCACAATATCAAATGAAATTTCAGGCTTTAATAATTCGCCTTTCATTTTCAGTAAAGTCTGAAACGGAATTTTTTGTTTATATGTGTTTTTAACACTCGGGCTTAATGTCCCCAGCTGATTACCTAACAAATCAATTGGAGCTGTTTCTACTTTATAAATTGCTGTAATATTTAAGGTCGCCATTGTTGGTTCACCATTCCAGATAATAAAACTTCCTTTCTGAATATTGAACTTTCTTCGGATCATATTAAAATTCATTTCATACGCTCCTTCTGAAAACTCATATTTACCTGTCAAAGTTGTTTTTCCAGACGGATCAATTCCTCCTGTAAGTTCTGCTTCTCCTTTAAGGTTTAGGTAATCCCCATTCCCTTTATCGATCACTAAGGTTAATTCGGCTTCTTTATCGATCGAAATATCAACGCTTACGTCCATACCAACCAACTGCGATTGGTTTAGTTTATCCTGTATTTCAGCTGTTTGTCTCAAATACATATTGTCTTCATCAACAAACTCTACGATACCTTCCCGATCTGCAATTGACGGATCTGATTGTGGCAATACGAATGTAAATTTAGTTTCCTTGTTGATCTTGATATTCCCGTTTACAACTGGATTTTCAAGTGTTCCTTTTATGTTTAGCTTGGTGTCTAAAAATAAATCACCATAAAACAAATCATTGTCTTTTGCTTTAGAATGTATCGCTCTAAAATCATTGGCAAGAACCGTTAACGCAAAATTATAGGTTCTGAAATCAGGTGATGTAATCGTTCCGTTTACAGACAATTCATTATCATTTTCATCAAAAAGTGTAAACTTATCAAAGTTAATTACGTCATTACTGAACGTAATTTTTTCTTTATCTGTTTTAAAATAAGAATTAAGCTGAGTAACTCTAAAACCTGCGTCATTAAAAACTAATTCTCCACCCACTTTAGGAGTTGATGCATTTCCGGTGATTTTAAAATTTCCTGATAAATAACCTGTTCCATCAGCAAGATTTTCCATCGTAAATCCCTGAATACTTTTGATTGTTAATTTTTTCAGGTCTACATTAAAATCTAATGTTCCGTCCTTAACAGCATAATTTCCATCAAGCGTTACATCATTTTCTCCCCCTTTTAACGTAACGTTTGCCGCCAGTAAATCGTTGGTTTTATTGTCCACTTTTATTTCAATATCTCCAACAGCTTCTCCTCTAAAAGCAAAATCATCAATTTTTAAATCACTCTTAAATATCGGACTTGTCATTACATTTTCCACTACTGCATTTCCATTAATAAGACCTTGCATAAGCAATTTGTCTTTTTTGACCATGTTTAAGATCGTCTCGATTTTAAAATTCACAAAATCAACCTGTAACGGTGCATTGTCTTCATTTCCTTGTGATTGAATTTTTAATTCATTACCCGCATTTTCCAGATAGAATTTATTGATGTAAAGTCTTTTATCTCCAAATTCAATAGCATTTTCCGGGTCAACATTCCATTTATCATAATTCAATACAAAGTTTTCTGCATCGATCTTAAATATATTTTTTGAGTCTTCACTATTTAATGATCCAGCGATGTAATACTGTTGCTTTTCTTTTGCATCCTGAACTGCAAGCGCATACGTCAAAGTATTATTTTCTACTTTTCCGGACAAACTCGTAAAAGGAATTTTTAACGAACCACTTTCTATAGTTGCTAATGAAATTTGATATTCGAGCGCATTTTCCTTTGCTTCGATATTTATTTTTCCGTCGGCAATTGTATTATCAGCGTATACTATTCTCGGAATTGTACCTTTTATTGATAATGAATCGGTAGTATTATTATAATTTCCTGTAATATCTATTGGCTCTAAGCCTGTTAATTTTGGAAGGAGTTGCAAAAGTATCGGATCATTATCTATCTTCAATGTAAATGCTAATCGCTGTTCATCTGATTCTCCATTTACTTTTGGATTTTTTAAGTCGATGTATTTCGATAATGATTTTTTTACTGCTGCTGCTAATGTCGTTAATTTGTATTTTCCATCAACCTCAGCTTTTAAGAACTGAGATTTTATTTTTATATTATTTCGGCTATCATCTGAAAAAGCAATTATGCGAACAGAATCTAACACAATAGGTTCTGCATCCTTTAATATCTGAATGTTCGACAGAAAAACTTTTCCATTTAAAAAATCAGGATTGCTGTTGGCAACATCTGCATCAACATTTCCTCTCAGTTTCATTGGTCCTGCATGCAGATTTAGTTTTTCAAGATCGGCAATGTCCAGGTTTAGTTTTAATTTAATAGATGGATATTTCTCTTTCGTGTTTCCGTTTGCCGTTAAATTAAAATTCAGGTTTGGATCATTCATTCCGGATTTTACATCAAATGATCCGTTTTCGATATTTCCTTTTAGCGCTAAATCTTTGTATGTATATTTATTAAAAACTGCCTTTTGAACCAAACCATCTAATTCTGCCTTAGCTGTAGCAGGATCTAATCCGATTCCTTTTACTTTCGCTTTAAGCGTAATTTTCCCGACAGAATCATTCCTGATCAGTTTTCCTAAATCAAAATCCAGCAAAGAAACGGTCGCGTCGTATTTCTCTTTCTTTTTAGTGCGCTGATCAAACAAAGCATCGACTTTGGCATTACCAAAACTGCTGCTTAAAGCTAAATTAGTATTGAAATTCTGAACAGAACCTTTAAATTTTCCCTGTAAATTAAACTGTGAAGGCAACTGAATATTCTTAGGAATCGTTCCGGCAGGCACGAAAGAGTTAACATCTTTTGAAGTACTCGATAATTGACGAATATTTAAATCATAATACGCTTTTTGCGCATCCGGTAAGCCTTTAATTCTTCCTGAAAGATTAACTTTAGTCGTTCCGATTCCGCTCATTTCGAACTTCGAAATATTCAAATCTTTTATTTTTCCTTTTACTCGGGTATCTACATACAAAATCGCATTTGGATTACTCTTAAATGGATTTGTGTTTTGTAAATCAGGAACAAAAAGTAAAATATCTTTAAAACCTACTTTTGCCTGATTCAAATCAGCATCTAAGGTTAAGTTTCCTAAATCCTTTTTTAAGGCATCAAGCGTTGCATACGTAACGATGATTTTATTTTGAAGTAATGTTTGTGGTGTTCTTATGTACAGCTTATTTAGAGAAGCATTTTTGGGCCCGTAAAAAAAGTCTGTTTTTAAAGACTGAATTTGCAAGCCACTTTTTTCATTTGCTGTAAGCGATTTAATATTTCCTGAAATCGTATCGTTTCCATAGTATAACTTCTCAGCATCCAGCTTAAAGTTTTTCAGATCGATATGACTGTAATCAATTCCTTTTGTAATTTGTTTTGATTGCATGTCATCAAATTTGAAGGCCACATTTTGTATGTCAACATCTTTTACTTTTACCTTCCACCCTGCTTGTTTTATAGCTGTGGAATCTAAATCCGGAGCTTTAAGCTGTTTGTCTTTTGCTCCTAAACGTAAATTTCCTTTCAGATCCTTTATTTCGAAAGTATCAAAATCAAGCAATTGTTTATTTAAATCTATTTCATTTACAGCCAGTTGCAAGCTACCCAATTTTATACCCGAATCAAGTTTTGAATCTTTATTATCGTAGGCAATATCAATTTTAGCCAAACTGATTTTGCCTAATTTTAATTTAAAATCTTTTCTTTTAGAAATAGTATCGGCCGTTTCTACAGATACTTCAGCAATTTTTTCTACAACATCCTGATCTAATGTCAATTTCAATCCGTTTAGATCAATATGCGGAATATCAAAATCCATTTTATCCAAATCGAATGTGTTGAATTTTGTATCAAAATGTGTCAGATTTACTTTGATATCGTTTTTAGTAAAATCGTCTTTGTAGTTCAGTTTTATCTGATCCAGATTTACTTTTACTACAGATATTTTAAAGGGTTTGCTGTCCGGATCTTCGACTTTTGGCTCTTTTGATTCAAATGCTTTGATAATATAATCAAAATTAAAAACACCCTCTTTGTTTCTGGAAATATTAGCCGAAACATTTTCAAGCGAAACGGAATTAATTTCGAGTTCACTACTTATAAGTTTAAATAAATCAACATCAACAACTAAACGTTTTCCCGCCAGCAATACCTTTTTTTTCTGATCTTCAAAGTAAAATCCTTCCAAAACAACATCTTTAGGGAATTTAATTGCAATTCTGTCTAATGAAACTTTGGTTTTTATCTTTTCATGTAAATAGGTAATGGCTTTGTCTTTTACAAAATTTTGAATAGAGGGCAGCTGGATGAGGATGATAATAAGAAGTAATAGTGCAACGGTAGACCCCACGGTCCAAAGAAGTACACGTAGTGTTTTTTTAAGAAAATGAATGGATTTTTTATTCATACGTTAATAAAACACATTTTAGATTAATACTGCGATTCGCATAATGAGATGGCTTATACAAGCTACAAAATTGTAAAAAAAATGACCGAACATTTTACATAATTACAATCAATTGTTCTAAAAATTGCATTTTGCTTCTGTTTTCATACCTAACTAAAGTAAGAAAATTTTCTCAATTTTTAAAATTTAAATTGTGGAAATTTACTTTTTAATATTTCAATTTTTTGATGAAGTTTAGAAAGGAACTTAAGGTGTTGTTCTGACTCAGGATTAAAACTTCTATGATTCAATCCTTTTTGGATTTCTTCAACTTCCTGCATTACACTACTACTTTCTACAGCTATATTACTATCAATGAATAACTTCCAGATATAATCGATAGCTATTTGATTGGGATGCAGCATATCTTCTGCATAAAAACGATAATCGCGAAGTTCATCCATCATGATTTCGTACGAAGGAAAATAGGTGAAATTTGGGAATTGTAAATTATGAATTTTTAAAACTTGATGAATTGCGGTAAACAAATGTGCTTTACTTAACTGATTTTCGACAAAACCATCTTTGATATGACGTACAGGGGAAACAGTAAAAATGAAATTAATATCGGGATTTAACTTCTGAATTAATTGCACTGTATTTTGAATACTGTTTTCAATTTCACCAGCAGCTAATAACTCTTTTGTGAATTGCTTTTGAGGCACTTTATGACAATTGGCTACAATTTGTTCGCTTTGGATATTTCTATAAATCCAGGAAGTTCCGTAGGTAATAATGATATGGGTAGAATGAATTAAATAGTCGTGTGTTTCTGTAATAATTTGGTTTAATGATTGCAGTAATTCTTCTTTATTTGAATTACTTAGTTCAGAATGAATTTCATAACAATGCCATAAATCATTATGCAGGAAAATGTCTTGTTCGGTAAAAAAATGCTGCTCCACCACTCTCCTAACGATCTTTTCAATGGAAACAGGATTGAATATAATCCCAAAAGGATTAGTGGTATTCTGAAACTTAAAATAATCAAATTTCTGTGCCATATTTTCTGCAAAACAAGAACCAATAGAAATGATCTTCGAGTTATAATCTATTGGATGAGCTGTTTTAGCAATTGATATGGGAGTTCTGAAATTCATTTTATTTTTTTATTCAAATTTCAACCATTTTCTACAAACAAAAAACCAAATACGAAAGTATTTGGTTTAAAGTAAGCTTGTAATTATTGGAACAGCATTAATATGTATATTCTATTTCATATGTTTGACTAGGAGATGTTGAAATAAACTTAATCGGATACCCATTTTCATTGTAAGTATAAGTTCTTAAAAGATCTTCTTCATAAGGTGTATTCAAAAACTTCACATTTGTTTTTATTATATTATTTTTTGCGTAATTATTTTCATCAATTAATAAATCATATCCTAAGATATTTTTAGCGGGATTATTTTTTGTATCGTATTCATATTTAAAAACTATTGTTCTGGATTCTATGGTTTCACTCTTCTCAATAATGTTTCCATCTTTATATCTTAAGTATCCTTCTTGCATCTTTGTAGTTTCATTAAGAAGTAGATGTACATAATAATTTATATACGAAACTGTACCATCGGAATTATGTACGTATTCTGTTTTAATTATAGTATAAGCTTCACCATTATCATTTACTCCTTGAAGAATATTTCTTGTTTTCAGTTTTCCCTTTTCATAAATATATTCATATATTTCCGTTCTAACCATTGATCCTTTTATGGTTTTGCTAAATCGTTCTTTTTTTGCGATACGATTGCCTTCGTAAGTATACCGGAATTCTGTATTATCATTTTTCATACTTAAAACTTTATTCCCATTAAAAGTATAAGTATCAATCGTCGCTTCAGAAGAATCATTTTTTTGCGTAATAGTTCTATGAACTGTATTATCTAACGGAGAAACTGGATCTTTTACAATTTTGTCATTATCAGCATCGCTTGAACATGAATTAAGGATTACAAGTAGAGCTGTTAAAAAGTAGATTTTTTTCATTTGTTAATATTATGGTCTTTTTTAATTAAAATTTATACTTTAAAGAAATCATGAATACTGCTAATATGTAAATTCGATTTCATATTTATAACCATCGGTTGCAACTGATGTGTACTTAACAGGATATCCTTTATCATTATAAATATAATCTCTTGTTTCAGTATCTACATTATCAGATCCTACCCTTTTAACCGTCTTTTTTAAAAGATTATTTTGTCCGTAATCATTTATTTGATCTAACAATAAATCATATCCTAAAATGTTTTTAGCCGGATTATTTTTAGTATCATATTCATAAATACCTATCGATGTTACAGATTTTGAAGGAATCTCAACAAAACCACCTTCAATAGAACTTACAGGTTGCGAAACATCCCGAGTCTCTACAATATTACCATCTTTATAGCGTAAAAATCCCTCTCCTAATTTAGCTTCTTTTTTTGTATTAGGATGTATAATATTATTTATAAATGTAATCAAGTTATCAGAAGTATGTGTATAAGTTGTTCTAATAATAGAGGATGGTTGCTGATTTGCATCTCCCGAAAACCATTGCACAAAAGTCCTTGTTTTTAATTTTCCATTTTCATAAACATATTGAAATTCCTCTATTTTAGATTCTACTCCAAGTTTGTTTTTACGAATTCCTTCTTGTTTTACAATACGATTCCCTTCATAAGTATATAAGGTTTCAGTTTGATCATTTTTCCTGCTTAATACTTTGTTTCCATCAAAAGTATAATTATCAATTTTTATTTGAGAAGGATAATATTGAGCAATAGTACGGTAAACGGTATTGTCAGCTGGAACAACGGGCTCAGGAATTGGTTCAGATACAACGGGCTTTTCTATAACAATAGGTTCCTCGACTGCTAAATCATTGTCGCTTGAACATGATGCAAAAAATATAAGAAGAGATGTTAAAAAGTAGATTTTTTTCATTAATTAAAGTAGTTTTATAAGATTGTGGCGCAAATATAACTTAAAATATATGCCGCCCTAAAGTTTAATTTTTTAACAACAAACAAAAATCTATCTAGCGATATTATACTTTTAAAATTTAAAGATTACTAACTACTCTTTTGATACCTAATTTTATAATAGGAACATTAAAATTAATCAGCAAACCTAATTTCATTTTTGTGATTTTAAGGTAAGTCAAAACTTGCTTACCATGAACTTCTTTTAATTGTTCGACTGATTTAATTTCTAAAACTACCATATTTTCAACTATCAAATCTGCTCTAAAACCAATATCTAACTTTACTTCTCGCCAAACTACAGGTAAAGGCTTTTGCCGTTCAATATTTAATCCTCTTTGTGTTAATTCATAATATAAAATTGCTTCATAAACGGATTCCAATAATCCTGGACCAAGTTTTACATGAATCTTGTAACATACATCAACTACAATAGCTGAAATCTCATTTTCTGTCATTCTTCACTTTTTACATTAAACAAGCTAAAAATATTATAATTCAAAAACTTATTTAGTAATAAAAAGCCATAAGTTACTTAACAAGCAAAAGCGCTAAGACTTGAAGAACATACAAATACCAAAACTTAAAAAGTTGGCAACTCTGCTGTTTCGTATGAAAATATAAATTAAAAATAATTAGTAAATTAAATAGCACGCAAAGGCGCTAAGACGCAAAGGACACAAGTATCAAAACTTAAAAACTTCGCGACTCTGCGACT
>Ga0247817_10000455_pt1 | contig 23162 bp, 14 predicted proteins | sample UWRJL212509R1_FD_178010 | JGI IMG/M metagenome (GOLD analysis project Ga0247817, IMG submission 178010) | Plant litter microbial communities from Arlington Agricultural Research Station in Wisconsin, United States - UWRJ-L212-509R-1 | ecosystem: Environmental > Terrestrial > Plant litter >...
GGCCTGAGCTGGCCAGACACGACCCACGGCCAGGCGGTCGCCTCGACGGCGGCCGCCAGTCGGGCCTTTTCGTCAGCCGGGCGCGCCCGCAGGGTGGAGCCGGTCAGGACGATACGTTTCATCATCAACCGGGACAGGTCGATTTCGGCTTTCGCCCCCGACAGGGTGGCGATCACGACCCATCGGCCCATCGGCTTCAACGCCTGCAGGTTCAGCTCGGCATAATCGGCCCCGACCATGTCCAGCACGACGTCGACCCCGCCAGCCTCCTTGATCGCACCCGCCAGATCGTCGGTCCGTGCGTCCAGACTGATGTCGGCCCCCAGCCGCAGGGCCGCCGCTGTCTTGTCCCCGCCGCGCGAGGTTGCGATGACCCGGGCGCCGGCGGCCTTGGCCATCTGGATGGCGGTGACGCCGATTCCGCTGGTCGCGCCATGGATCAGCAGGGTCTCGCCGGCTTTCAGCCCGCCTGCCTCGAAGACGTTGGCGAAAACGGTGAAGACGGTCTCGGGCAAGGCCGCCGCCTGAACGAAATCCAAGTCGGCGGGAAGGGGCAGCGCGTGGCGTGCATCGACCACGGCCTGTTCCGCATATCCGCCTCCGCCCAGCAGGGCGCAGACCCGGTCGCCGATGCGCCAGCGTGTGACGCCTTCCCCGATCTGGTCGATCTCGCCCGCCACCTCGAGTCCGAGGATCAGCGGCGCGCCGGGTGGGGCAGGGTAGCGTCCCAGACGCTGCAACAGGTCGGGCCGATTGACCCCGGCGGCGCGGACGCGGATGCGGATCTGGCCCTTTCCAGCGACAGGATCGGGGCTTTCGACCAGCGTCAGGGCCTCGGCTGGGCCGGCGCCGCTGTCGATCTCGATGTTTCGCATGCGTCTCAAACCTTGCAATCGTCCGTGGTCAGGCGCTGAAATAGGGGCTCGTGCGGGGCATGACCACGGCTTGTCCGGAAGGAGTGGCGATGACGTTCGAGGATCTGGAGCCCCGCCCGACGCGGGGCGCGACCCTGACGGCGCTGGGGCGCGAGGACCTGGACCTGTATTCGGTCGAGGAGTTGCGCGAGCGCATCGAGGCGCTGGAGGGCGAGATCGGCCGGGCGCGAGCCGCCATCGACGGCAAGCAGGCCAAGAAGAGCGCGGCCGACGCCTTGTTCAATTTCGGGTCCTGACATCGCTCCGTTCGCAGACCGCTCGACTTGCATGGCATGGCCGTTGCAGGCACGGATGGAACCGCGCCCTTTCGGCCCGGCTTCGGGACGAATGCGCAGTGTCTATGGGTACGGTTGAGTTGATGTCGAACGAAGAGCAGCAATCAGCGGGTTCAGCACCTGCGCCAGCGCGGGTGGCGGAGATCCGCGACTTCGCCCGCTCGGAGCTGTTCGAACGCACGTTCAAGGACGGGATGGAATTGGTCGAGGAGACCGCCGCCTATCTGGACGGCGATGGCCGCCGGGAATCCCGACTGCTGTCGCGCGCCGCCGCCCTGGCCTATGCGGCCGAAAGCATGAAATTGACGACGCGGCTGATGCAGATCGCATCCTGGCTGCTGGTCCAGCGCGCCGTGCGCGAGGGCGACATGGAGCCGGCCGCGGCCTGCGAGCCCCGCTATCGCCTGGCGGAGGCGCGTATCGCCGAGCCTGGCCACGCGGAGCTGCCGATCGCCCTGGTCGAGTTCACCGTCCGCGCCGAGAAACTGCACGACCGGGTTCTGTACCTTGATCGTCGCATGTATCTGGACGCCCCCGCCGAGCCCGAGGCGAATGCCGTGCTGAGCCAGCACGGCATGCTGGAAGCGGCGTTCAGGCTCTAATTTCCTTCTCCCTCAAGGACGGAGAGACGATCGCGTTACGGCCCGACGTCGTTGGCGTCGGTCGTCCCGTCGACTGTCGCGGTCGGCAGGCTGATGGCGATGCCGAGGGCCTCGGCCAGTTTGCGATCGCGCTTGTAAACGTCCTCGCGGAAGGCGACGCGTCCCTGACCATCGACGAAGGCCGTCCAGTATAGCAGGCGCACGCCGATCTCGCGACCGGTCTGGATGCGTTGGGTGTTGCGACTGATCTGGGCGTCGTCGAACTCGGCCAGCTTGGTCGGGTCTGGCGACAACAGCAGACGGGCGAACTCGACCGCGCCCTGAACCCGGACACAGCCATGCGAGCGCTGGCGGTTGGCCAGGTTGAACGCGCCCTTGGCGGGGGTGTCGTGCAGGAAGATGGCGTAACTGTCGCGCAGCTCGAACTTCACATAGCCGAGGGCGGCCTGCGGACCGGCGCGCTGGATCACCTGTCCGTTGGAGACATACATGTCGCGGGCGGCCAGATAGGCCGGGCCTTGCGGCAGGATCTCGCGACGGGCGATGCCGGCGGGCACGTACCACGGCGGATTGGCCACGACCGACGCGAAGGGCTTCTCGAGGCTGGGCGTCTGGTTTTCGGGGCTGCCGACGACGACGCGATTGGAGTGAACCGGGCGACCGTCCTTCCAGTAGACCATGATGGCGGCGGCGGTGTTGACCTCGATCCGCTCGGGACTGACCTCGCGCTTCAGCCAGCGGCGGCGTTCCAGGTTCAGGGCGATCTGGCGGGCGCGGTCGTCGGCCGAGGCGGACAGGGACCCTTGCGTGCCGGCGCCGATCCGGCCGTCCGAGAGCAGGCCGTGGCGGGTCTGGAAACTGCGCACCGCTGTCTGGAGTTCGGGGCCATAGACCAGACCCTGGACCTTCAGCCGCTCGCCATCGGCGGCGCTGAGGTCGCCTTCGGCCACCAGGCGGGCGATCAGGGAAGGAATGCGGTTGTCGCTGACGCCGGGCTCGATGCCGACGCCCGGACGGAAGGCCGGCCAGCCGCCGTCGCGGATCAGGCGCAGGTAGCGGATATAGCCGGTCGACAGGTTGGTGTAGCCGATGTCGGTGGGGGCCAGGCCTTCGAACCATTCAGGCAGACGATTGCCGGCGATCGCGTCGCTGAGACCCACGGGCAGATCGACGCGGTTCTTCTGCATCTCCCAAAGTTCCTCGACCGTCTCGGGACGGACGCGGCCTTCGGAAAGGGTGCGGGCGTAGGTCAGGGCGGCGGCGGTGGTCCGAACGTCCGTGCTGGCGGGATCGGCCGCCAGACCCACGAAGTCGAAATAGTCGGAGGCCGACAGGCCGTGGCGCTCGACCTTGCGCGAAACCGCCGTCAGGGCCTGCATGCGGTCGGGTGTCCAGACCGCCCGCCAGCCGTTCATGTCGTAGAAGGTGCGGACGTCGCCCTGGATCGCTTCCGGCAGGCGGGTCAGTTGCTCGCGGTAAGTGGCGGCCATGTCGACCGGGGTGGCCGCGGCGACCGCCCGTCCACGAGCGCGTCCCCGGATCTGCGCCTCGGCCGATCCCGCGGCGACCGTCATCGCGGCCGTCGCGATCCCAAAGCCCAGTTCCCGTCGATTCATCTTGGTCCGCTCTTGATCCGTCCGCGTCGCGGCTCGCAGGGGAGGAGTCGCGTCGAACGCAGCCATGTTACCGACGTTCCGGCCAAACAAAAAGCGCCGGTCGCGAGACCGACGCTTTCTTTGGTCGCATTTCGGGGCCGCAGGACATGCCTGCGACACCGTGGACTACTTCTTGATGAAGCCGCCGAACTTGTTGTTGAAGCGCGAAACGCGGCCGCCGCGGTCCAGCATCTGCTGGTTGCCGCCGGTCCAGGCCGGGTGCGTCGACGGATCGATGTCCAGGTTCAGCACGTCGCCTTCCTTGCCGTAGGTCGAACGCGTCTTGTACGTGTCGCCGTTCGTCAGGGTGACGGTGATGAAATGGTAGTCGGGGTGCGTATCGGGCTTCATGGTCGTCGTCCGGTCTCTGCGCGATGACGATGCCGACCGTCGGTGCGCGTAAATGAGAAAACCCGCCGAGGTCCGGCGGGAATGAGGGGCGGCGTTTACACCGGGGGGCGTTCCGGGGCAAGAGGCCGCCATGACTGACCTTTCGCCGCCCACTGTCTCACCCCAGGCCAACGGCAGGCCCGGCGCCGGCGCCCTGCTGGTCGAACAGATGGGCGAGGCCGGAGAGCGACGCGCCAAACGCAAGGACGTCCGCCCTCTCGGTCGCCTGCTGCCCTATCTGATGCAGCACAAGCTGGACGCCCTGTTCGCGATCTTCTGGCTGCTGATGTCCACGGCGGCGTCACTGGGGCTGACGGCCACGGCGCGCGGCGCCATCGACCACGGCTTCGGAAACGGCGGGTCCCAGATCAATCGCTGGTTCCTGGTGCTGGGCGTCAACGCCCTGTTTTTGGGCGCGGCCACGGCCATCCGGTACTTCTATGTGACCAAGACCGGCGAGCGGATGATCGCCGACATGCGCACCGGCCTGTTCGGCCGGATCCTGACGCTGGACCCCGCCTTCTATGCGACGATGCGCACCGGCGAGGTGCTGTCGCGCCTGACGACGGACATCGCCCTGGTCGAGACCCTGTTGACGACCTCGGTGTCCTTCGCCCTGCGCAACTTCCTGACGCTGCTGGGCGGGGTGGCCATGCTGTTCGTGGTCAGCCCCAAGCTGACCGGGTTGGTGCTGCTGATCGCGCCCGTCCTTCTGGGGCCGGTCTTCCTGTTCGGCCGCACGGTGCGCAAGCTGACGGTGAAGTCGCAGGACCAGTTCGCCAACGCCGTCGGCTTCGCCGGCGAGAGCGTCGACGCCATCGAGACGGTTCAGGCCTTCGGCCGGGTGCGCAGCGCGGTCGAGCGGTTCAGCGCCGCGGTCGAGGCGGCGTTCGGCGTCAGCCTGACCCGGATGAAGGCCCGCGCCTTCATGACGGCCCTGGTCATCGTGGTCATGTTCGGCGGGGTCACCCTGGTTCTGTGGCTGGGCGCCCAAGACGTGATCCGCGGCACGATGACGCCCGGCGCCCTGCTGCAATTCGTCCTGCTGTCGGTCTTCGTCGCCGGCGCCGTCGGGGCGCTGGGCGAAAGCTGGGGCGACGTCCAGAAGGCCGCCGGCGCCATGGAGCGCATTGACGAGCTGATGCGCAGCGAGCCGTCGATCGCCGCCCCCGCCACGCCACAGGCCCTGCCTCAGCCGCCACGAGGCGAAGTGTCGATGTCGGCCGTCCAGTTCGCCTATCCGGGCCGCCCCGACCTGCCGGCGCTGAAGGGCTTCAGCCTGACCGTGCGGCCGGGCGAGACCGTGGCCCTGGTCGGTCCATCGGGCGCGGGCAAGTCCACCGTCTTCCGCCTGCTGCTGCGCTTCTATGACCCGCAGGCCGGGATCGTCTTGGTCGACGGCGTCGACGTGCGGGCGGCCGATCCGGTCGCCGTGCGCGACCGCTTCGCCTGGGTGTCGCAGGAGGCGCCCCTGTTCTCGGGTTCGGCGCTGGAGAACATCCGCTTCGGCCGCGAGGACGCCACCGAGGACGAAGCCCGCGCCGTCGCCGAGGAGGCTCAGGCCCTGGGCTTTATCGAGGCCCTGCCCGAAGGCTTCGCCACGCCGCTGGGCGAGCGCGGGAAGAGCCTGTCGGGCGGCCAGCGCCAGCGTCTGGCCATCGCCCGCGCCCTGGTCCGCGACGCGCCGATCCTGTTGCTGGACGAGGCGACCAGCGCACTCGACGCCGAGAACGAGCGGATGGTGCAGGTGGCGCTGGATCAGGCGATGCAGAGCCGCACGACCATCGTCATCGCCCACCGTCTGGCCACCGTCCTCCGCGCCGACCGCATCGTCGTGATGGAGGACGGCCGCGCGGTGGAGGAGGGGACGCACAACGAACTGGTCGCCAAGGGCGGGCTCTACGCCCGTCTGGCCGAGCTGCAGTTCCGCGCCGACTAGGCTTCAGGGCCAGAAGAGCGAGGCGGGCATCGGCGCGTCAGTCGTCGTGAGGCCCGTGTCCAGCGCATGGACCTGACGCGTGCGCAGGTCGTATTCCGGCCACGGCGCGCTGCCGTCGCGGGCGAAGTCCACCCAGACCTTGTGCACATAGTCGGCGACGGCTTGCGGCGGGTTTGGACCCACGAAACCCTTCGGCCCCGTAACGCAGGCCAAGGTGTCGAAGACGAACGGGATTTCCAGCGCATGGCAGGCGCCCAGATGGCCGTCGAAGGCCGGGGACTTCCAGTTGAACTCGTACAGATGCGTCCGGCCCTGATGGGCGGCGGCGCAGGCGCGGGCGGGCAGGCGGAAGACCAGATCGCTCATCGCCTCGGTCAGCACCCGACCAGGCGTGCGGCCCTTTTGACCCAGACCATAGGCCTGCAGGATTTCCTTCGACCGCGGGATGAACTTGCCCAGCACGTATTTCGCCAGCATCGAGCCGACCCATTTGTGCGCGCCGATGGGCACGACATAGATGTTCATCTCCTCGAGATTGGTCCCGATCAGCAGGTCGACCTCGGCGCCGGCGCCCTCCGCGAAGGCCTGTAGCGGCGGGACGGGCAGGACGTCGTCGCCGTGGACCGGGGCGAAACGGCTAAGGCCATAGACCGGCTCGCGCCCGGTCCCGTCCCGCAGGTCCAGACCCGATGTCGGCAACTGGACCTTCGTCTCGGCCTTCAGCGTTTGCTCGGGCGTGAGGCTGTTGAAGCCGTCCATCGTCGCCGGGATCTTCAGCATCTTCGCCAGCTTGCGCGTGACGCGGTCGGTGACGGCGATGGATCGGGTCATCGAGGCATGGCCGCTCTGGACGATGGCGCGGCGGAACAGGCCCTTGCACAGTGGCGAGGCGATCAGGTCGGCGATGGCCATGGCGCCGGCGGACTCGCCGAAGACGGTCACATTGGTCGGGTCGCCGCCGAAGACGGGGGCGTTGTCGCGGATCCACTCCAACGCCGCGATCATGTCGCGCAGGCCCAGGTTTGTCGGGACGCCCGGGATGGGCAGGAAGCCGTCGACCCCCATCCGGTAGTTGATGGCCATGCAGACGACGCCGTCGCGGGCGAAGCTGGATCCGTCATAGACCGACACGGTGTTCGACCCTGCTGTGAACGAACCGCCGTGGATGAAGACCATGACGGGCAGGCCCATAGCTTCGCTCATCGCCTCACCCGTCGGGGCCCAGACATTGACCGTCAGATAGTCATCGCCGCGTAGCCAGCCGACGCCCATCAGCCCCTCGGTATCCAGCGCCTTGAGCGGCGGCGGGGTGTTTTGCGGGGCGGTGGCGCCCGGGACGGTCGCGTCGCGGACCTCGGTCCAGGGAGCGTGGGGCGCGGGCTTGCGGAAGCGCTGCGGCCCGACGGGCGGCGCCGCATAGGGAATGCCGAGGAAGGTCCGCACCCCCGCCGCCGTGCGGCCGCGCACGGGGCCGGATCGGGTGACGACGACGGTGTCGGACATGGTCGGTCTCCTGCGCCGGGACGACGCGCCCTTCTGGATAGGCCGGGCTGTCACGAAGGTCCCGCCCGCCAGTTTGCCAGCCGACACTATCAGGATGCCCATCGCCGTGCGGAACGGCGCGGAAGAGGACCCTAGTGAATCGTCTCGCCGTGCAGGGTGTAGTCGAGGCCCTCGACCTCCTGCTCCTTGGTCACCCGCAGGCCGGTGGTGAAGCGACAGATCATCAGGACCACGAAGGTGCCGATGGCGCTCCAGGCGATGGCGCCGCCCAGACCGATGGCCTGTTTCAGCACCGTTGCGCCTTCGGCCAGCGGGTTGACGGCGGTGGTGGCGAAGACGCCGGTCAGCAGAGCGCCGACGATGCCGCCGATGCCGTGGATGCCCCAGGCGTCGAGGCTGTCGTCATACTTCAGCGCATGCTTCAGCCAGACCGCGCCCGCATAGCAGGCCGGGCCGCCGATCAGGCCGATGAAGAAGGCGCCCTTGGGGTCGACGAAGCCGGCGGCCGGGGTGATGGCGACCAGACCCGCGACGATGCCGGACAGCAGGCCAAGCAGGGTGGGGCGCTTCTTCTCGATCCACTCGATGGCCAACCAGCCGAGAGCAGCGGCGGCGGCGGCGAGGATGGTGTTGAAAGCGGCAGTGGCGGCGAGCGCATCGGCGGCGCCGGCGGACCCCGCGTTGAAGCCCAGCCAGCCGACCAGCAGCAGACCCGTCCCGATGGCGGTATAGGCGAGGTTGGCCGGAGCCATATTGTCCCGTCCGAACCCATGACGCTTGCCCAGCACAAGGGCGCAGACAAGACCCGCGACGCCCGCATTGACGTGAACGACCGCGCCGCCGGCGAAGTCCAGCACCCCCAACGAGCCCAGATAACCGCCGCCCCAGACCTGATGGCAGATCGGCGCGTAGACGATCAGGTGCCACAGGGCGAAGAACAGCAGCGAGGCCGAGAACTTCATTCGCTCGGCAAAGGCGCCGACGATCAGGGCGGGCGTGATGATGGCGAAGGTCAGCTGGAAGCTGACGAACAGCAGTTCGGGCAGGCCGGGCAGCAGGCTGTGGGCCGTGGTCGCGCCCACGCCGTTCATGAAGGCGGCCTGAAGCCCGCCGACATAGCCGTTGACCGCATCAGGTCCGGTCCCGAAAGCCAGACTGTAGCCGGCGATGAACCACAGGACGCTGACGATGGCGAAGGCCGCCGTCGACTGGGCCAGGATGCTGATGATGTTCTTCTTGCGGACCATGCCGCCGTAGAACAGGGCCAGACCCGGCAGGGTCATCATCAGCACCAGGGCCGTGGACGTCAGGATCCAGGCCGTGGCCCCCTCGTTCAGCACCAGCGGCGCCTGATGCGCCAGCAGGGCTGGCGTCCCCTGCGCGAAGGCGGGGCCGGCGATCACCGCCAGAAGCGCGGCGACGCCTGCTCCAACTCCCCGGAATGACAGGGCTCGGGTCAGGCGGCGGCGCATCTGGATCATCGGCGAGGAAGGCCTAGGGACAGAGAAAACAGGGATGTGCACAGATCATGCGGGCACGGCCTCGACAGGGTCAAGCTTGCGCTCGGCCTCGGCGACCGGGATCGGGACGATCCGCACGAACCGTGTGACGCTTTCGCCCCAGTTGGCCAGCAGACGTTTGCCCAAAGGCGAGGCCGTGGCCACGACGTGGGCCTCGATCAGGGCCTGCAGCCGGTCGGCCGCCGCCGTGTCGATGCCCGCGAACGCCGCCAGATCACCGTTCAGGGCCAAGGCCGTGCGCTTGCCATCGTCCAGAACGAACAGCTCGCCGCCGCTCATGCCGGCGGCCAGGTTCCAGCCGACGGGACCCAAGACCGCGACGCGGCCTCCGGTCATGTATTCGCAGCCGTGGGCCCCCAGACCCTCGACAACGGCCTCGGCGCCCGAGTTGCGGACGGCGAACCGTTCTCCGGCGCTGCCCGCCACGAACAGCCGACCCGAGGTCGCGCCGTACAGGGTGGTGTTGCCGATGGCAGGCTGGTTCTCGCGCCACTCGATCGGCTTGACCACGATCTCGGCGCCTGACAGGCCTTTGCCGACATAGTCGTTGGCCTCGCCGGTCAACTCCAGCTTCAGACCCTTGGCCGCGAAGGCGCCGAAGGACTGGCCGGCCGAACCCTGCAGCTTCAGCTTCAACACCCCGGTCGGACCGGTCGGGCCCCAGCGGCGCACGATGGCCGAGGACACCTTGGCGCCGATCGTCCGCATGACGTTGGAGATCGGATAGCTTAGCTCCAGCGTCTGGCCGCGGTCGAGGAAGGCCCAGGCGTCGTTCAGCACGCGCGCGTCCAGGGTCTCGGGCACCGCGTTGCGGCCCTTCTCGGCCCACAGCTTCTTCTCGGGGGCCTCGACGCGAACCAGCAGGGGGTTCAGGTCGAGGTCGTCCAGATGGGCGCCGCCACGCCGGACCTGACGCAGCAGGTCGGTGCGGCCGACGATCTCGTCCAGCGTCCGCGCGCCCAGCGAGGCCAGGATTTCGCGAACCTCCTCGGCGATGAAGCTGAACAGGTTGACGACCTTCTCGGCCGTGCCGGTGAACTTCTCGCGCAGGCGCGGGTCCTGCGAGCAGACGCCGACCGGGCAGGTGTTGGAATGGCACTGACGCACCATCAGACAGCCCATGGCGATCAGGGAGGCCGTGCCGATGTTGAACTCCTCGGCGCCCAGGATGGCGGCGATGACGATATCCCGCCCGGTCCGCATGCCGCCGTCCGCGCGGACGACGACCGAGGAGCGCAGGTTGTTCAGGCTCAACACCTGATGGGTCTCGGCCAGACCGATCTCCCACGGCAGGCCCGCATGCTTGATCGACGACTGCGGCGAGGCCCCCGTGCCGCCGTTGTGGCCGGCGATCAAAATGGTGTCAGCCTTGGCCTTGGCCACGCCCGACGCGATCGCCCCGATGCCCGAGGCCGAGACCAGCTTCACCGCCACCTTGGCGTCGGGGTTGATCTGCTTCAGGTCGTAGATGAGCTGGGCCAGATCCTCGATCGAATAGATGTCATGGTGCGGCGGCGGCGAGATCAGGGTCGTGCCGACGGTCGAGTGCCGCATGCGGGCGATGAACTCGGTCACCTTGAAACCGGGCAGCTGGCCGCCCTCGCCGGGCTTGGCGCCCTGGGCGATCTTGATCTCGATCTCGCGGCACTGGTTCAGGTATTCGGCGGTGACGCCGAACCGGCCGGATGCGATCTGCTTGACCGCCGAGTTGGCGCTGTCGCCGTCGGGACGCGGAACATAGCGTTCCGGATCCTCGCCACCCTCGCCGGAGACCGAGCGGGCGCCGATGCGGTTCATGGCGACGTTCAGAACGCCATGCGCTTCGGGCGACAGGGCGCCCAGCGACATGCCTGGCGTCAGGAAGCGACGACGGATGTCCGAGACGTTCTCGACCTCGTTGACCGGAACGGGGGTCAGGCCTTCGCGCCAGTCCAGCAGGTCACGCGGAGCGTTGTCCGGCTGGGCCTGGATGGCGTCGGAGTACTGCTTGAAGCGCTTGTAGTCGCCGCGGTTGCAGGCGTCCTGAAGCAGGTGGATCGTCTTCGCATCATGGGCGTGGGCCTCTCCGCCCGCACGGATGCGGAAGAAGCCGCCAATGACGGGCGAGGGGGTCGCCTCGGTCCAGGCTTCGGCATGGCGACGCATCGACGCCTGCTCCAGACCGGCCAGACCGATGCCGGAGATGCGCGACGGGGCGCCGGGGAAGAACTCGGCCGTCAGAGCCCGCGACAGACCCAGAACCTCGAACTCGCAGCCGCCGCGATAGGCGGAGATGATCGAGATGCCCTTGCGCGCCAGCGTCTTCATCAGACCGGCCTCGAGGCCCGCCTTGTAGTTCAGGCAGGCGTCACGCAGGGACAGGCCGGGATAGGCGCCGCGATCCAGACGTTCCTGGAACATCTCCTGCGCCAGCCACGGGTTGACGGCGGTGGCGCCGACCCCGACCAGGACGGCGACACCGTGCGGCTCGAGCGCCTCGGCCGAGCGGACGACGATGGAGACGAAAGAGCGCAGGCCCTTGTCCGTCAGCCGCAGATGGACCCCGGCGGTGGCCAGGATCATCGGGATCGAGATACGGCTCTCCGAGGCGCGCTCGTCGGTCAGAACAATCAGGCCGGACCCGCCACGCACGGCGGCCTCGGCCTCGTCCGCGATCCGGTCCAGGGCCGCACGCAGGCTGGCGCCCGGCCTTTGGCCGTTGGCGCTACCGCTCGCGACGCGGTCGCTCGCTGCTTGAGCGCCATTTCCATATTCCGGGACCGGATAGGAGCAGTCCAGCGTCACGGTCGATCCGGCGCCGACGACGCCCAGCATGCGTTCGTACATGCCGGTCGTCAGGATGGGGCTGTCCAGAACAAAGACGTTCGTCTGGGCCTCTTCCTCGGCGAGGATGTTGCCCAGGTTCTTGAAACGCGTCTTCAGGCTCATCGCCCCGGCTTCACGCAGGGGGTCGATCGGCGGGTTGGTGACCTGCGAGAAGTTCTGCCGGAAATAGTGGGCCAGCGGGCGGGCCAGAGCGGACAGCACGGCCGGCGGGCTGTCGTCGCCCATGGAACCCAGCGCTTCCTTGCCGTCCTTGATCAGCGGATCCAGCAGCATGTCCAGATCTTCGCGGCTGTAGCCGGCGGCGATCTGGCGTCGCGTCAGGGCCTCGCCGGTGGCGGCGCGGGGTTCCGGTCCGGGGCCGATCAGCGGCTCCAGATCGACCATGTTGTCGAGCCAGTCCTGATAGGGGTGGGCGGCGGCCAGGGCGTCGATCGCCTCGGCCTCGTCCAGCATCACGCCCTTCTGCATGTCGGCCACGATCATGCGACCGGGGCCGATGGGCAGGCGGCGGGCGATCCGGCTCTCGGGGATCCCGGCCAGACCGGCTTCCGAGCCAGCCAGCAGCAAGCCGTCGTGGGTAAGCATTGCGCGCAGCGGACGCAGGCCGTTCCGGTCCTTGCCGCAGACGATGTAGCGGCCGTCGGTGGCGCAGATAGCGGCGGGGCCGTCCCACGGCTCCATCACGGCGTTGCAATAGGCGTAGAGGGCGCGGTGGTCGGCCTTCATCAGCCCTTCGTCGCGCGACCACGCCTCGGGGATCAGCAGGGCCTTGGCCATGGGCGCGGTGCGGCCGGCCCGGACCAGAACCTCGAAGACGTTGTCGAGGGCGGCGGAGTCGGATCCGCCGGGCTGGACGACGGGCTTCACCTCGCCGTCGCGATCGCCGAAGGCCTGGGCCGTCATGCGTATCTCGTGCGACCGCATCCAGTTCAGGTTGCCCTTGAGCGTGTTGATCTCGCCGTTGTGGGCCAGCATCCGGAACGGCTGGGCCAGCCGCCACTCGGGGAAGGTATTGGTCGAATAGCGCTGGTGGAAAATGGCGTAGGCGGCCGCGAACTTCGGGTCCAGCAGGTCGGGGAACAGCTGGTCCAGCAGTTCGGCGCGGACCATGCCCTTGTAGATCAGCGACCGGGCCGACATCGAACAGATGTAGAAGCCGGGCACGCCCTCGGCCTGGATGGCGCTCTCGATCCGGCGGCGGCACAGGAACAATTCGCGTTCCAGGTCCTCGCTGGCCAGCGGCTGGCCGTCGTCGGCTGTGGGGGAGGCGAGCATGATCTGCTCGATCTCGGGCCGGGTCGCATCGGCCTTGGAGCCCACGACCGAGAGGTCGATCGGCGTCTGGCGCCAGCCGTAGATATAAAAGCCGGCGCGCAGGACCTCGGTCTCGACGATGGCGCGGGCACGGTCCTGGGCGCCCAGATCGGTGCGGGGCAGGAAGATCTGGCCGATGGCGACCGGGCCGGGCTTCAGCGTCTGGCCGATGACCCGGACCTGTTCGGCGAAGAAGGCCTGGGGCGTCTCGACCATCAGGCCGGCGCCGTCGCCGGACAGGCCGTCGGCGTCGACGGCGCCGCGGTGGGCGACGTTCTTCAGCGAGGTGATGGCGTACTCGACCACCTCACGGCGCGGCTTGCCGTCGATGGCGGCCACGAGGCCTACGCCACAGGCGTCCTTCTCCGACGAAGCCTGATAGGCGTGGCCGTCGATCAGGCATTGGCGGTCGGTCGTGTATTGTTGGAGCCAGGTCATATCGTTGGGCGCGGTCATGCCGCGACTTCCTCTGTACGCGTACGCAGGTAGCGGTCGATTTCAGCGGCGGCGTCCTGACCGTCACGGACGGCCCAGACGACCAGCGAGGCGCCGCGCACGGCGTCTCCGGCGGCGAAGACGCCGGGGATGTTGGTCATGAAGCCGGAGCGAGCGGTGGCGACGGTGTTCCATTCGGTCAGGGACAGTTCGCCGGAATGAGCGGCGAATTCCTCGGGTTCGAAGCCGAGGGCCTCGATCACCAGATCGGCCTGCAGGTCGAAGTCGCCGCCGGGGACGGCGACGATCTCGCGGCGCTTGCCGAACTCGGGTTCCGACAGCGCCATGCGGGCGGCGCGGACGGACGAGACCGAGCCGTCACGCGACATCAGGGCCTTGGGCGCGCCCAGCCATTCGAAGACCACGCCTTCTTCCTCGGCGTTCGAGACCTCGCGAGCCGAGCCCGGCATGTTCTCGCGGTCGCGGCGGTAAAGGCAGACGACGCTCTCGGCGCCTTGGCGGATTGCCGTGCGGACGCAGTCCATGGCCGTGTCGCCGCCGCCGATGACGACGACCTTGCGGCCCCTGGCGTTGTGCCATGTGTCGTTGTCGACCTCGCCGAGGTCGCGACGGTTCTGGTGGATCAGGAAGTCCAGCGCGGCGACGGTGTCGCCCGGACCGCAGCCCGGCACCGACAGGGCGCGGGCCTGATACACCCCCATGGCCAGCAGGACGGCGTCATGCTTCTCGCGCAGCTCGGCCAGGGTCACGTCCTTGCCGACGTCGCAGTTCATGACGAAGGTCACGCCGCCCTCGATCAGGCGATCGGTCCGGCGCTGGACCACGCGCTTCTCCAGCTTGAAGCCGGGAATGCCATAGATCAGCAAGCCGCCGGGCCGGTCGTGGCGGTCATAGACGGTGACCTGATAACCCGCAGTGCGCAGGCGGTCGGCGGCTGCCATTCCGGCGGGGCCTGCACCGACGATGGCGACGGATTCGCCGCGTTCATGGATCGGGCGAATAGGCTCGACCCAGCCATTGTCGAAGGCGGTGTCGCCGATGAAGGCCTCGACCGAGCCGATGGTCACGGCTTCCCAACCGGACTGATTCAGGGTGCAGGAGCCCTCGCAAAGACGGTCTTGCGGGCAGATGCGGCCGCAGATCTCGGGCATGGTCGATGTTGCGGACGCTATCTTCCACGCCTCGCGCATCTCGTCTTCGGCCGACAGGCCCAGCCAGTCGGGGATGTTGTTCTGAAGCGGGCAGGCGGTCTGGCAAAAGGGCACGCCGCAATCGGTGCAGCGGCCGGCCTGGGTCTCGAGATTTTCCGGCGTCGGTTTGACGATGATCTCGCCGAAATCCTGGACGCGAACGGACGCTTCCGTCTTGGGCAGACGGCGCGGTTGAACGACGAACCCTTGCGGGCCGGATGATCCCTTGTGTTGCATGGCGGCATAAAACCAAAACCCATGCTTTCGGCAAATGATTTTCGCGAGAACGGCCTCAAGCGGTGCTTGTTGGCATGTTCTTGTCGCCAATGCGCATCAGGAGGGTTTGCTCGACCCCTGACGAAAGTGGCCAGTTGCGAGTCACTCGCGCTTTCGCGTCCGTGACTCGCTCCGGATCAGGACTGTTCCCAGCCGCCGGCCAGCGCCTTGAACAGGGCGATCTGGTAGGTGGTGACGAGAGCGTCGGATTGAGCCAGCGCTGCGTCGGCGCCGGCCAGGGTGCGTTCGGAATCCAGCACCGTCAGGAAGTTGTCGGCGCCGGCGTCGAAACGCAGGCGGGACAGTCGGGCGGCGCTGGCGGCCTGATCGCGCGCCTCGGTGAGGGCCGTGCGGCGGTCCAACTCATTGGCGTAGTTGGTCAGGGCCGTTTCGGTCTCCTGCAGCGCGGCCAGAACGGTCTGGTCGAAGGTGGCCAGGGCCGCCTCCGTCAGGGCGCCGGTCTGGGCGATGCGGGCGCGGGCGACGAGGATGTTCGGGAACGACCAACTGATCAGCGGGCCGAAGCTGAAGCGGAAATTCTCGTCCTCGCCCAGATCGCTGCTGTCCAGCGCGGTGGAGCCGATCGATCCACCCAGGCTGATGGTCGGATAGAGCGACGCCGTGGCGACGTTCACCCGCGCGGCGGCGGCGGCCAGATTGCGCTCGGCCTGACGCACGTCAGGACGACGGGCCAGCAGGGCGGCGCCATCGCCGACCGGGATCGGCTGCGACAGCTGCGGCGGCCGGGCGCAGGACCGCGCGGCCTCGCTGGCTTCGGCGGGAGTGCGGCCGGTCAGGGTAGACAGACGATAGAGGGCTCCATCGCGCTGGGCCCGCAGGGTCGGCAAGGTCGCGCGGGTCGAGGCCAGGGCCGATTGGGCCCGTGCGGTGTCCAGCCCGGTCCCGGCGCCGCCGGCCAGCAGGCGCTGGGTCAGGTCGGCGGTGTTCTGCTGCAGACCCAGGGTCCGTTCGGCGACGGCGATCTGGGCGTTGGCGGAACAGGCGTCGGCATAGGCGCGAGCGGTCTCGGCGGCGACCGTGACCCGCACGGTGTTCAGCGCGGCTTCCTGGGCGTCCGCATCGGCGCGGGCGGCCCGGATCGCCGAGCCGACGCGACCGAACAGATCGATCTCGTACGAGGCGTCGAGGCCGACGTCATAGGTGTCGACCTCGGGCGGTTCGACGCCCGTGCCCGAACTGGCGGCCGAACCCTGGATCCGCCGGGCCGAGGCGCTGGCGCTGGTCGTCGGGAAACGGCCGGAGCGGGCTTCGGACAGCGAGGCCCGGACGGCGCGCAGGTTGGCCGCGGCGGCTTCCAGTTCGTTGTTCTCGGCGAACGCCTGGGTGATCAGGCCGTCCAGAACGGGATCGTTGTACAGCCGCCACCAGTCGTCGCGGGCGGCGTCCGGGGACACGGCCGCCGACTGCGAGCCGATGAAGGCGCCCGACGCAAGCGGGGGGAGGTCGGCGTCGGGCGCCCTCGGCCCGACCGCGCAGGCGGACAGCAGGGCTGCCGCGCTCGCGAGGGTCAGGAACCTGAGAGAAGTGGATCGAGCAGTCATCAGGCGTCTCCCGTCCGGGGCGTCAGGCCTTGGCCCGTCGCCGGCAGCGGTTCGTTGGGGTCCTGCACCGGGGTGCCGGTGGTCGGTGCGGGCGGGGTTCTTTCCGGCTCATGCGGGATGCGGGCGGCGAAGCCACGGCACATCACATAAAAGACCGGCGTGAACAGCAGGCCGAAGATGGTCACCCCGATCATGCCGAAGAACACCGCGGCCCCCAGGGCCCGGCGCATCTCGGCGCCGGGGCCTTCCGCCAGCACCAGCGGCAGAACGCCGAGGATGAAGGCGAAGGAGGTCATCAGGATCGGGCGAAGACGGGTCCGGGCGGCCGAGACGGCGGCGTCCCAGCGGCTGAGCCCTTCTTCTTCCGCCTGTTTGGCGAACTCGATGATCAGGATCGCGTTCTTGGCCGCCAGCGCCACCAGCACCACCAGTCCGACCTGGACCAGGATGTTGTTGTCGAGGCCCAGGGCGTTGACCCCCAGCATCGCTGCCAGCACGCACATCGGAACGATCAGGATGACCGCCAGAGGCAGGGTGAAGGCTTCGTACTGGGCCGCCAGAACCAGGAAGACCAGCAGCACGGACATGGCGAAGATCAGACCCGCGCCGCCCGAAGCCTGCTTCTCCTGGAAGGCCAGCTCGGTCCATTCGTAGGAGAAGCCCTGCGGCAGGGTCTTGGCCGCCAGTTCCTCCATCATGCCGATGGCCTGACCGGAAGAGACGCCCGGCGCGCCTTGACCCTGCAGCTCGGCCGAGGGGAACAGGTTGAACCGCACGATCCGCGAGGGACCGGAGTCCTGACGCAGGTTGGCGACGGATGCGAGAGGCACCATCGCGCCCGTGGTGGACTTGACCTTCAGGTTGGCGATATCGGCCAGGTCGTCACGATAGGCCGGCTCCGCCTGGGCGGTGACGCGATAGGTGCGGCCGGCCAGGTTGAAGTCGTTGATGTAGGACGAGCCCAGATAGATGCCCAGCGTCGAGAAGACGTCGGACGGCTGGACGCCCAGCATCAGGGCCTTGTCGCGATCGACGTCGGCGGCGATGCGCGGCGAGGCGGTGTTGTAGGTCGAGAAGACCTGCTGCAGCTGCGGATTCTGGGCCGCTCCGCCCATCATGCCGAAGGTGGCGCCTTCCAGCGCGCGATAGCCTGCGCCGGACCTGTCCTGAACCATCATCTTGAAGCCGTTGCCGGTGCCCAGACCCTGGATGGAGGGCGGGGCGATGACGAAGATGTTGGCTTCCTCGATACCGCCGGTAGCCTGGGTGATGGCCCCGGCCAAGGCGGCCGCTTTGGTCTCCTTGGACGTGCGATCCTCGAAGGCGTTGAGGCGGACGAAGATGGTGGCCGAGTTGGAGCCGAAGGCGAAGCTGGAGCCGTCCAGGCCGGCGAAGGCGATCGTGGCGTCGACGCCTTCCTTGGACTTGATGATCTGCGAGGCGCGCTGCATCACGGCCTCTGTGCGGTCAAGCGAAGACCCGGCGGGCAGCTGGATGACGCCGATCAGGAAGCCCTGGTCCTGCTCCGGAATGAAGCCGGACGGGGTGTCCATCAGCCGCCAGGTGGTCAGACCCAGCAGGCCGACATAGACGACGAGCACGATGACGACGAGACGGATCAGGCGGGCCGTCAGGCGGCCGTACTGGTCCGACAGCCAGTCGAAGCCCTGGTTGAACTTGCGTCCGCCCAGACCGACGTACCAGACGACCGAACCCCAGAGGCCCGGCTTGCGGCGGACTTCTTCATGGCTGTGGGGGCGCAGCAGCAGGGCGGCCAGCGCCGGCGACAGGGTCAGCGACACGAACAGCGACGTGACCGAGGCTGCGGCGATGGTGATCGCGAACTGGCGATAGAAGATGCCGGGGATCCCGGGGACGAACATTGTCGGGATGAACACCGAGACCAGCACCAGACCGATGGCGATCAGGGCACCCGACACTTCCTGCATCGAGCGATAGGCGGCGTCGCGTGGACTGAGCCCTTCGCCGATCAGACGCTCCACGTTCTCGACAACGACGATGGCGTCATCGACGACGATGCCGACGGCGAGGATCAGCGCCAGCAGGGTCAGGGAGTTGATCGAATAGCCGAGCGCCAGCTGGACCGCGAAGGTGGCGACCAGGGCGACGGGGATGGCGATGATGGGGATGATGGCCGCGCGCCAGGTCTGCAGGAAGACCATGACCACGATTACGACCAGGATGATGGCCTCGACCAGGGTGTGCTGCACCGACTCCACGGAGGCGGCGACGAACTCGGTGGGGTTGTAGGCGACCTTGATGTCGGCGCCTTGCGGCAGGTCGGCGCGAAGCAAGTCGAGTTCGGCCTGGACGCGTTCGGCGGTGCCCAGCGCGTTGGCGCCCGGCTGCTGGACGATGGCGACGCCCACGCCGCGCTCGCCGTCGAAGAAGCCGCGGATCCCGTAATCCTGGGCGCCCAGTTCGATGCGGGCGATATCGGACAGGCGGGTGACGGCGCCGTTGGCGTTGGTCTTGAGCACGACCTTGCCGAACTCTTCCGGCGTGGTCAGGCGACCCTGAACCTGGATGGGCTGCTGGAAGGCCGAGGCGTTGGTGGCGAACGGCGGCTGGCCGATCGAACCGGCCGCGGCCTGAACGTTCTGGGCCCGCAGGGCGGCGACGATCTCGTTGGCCGACAGGTCGCGCGCGGCGGCCTTGGCCGGATCGATCCAGACCCGCATGGAGTAGTTGCCGCCGCCGAAGACGGTGACCCCGCCGACGCCCTCGATCCGCAACAGACGGTCGCGCATCGTGGAGTTGGCGTAGTTGCCCAGATAGTCGTTGCTCAGGCTCTTGTCCGGCGAGGTGACCGAGGCGATCAGCAGGAAGCCCTGAGACGCCTTGGCGACTACGATCCCGGTCTGGCGGACCTGGTCGGGCAGGCGCGGCTCGGCCAGGGCGACCCGGTTCTGGACCAGCACCTGGGCGCTATCCAGATCGGTGCCGGGCTTGAAGGTGACGGTGATCGCCACCGCGCCGTCCGAGGTCGAGGACGACGACACGTAGAGCATGCCCTCGACCCCGTTGATCTCCTGCTCCAGCGGAGCGGCGACGGTCTCGGCCAGGGTCTCGGCCGAGGCGCCGGGGAAGGCGGCGTTCACGGTGATCGTGGGCGGCGCGATTTCCGGATACTGCGACAGCGGCAGCAGCGGATAGGCGGCGATGCCGACGATCGTGATGAACACCGACAGCACGGCCGCGAAGATCGGCCGGTCGATGAAGAAGCGAGAGATGTTCATGTCAGTCTCAGTCGCCGATCGCCACGGAGCCCGACAGGGCGCTGGCTGAGGTCGCCGTGGCGGCGGGCACGGAAGTGGTCACGGGGGCGGCGTTGGCTGTCGGCGTCCGGGTGATACGGCCGGGGTTGGCCTTCACCTTCTGGCCGGGCTGCTGAACGCGCGAGCCGCCGTTGATGATGACACGGTCCTGGGCGGTAATGCCGGAACGGATCACGCGCAGGCCATCGACCAGCGGGCCGAGTACGACCGGACGCGGCGTGACCGTGCCGTCGGCGGCGACGACCGAGACCATGCGCTGGTCGGCGCCGGCGCTGACGGCGGCGTCGGGGATCAGCAGGGCGTCATAGGCGCCGGCGCCGGCGACGCGGATCTGGCCGAACATGCCGGGCTTCAGGAAGCCGTCGCCGTTCGGGACGACCGCGCGCAGGCGGATGGTGCCCGACGAGGCGTCGATGGCGTTGTCAGTAAAGTCTAGCGTGCCGACATGGCCGAACTCGGCCTCGTCCTGCAGGCGGATGCGGACCGGGGCCGACGCGCCGGCGCGGGCCTGACGCTGATATTTGAGCAGGGTCGCTTCGGACCCGTCGAACACGAAGTAGATCGGGGCGCTGGAGACGATGGTGGTCAGGACATCGGCGGCGGACGATCCGCCGGCGACCAGGTTGCCCGGGTCGGTGCGGCGGTCGGACACGCGGCCCGAGACCGGCGCGGTGACGCGGGTGAACTCGAGGTCCAGCTGACGGGCGCGGAGATTGGCGTTGGCCGAGGCCAGGGTAGCTTCGGCCGTCAGCAGGGCGCCGCGGTTGGTGTCGACTTCCGACTGGGACACGGCCTGGCTGGCCAGCAGGCCTTCCGAGCGGGTCAGGTTGGTGCGGGCCAGGCTGACCTGGGCCTGGGCTTGCGCCAGCGAAGCTCGGGCGGCGGCGACGAGCGCCTGAGCCGGACGCGGGTCCAGGGTGAACAGCAACTGGCCGCGACGGACGAAGTCGCCGTCACGGAAGTGGACCGACTGGACATAGCCACCGACACGGGCGCGGACGTCGACCGTCTGGGTCGCCTCGAACCGGCCGGTGAAGTCGTCCCAGTCGACGATCCGCTCGCTCAGGGGGTTGGCGACGGTGACTGGGGCGGGAGGCGGCGGACCCGCCGCCTCCGTCTTCGCGCAGCCGTAGAGGGCTGCCGCGATCATGGCGGATACGGCGACGATCTTCAGTCTGCGCATGCGCGGACTCCTGTAGGGAATGTTCGGGTAGGCGACGGACTGTGGCGCAAATGGGGTCACGCGCCCGCAGGTCAACACCTGATGACTTGTTTTGTGCGAGTGCGAGATAGTTGTCAACAAGCGATGACATAGCCATACTGCTGCTGGGGCCTTTGAGGACATCACGTTGAGTTTCGACCTTTGCCACAGGCCGCGTAACGCAGCGGCGACGCGGAGCGCCATTCTCGAGTGCGCCAATCGCCGTTTCACGGCTGAATCCTACGATCAGGTGGGCATGCGCGACATCGCCAGGGACGTCGGCGTCGATCCGGCTCTGATCTCCCGCTACTTCGGTTCCAAGGAAGACCTGTTCGCCTCGGTGCTGGAGGATTGCGGCAACGGTTCCGATCTGATGGCGGGAGATCGAAGCACATTCGGCGATCGCGTGGCTCATGACGTGATCTACGGCCCCCGCAAGGAGTTCAAGCTGCGCTGGCTGCTTCTGATGCTGCGCTCGATCGCGTCGCCAAAGGCGGCCGACATCATCATGCGGCAGTCGAACGCCAAATTCTATCAGCCCTTCACCGACTGGGTCGGGGGAGAGGACGCCGAGATCAAGGCGCGTCTTACGGCGGGTCTGATCATGGGGCTGACGGTCAGCCGGGATATCTCGGGCGGATTCAACCTGTCTCCTGAACAGTGCGAGCGCCTGCACAAGCGGCTGGCCACGACGCTTCAGGACTTCATCGACAACTAGGATCGCCGTTTCAACCTGTCATACAGGGGCGAAATTGCTGCGATTGGGCCATCAAGGTCGAATTTTGGAAGTTTCTTCCAATGCCGACTTGTGTGACTCATCGCTTTCTGGCTTTATGCCCTCACAAGCAGGAGCAGGCCGTGAGCCAGTCCATTCGCCATGACCAGACGACACGGGCGGCCAAGGCCGTCGCGGTGACGCGTGCGCAAGCCGGTCCGGCGGCTCTGGCGACCATTATTCTCAGCGTACTCCTTGTACTGCTCTCCGGAGCGGTGTGGACGCAGCTGACCTGAACCCAAGCAAAAACTCAGGATCACCCGCCGCCACCCGCTCCCGAAAGGAAGCGGGTTTTTTAACGCCCGAACGACCGGCCCGATCGGGCGACAGACAGAAACAACCCCCAGTGACCACGCAAGATTCCTCCTCCAGCGAACCGCAGTCCCCGGCGAAGCCCGCCCGGCGCAGCGAGGTCGTGACCAAGGGCCCGAACCGTGCGGCGGCCCGCAGCTACCTGCGCGCGGCGGGCATGTCCGACGCAGATTTCGAAAAGCCGATGATCGCCATCGTCAACACCTGGTCGACGGTCACCCCGTGCAACATGCATCTCGACCGGCTGGGTCGCGACGTCCGCGCCGGCATCATCGCGGCGGGCGGCTATCCGGTGGACTTCAACACTATCGTCGTCACCGACGGCATCTCGATGGGCACGCCGGGCATGAAGGCCTCGCTGATCAGCCGGGAAGTCATCGCCGACTCCATCGAACTGGCGGTCGAGGGCCATCAGCTGGACGGCGTCGTCTGCATCGTCGGCTGCGACAAGACCATCCCGGCCGCCGCCATGGCCCTGGCCCGGATGGATATCCCGGGTCTGGTCTACTATGGCGGCACCATCATGCCGGGCGTCCTGCCCACGATCGATGGCGGCACGAAGGAAGTCTCGGTCCAGGAAGTCTTCGAGGCCATCGGCGCCCATGGCGCGGGCACGATCGACGACGAGCAGCTGAAGATCGTCGAGAGCGCCGTCTGTCCCGGCGCCGGCGCATGCGGCGGCCAGTTCACCGCCAATACCATGGCCATGGCTCTGTCGGTCATGGGCATCTCGCCCATGGGCGCCAATGACGTTCCCGCCGTCGATCCCGGAAAGGGCGCCGAGGGCGAGCGCTGCGGCCGCCTGATCGTCGAACGCGTGTTCGCCGGCGACTCGGCCCGCAAATACATCACCCGCGCCTCGCTGAAGAACGCCGCCGTCGCGGTCTCGGCCTCGGGCGGCTCGACCAACGCCGTCATGCACCTGACCGCCATCGCAGCCGAGGCGGGCGTCGATTTCGGCGTCGAGGATTGCCACCAGGCCTGCGTGGAGGCGCCGGTCATCTGCGACCTGAAGCCCGGCGGCCGCTTCCTGGCCTCGCACCTGTTCGCCGCCGGCGGCACCCGTCTGGTCACCCAGCGGCTGGCCCAGGCCGGCAAGATCGTCAACGCCCCGACCGTCACCGGCCGCAGC
>Ga0247817_10000456_pt1 | contig 23107 bp, 29 predicted proteins | sample UWRJL212509R1_FD_178010 | JGI IMG/M metagenome (GOLD analysis project Ga0247817, IMG submission 178010) | Plant litter microbial communities from Arlington Agricultural Research Station in Wisconsin, United States - UWRJ-L212-509R-1 | ecosystem: Environmental > Terrestrial > Plant litter >...
GACTTCAAGCAAACCACCCAACTTCCCCTCGAAAAAGCCCACGTCCAAAAAGTCAGTACCTAACGAGATACGCCCGTACCCAAGTTGTGAGCAAAATGAACGCTCCTACCGGTGCGGGCATTTTGCTATACTGAAGCCATGAATAACGAATACGAACCCACTTCCCCGTCTCCCGAACATGAATTGTCACATGGCGAGCAATTTACTTTAGACTTAGATCGAGTAAATGCAGTTATCGAAAGTATGCTTTCAAACGACTCTACCGACCCAGCAGAACTCAAAGAAGCGTGGGCTGTTCGGGCAGTACTCGCTGAAGAATTTGTCGGCTCACTCGAACCAACATCGGAAAACCCCACCCTACGAGCAAGGGTTCAGTTTGATATCATGGTTGATAAAGCGATTCTTTTTGAGAAAACAGGAGACCAACTTCGATACCTCGAAGACCTCGACGCAGCTGAGGAATTTGCGTACAACGAGAACCTTATTGAAGTAACAGAATCTCTCACCGAAGAACTTGATGAAAAAATCGCGGAGCTCGGCACCTCTCCTAGTGAGATCATAATGAAACTACGCAGACACATCGATTTCGCAAACCGAGACTATTTGAGAGAACTGTTAGCAGACGGTATGACCTACGAAGATTTTCTCGGAAATGTGTACGGCATGATTCTTGAAGAAGGTGGCGACCCGGATGAGGTTTTAGGGCAGCTTGGCTTAACCGAGTAGTTCTTGAATTCGCTCAAGCTCTTCCGTACTCTTGAACTTAATAACAATGTTTCCAGCACCCTTGCTGTTCACACGAATCGCAACATCGGTTTTAAGGCGAGTTTTCAGTGTCTCCACACGACCATCATGTTGCGCAGAAATGTTTTCAGCTGCTGGTTCACCAGATTTTTGCTGCTTCTTTACATTCGTCATGTATTGTTCGACTTTGCGAGCACTCCACTCTTCAGCAATAATGCGCGGAATGAGTTCAATAATAAGTTCGGCGTCTTGGCCAATTAACGGACGCGCCTGACCTTCGGTGATTTTACCTTCAGCAAGTGCAACAATTGCTTCTTTCGGAAGTTTCAATAAACGCATTGTGTTAATAACGGCCGATGGAGATTTATGGACGCGTTCAGATATCTTTTCAGCGCTCAAATTGAATTGGTCACGGAGTTTGGCATATGCAGTCGCAGTTTCAATTGTATTTAGGTCGCGACGTTGGATGTTTTCAATCAGTGAAACCTCAAGTTGCTTTTGGCCAGTCATCGAACGGACAACAACAGGAATTTCAGTTAAACCTGCTAGCTTAGAGGCGCGGAAACGGCGTTCACCGGCAACAATTTCGTAGCCGTCGCCTTTTGGAGTCACGATAATAGGTTGAATAACCCCGTGTTCTTTAATGGAATCGGCAAGTTCTTGCAGCGCAGTTGTATCAAAGTAACGGCGTGGCTGGTCAGGGTTCGCTTGAAGCAAATCAAGTGGTAAACTTTTTTGTTCACTCACCTTTTCTTCTTGCTTAGCGGTGGTATCAAAAGTATCGTCTAAAAAGTTAGTCGGAATTAAAGAATCGAAACCGCGGCCGAGGCCTTTTTTCATAGCACTCATACGTTCGCTCCTACTTTAGCTGCAGCTGCGGCATCAGTACGGTCAATCACCTCTTTAGCGAGTGCTTTGTAGGCGCGTGAACCTTTTGAGAACTTATCGTACACGCCAATTGGAATGCCGTGACTTGGCGCTTCAGCGAGGCGAATGTTACGAGGGATGGTTGTCTCGAATACTTTACCTGGGAAGTGGCGTTTAATTTCGTTGTGCACTTGGGTGCTGAGTGAAGTGCGGCTATCAAGCATAGTTGGTAGCACGCCAAGCAGTTCAAGGTGTGGGTTCATCCCCTTACGAACAAGTTTCATAGTCTCAAGCAGTTGCCCAAGGCCCTCTAGCGCGTAAAACTCTGCTTGGACCGGTAATAGCACGTACTTAGAAGCAATCAGCCCATTGACGGTGAGAAGGCTGAGGCTTGGTGGGCTGTCGATAAGAATAAAATCATAATTAACTGCAGATGCATCAATAGCTAACTTCAAGCGAGAGAAGCGCTTTTCGCTTTGGGCCATCTCAACCTCAGTATTTGCAAGCACCGAAGTAGTTGGCGCAAGCCAAAGGTTTTTATACGCAGTTGCAACGACAACTTGGTCGAGTGAAGCTTTGCCCATCACAACATCGGTCATTGTAAGCTGCAGTTCGCTTTTATCAACGCCAAGGCCACTGCTAGCATTGCCTTGTGGGTCGAAATCGATAAGAAGGACGCTCTTACCAGCTTTTGAGAGGAAATACGCAAGGTTAATAGACGTGGTGGTTTTACCGACACCACCCTTCTGGTTTGTAATAGCAATAACAGTCGCCATAGCCTTTAGAAAAACCCTCGTTTCATTGGGTTAATTATAGCATATACGGTGTTAGGAAACGGATTAGTTTAAGCTTTTTCATTCATCAAAAAAAGAACCTCATTGCTGAGGCTCTTTACATGCATGATGCTTTTTACTCAACCTTAAGTGCTTGGTTAGCTATTTGAGTTCGCAACTCTTTAATGCGAGTAGTGCTTCGCATTAAGTCGGCGTGCGCATCTATTGAGTCGCCTACTAAATCTGCATCATAATCGCCTCGAGCGACTTGAGATGTTTGATTAGAATAATCTTGAGTATACTCAAGACTTGCTTCAAGATTAGCTAACTCAGTGGTTAGTTTTTCTTGCGGAGTTGGCTGACTTAGAAATTCTTGTATTCTCATATAATTCCTTTTAAAAATAAAACGCCTCTGATGTTAGAGGCGTTTTTAGACTTACTTGATTGAAACGATTTCAATCTTTGAGTACTTTTGGCGGTGACCGTTTAACTTGTGCACACGCTTTTTGGCCTTGTAACGGAGGACTTGAATTTTGTCACCCTTTACGAGGTCTTCTGTTACCTTAGCGATAACCTTCACATCTTTAACAGTTGGCGTACCAACAGTGACAGTGTCACCATCGATAAGCAACAGTGCGTCTAGAGTGAGCTCTTTAGTTCCTTCCTGGAGGAGGTCCACCAGTAGGGTCTCTTTTTCGGTGACAATAAATTGTTTTCCACCGATCTTAACGACTGCTTTTGTCATATTAATTCCTTATTAGTTCTTATCAATCAGTTGTTCATTATAACAGGGATGACGACAGATGTAAAGCAGGTCGCCTTCTCTAAATTGAGCCGCCGCCGGTTGCAACGATAATTAAGGCGCCAAGCATTAAGGTTCCAACGAAGGTATACATGCCATGGTGTAGTTTCCAGCTTTTTTTCCAAGCTTTAGGAAGCTGGTTACGGTAATGGTGTGCAGCGACTCCGACGATAGCGACAACTGCAAGTGCGCCAAGGATAGCAACGGTTACCGGACTCAGTGACTGGAGTGCCGTTCCGAAGAATTCAGCTGGGTTCGAGCCTTGGAGTGCAGGCGTCGAGAAGGTCACCGGCGCGGCAGTCCCCTGCACCGCGGCAAATGTTACCGGCGCGCCATAAAACGCCACTACAAGGGTTGTAGCGCGGCCATTAAGGGTTCCGTCGACAATAGCGAAGCCCACATCGACGTACTTTCCATTCATAATGTTTTCGCGGTGACTAGGAGAGTTCATCCAAGCCTCCACTGTCGCATCTGCATTCGGGTAATTTTTAGCTAAGTTCTCCCCTGCTACGCTGTAATTATAGCCAGCATCCCCAAACCATTTCCATGGTTCAACACCGGCTGGTGACGTGTGTGCCCAGTAATCGTTTTTAAACATGTCTTGCGCTTTTAAGAATGCTGCCTGGCTGAGTTGGTCGTTAAGTTGCAACACACCCAGGTTTTCAGTTGCCCGCTCTTTGTTTGTATCTGCCAATAAATCAACCGTTTGGATATCAGACGTACGACCAAGCACCTGGAAATTGCCAGTGGTCGAGAAACTATATACAGCCTGCGCCAAAACGGCAATAAGCAGCACTGCAACCAGCCCCCGCACACGGATAAGATGTGGCCGGAAGTTATTTCCCTTATGCGGCACAAGTATACGCTTCGCGTGGTGCGCTACCTTGGCGTGCACTGTTTGGGGTTTTTTAATCTGTTTTTGTTTTGTTTTCACGTTGTGCCTACAGTATAGCAAAAAGCCCTTACAATCGTAAGGGCTTTCAGTTTATTGCGCATTTTTGTTTAGATTAAGCTTCTTGGCGCTTTCGAACAGCAGCGGCAATCCACCATGCAATCGCAGCGAGTGCAGCGATGATAAGAATCCACCAGTACCAGCTAAGACCAAGGAATGAACCCTTGTTTGCTTCGGTATCAGCCGCAGCAAGAGTGTCTTTGTTTTCAGTTGAAGCACCTTCGACGCCGGCGCCGTTGTCGGTGTCAGTGTTGTCGGTTGCGTTGCCGAGAACGGCAGCAAATCCAGCTGGGTTAGTAATAGTAGGTGTTGTTGCATTACCAGCATCAGGAGTAGTGTCACCAAGTGGAATTGGTGTTGTTGGAATTCCACCGACTGGGTTTGAGTTATCAGTTACAGGAAGTACAGGTACGATAACCGGAGCTGCGTTATTAATAGTAAATGTAGTACTGGTTGATTCGTTGCTTGCTGCCCAGTTACCTACGCCATCAGCTGCACCAAGAACGTTAACCGTGTAAGTTCCTGATTCAAAACCAGTTACGTCGAATTCACCAAGAATACCGTTATTAACCGCACCGTATACAGTCGTAATTCCGCGGCTTTCACCGTTTCGTACGAGTTGTAGCTGTAAGTAGTTCGCGCCACTTCCGCCAGCTACGTCGTTGAATGAACCACGAACAGTGAGCTTGTTAGTAGCACCAGTTGCAACCACTTGTCCATCTTCTAAGTTAGAGATTGAGTAAGTTGGCGCGCTGCTGTCGTATCTCACAGCGACGGGTGCGCTAAATTCTGAAGTGTTTCCGGCTGCATCTTTAGCAGCAACTCGGAAGAAGTATGTTCCATCACCTTGGTTGAATGAACCAGGAAGATTTGTGCTTGATGTCGAGCTTTGATAAGCTGCAGCTTCGCTGTTGTAGTCAGATGTAGCAATGTCGTTCCAAGATTTGTAAAGATATTCAGTAACGTCAGCATCGCTGGCATTCCATTTAGCAGCACCAGACTGAAGATTAGTAAACGCATTGTTTGCAACATCACCGTTTGCGTTTGTCCAAACAAGGTTTGTTGGTGTAGCAGGTGTAACACCGTCGAACCTGTAAGTATTACAACCAAATGTCATGCTCTTAAGTGTACCGCTGGCGTATACACCAGAACCGAGGCTATACCCTACTGCCTTCACGCTTGCTGCTGGGAATACAGTCAACCATTCATCGATAGTACCGTAGTAGTCAGACCCATTACCGCCACCAATGTGAGGTGCTTGGTTTTTCAAAGTCGCACTTGTGCCATTTGAGAGCCACCAGTTGTTGCCGTAAACAGCTTCACCAACGAGGAATCCGTCAGCAGTACCGTTGTTATCGAGGTCAACGTTTAGTTGAAGACCCGGTGTAATACCAAAGTCGGCTGACCAATCAATGCTCTGAGCAATAGTTTTGGTACCGTTTGCAGAAAGTGGATAGTTAGTTAAACGGTAACCAGTTGCCTTAGCCTGTCCTGAGTTGTTGTCAGTGTAGACTTTAATGCCGTCATTAGTAATAACGTTGTGTCCAGCAGTACGAGTATCATCAAGACTTGTACCAGTTGTCCATACACTATTGCTATATACCGTTGTCGGGTTAGCACAAGCAGTCGTTACAGGGGATGTTCCAGCTTTAAGGTTCTTCCACTCTACAACATAGTTATCAGTTGAGACGTTTGTACCCTTGTTGTATGAATTAAGAATTAAGTTTGTGAATGATTGCGCGTTGTTTGCGTCCAGTGTAGCTACTTTGCTTCCGTTAACGTAGAAGTAAAATTTATTCTGTACTTTATTGAGAAGAACTTCTGTTGTGTAGTTGCCAGCGCTAGTTGGCGCAGTAACGTTAATCCAACCACCGTTAACTGTATCCCAAACGCGCCAACCTGTGTAAGTACCTACTGTTTGATCTACATTTGATGCATATTCAATAATAGGATAGCTTGCAGGAGTGTTAGTAACACCCCAAAGGCCAACACGTAGGTTGCTTTTAGTGGCCCAGTCTTGTGAAACGTAAAAACTACCTGTTAATGAAGTAGTGCCTGCAGGTACAGTTGTTTGTAGGCCTTCAGTTTTTTCAAATGCAGTACTTGCTGACTTTGATTGGTTGATTGCCATAACTACACGAGAGTTCGCAGCATCAACGTTCCAGAATCCTGAAGGAGCTGCACGGTCTGGTATCCAGTTTCCCGAAGCTAAGCTTACGTTTGTGTAGTTGTATCCTGAAATAGCACTCGCCTTTTCAGATAAAATAAACGGCACCGCAGCCGTCAATGCGCTCACAGCCAAAACAAAGGCTGTCGCAAGTAATGTTGTTTTCTTAAAAAAGGCTTTCGCCATCAGTGTGTTCATCTCGCAGTACTCCCGGTATTCAGCCATCCACATAGCCAAAGTTAAATAATTTGTACAAATCTCAACTTTTGTATTTTTCTTAACTTTATCACTTAAGTGGTGTATTAGCAATAGCGATAAAAGTGTTAGCTAAGCCCCTTCTCAGCGCTCTAAAACCACCCTTCCACCCCTATAAATGAACCGTAAATCGGTAGAGTAGTCGAACTATAACATAACTAATCACAAGCACTACTAGCCAAAAATACCACGGAATCCCTAATACTACCCAGCCTTGAGTTGAGGTTTTAGCAACACCAGCCGTTGCGGGTTGGTTTACGTTGTTTGGAATGGCGTTATTGGCAGATAACACGCTCGCGCTTGGAGTATTGGTTAAATACCCAGGGCTGTTTGAAGAATTAGCTTGAGGGGAAGTTTGGCTCGTACCACTCGGTTCAACAATTGGCACAGCTACCAAAGGCGTCGTATCAAGAGGCAATGGAATATCCTCTTCTTTAATAGGTGGCAAATTTGGTATTGGAATAAATACTGTCGTATAGCCGGCGCTCTTTGCGCTCTCCCCGCCCGCTCGTGTAATACTCCATACATATAATGTATAGTCGCCGTTATCAGTCACTGGCGTCGTAGCCGTTAAGATATCAGAGTTGACGACACCGTTCGTAATATTTGTATTATCTTTCACAAGTTCGTAACCGAAACCAATAATATCGGTCGGGCGTTCAGTAGGTTGCGGGTCAACAGGGTTGCCATTTTCATCAAGTACAGGGGTGTCGGCATCTGGAGTTAGACCACCAGAAGGTGCGTTCCAAACCCAAACAATCGTCTTATTATTTGCTTCTGATGTTGCACCGACATTTGTCGGGCTTTCAATTGGCCCTGAGATTTGTTGAGAATTTTCATTGCTAGTAGGTTCCTCGGCATATGCGTTTGCCGAAAAGAGGAACACACCGAGCGCGGGCAACAATAACGCTAGGGCTAGTAGTATAGCCTTGGGTATTATCAGTACTCGCCCAATTAGTTTCCTCATATCCCCCTACCAATTCTAAATGAATAAGTATTAGCTTAATTATAACAGCACTGACAGTCCGGGTACAGATTCAGGCTGAGCGAACATACCGTTTCTTGACCCACACGCTAATTGAAAACACAGCAACCACCGCAACGCCAAACCAATACCAAGGAATACCAAAAATCCTCCATCCCTCCCTACTTGGTTCAAACGTCAGCGTACTCACACCCAACGTTCCGCTTCCGGGTATATTATTCACCGTAGCAAAACCAGCTAATGCAGACTGAGGTGGGTTGCGATGCGTCACCGAAGGTAAAGCCGGAAGCTCGGGTGTCTCTACTGTAAGTTCGATATTTTCAATAGGCGCTAGTTGAGATACCGTAGTACTCATTGGTTGCTGTGTCGGTTGTGGCGATAATGTCGTATTTGAATTCGGTTTTGAGCTTGAACTCGCTGCAGGTTGCGGTTCAGCGACAGGCGCCGTTACTGGCACTTGCTCGGTAGGTGTTCGGCAATCCGCACCAAGCAGCAACCCTCCAACCACACAGCGAACCGTTTTACCTAAAACACCCTCGGCCTTTGCGGGCTGAGAGTGTAATACAGAAACAATTAAAGCAATGCCAACAATAGCAAGAATGAACATATAGAATTTCACACCTTGTAGGCCGTAAGGCCACGTTCGCCTCCGCATGCGAGCCCTCCGCTGACACTCAATTTGCTATGAACGATACAATAATTATACCATTAGCGAAATAAAGTCTACACTTCTTTGTGGTCAGCGTGAGTATGGTCAAAGCCCTCAAGCTCATCAATTCGATTGTGGTTCAACCCGTAATAGTGGGCAATTTCGTGCCAAAGGGTGCGTTTAATTTGCTCGGCAAATTCTTCTTCGCTATGCGAAACCATTTGAATTGGTACTTTAAAAAGCGTAATTTTGTCTGGCAATACATACGTATAACCTGAACCTCGTTGGGTTAAGGGGATACCTTCGTATAGGCCGAGTAATAAGTTACCTTCTTTTAGGTTAGACTTCTGGGCTTGATATTCGTCTGGCCAATCGGCATAAAGAATTGCAACGTTATCTAACCCCTTGATATATTCTTGGGGCAGTTCATTCATTGCTTTTGTCACCAGTTGGTCAAACGCTTCGTCGGAGATTATTTGTTGTTCTTGATTCACTATACTAAGTATATCACTTTTCTTCGTGCATGGACTTAGTTATCTCAGACCATTTTTGATCAAGGGTTTCGCCGTCTTCATCGTTGCTAAGGTCAATGGTTTCATCTTCCTCGTACTGGTCGAGGTCGCTGACGGTACCATCATCTTGCGGATCGATTGTTTGTAATTGTAAATATGGGAATAATGACATATATTTTTTGATTTTAAAATTTTTGTTTTTAAATTGTTATGCAAGTATTTAAGCATAAATGGTTTAAAATGTCAATACTCCCCTGCTTCGTAAAGTGTTGAAAATAAAATGCCCCGCCTAATCTTTCGACCGGCGGGGCATTTAGATGCTCGACGTGGGTCGTTGATTAGACGGGGGCTGAAGCGAGGTTTTTCGCTTGTTGTATCTGTTTTTCCTTTCGCAAATCCTTTTTATACTTGAGCTGGGCAGCGGCGATTCCAATCGCCGCGATGATGATGATTACAAATACCATCATTCCCCTAAAACTTTCCCAGAAGCTCGGTGCAGAGAACGCCGTGACCCACACAACTTTTCCTTCTACGTCGGACATTTGTAGCGGTACTGTTCGTACATCAGCTACCGGGTTGGCATCACCTTTCGTTATAAGACTTCCGTCGTCGGCATAGCCGATAAACGTGTGGGTTGTCGAGTGAGCGTCTGTGTCTTGCCTAAACGTAATGATGTCCTGGGGTTTCAGGGTGTCGGTCGGCTGGACCCATACCACCGAATGAACCGGTAATGTTGGGACCATGGAGCCGGTTTCAACCGTCGCTGGGGTGATCATGAAGACCACACGAACGACGAAGATTACAGCTGCGAATACGAAAACTCCGAGATACGGCCAGTACTTACTGAGAAATTTCTTCATTGATGAGTCCTTCTGTATCGACGGAAACGGGCACTTCTTCGAGGGTGATTTCTGCATCAGCAGAGGCATCTGGCGTCAACTCTACGACGCTGGTCGGTTCGGTTATGGCTTCGACAATGGCACTTACTTCCGGAGTCGCTTCCACGACAACCGGTTCGGGTTGAGGTGTGGGTACGGCAGCGGGAGGTGCTGTGACGTCAGGGATTGCAACGGGTGCAGGAACGGCAACGGGTGCCGGCGTCGGGTTAACGACAGGTTCGGGTACTGCTACCGGCGCAGGTACAGCAACTTCCGGCACACTTGGTGCTGGAACAGGAACAGTCTGAACCGGCTCAGCGACGTCCGTAGACGGCTGCTGAATCGGCTTTTGTTCGGGTACTTCCGCGTCGGGTGATGCAATCGGTGCTGGGTCAGCGACATCAGACTGGTCGTCAACCGGAGCAGCACTAGTAAGCGCGTCGTCCGGAATATCGAAAGTAATGCTGATGTTCGCAGGTGCAGTTGCGTTAAAAACTGCACCAGTCGGCTGAGGAATCAAGCCCTGAATAGCCACAACGAACACCGCTGCAGCCAATACATTAATAATACGGCGTGACATGGGTGCTCCTTGGGAGTAGATGTTGGATTGCTATGGATACGTACATAAGATTCAGAAAAATTCGGAACCTTATGTGCATTTCAATAATTTCTTATAAGGATGTTGGTACTCTGGGCACTCACCTTCTCGTGAAAGAAGTGAGTGCCCAGAGCTATTTCGGATAAGCCCGACGGCTTGTTGTGGTTACTGCTGGGTCAGCGTGACCGGGAGGTTGCCCCCGAAGGTCTGGCCCTTCCACTCGTTGCCGGCGTCACCACCCAGCTTGACGTCGACCACGAAGGTCTTCGACTCGCCGGGCTGAAGGACGCCGAGGTCCCAGCCGTTTGCGGGCAGCTTGGTCACCGCAACGAGCGGCGTCTGACCGGTGGCGGTGCCGACGCCGATTCGGAGGTTCTCGTAGGTGACGGCCGGGTTGGTGGGACTGGTGGCGTTGGTGAAGGCGCTGCCGAGGTTGGCGGTCGCCGGGATGCTGCCGGCGTTGGTGACGGTGAACCACTTCGGGATGAGCTGACCCGGCTTCAGGTTGTTGAAGTCGAGCGCGATCGTCCCGCTGTTGTCCTCGTCGCTGACGCCGAGTACCAGCGAAGCGGTGTTGATGTCGACGCGGGCGGTCTTCTGGTCGTTGAAGGCCGCGCCGGTGCTGCCGTAGGCAGTGAGGCCGAGGGCGGCAATGATGCCGACACCGATGATGGCACCGACGGCGCGGTTGCGCTTGGAACGGGCGTTCTGAACGGGCACTGCGGTCTCGTCGAGCGGGTTGGTCGGGTTTTGCGAGGACATTATGTCCCCTTCCTGCAGCTAAGCTGCGTCGGGTGTATCTGAAATGTAAGGTTCATGCATCTTCGGATGAAGCATGGCACAAGAGTGATAATACCATTTTATAAATTATACGTCAACACTTTTTATCCATTTTGTCTAATATATTTTATACTACTTACGCTTAGATAGGAAAAACCCGGCTATTTCTAGCCGGGCTGTCCCCTATATCTTGTTTGAAGAACTCCTTTGAATGGTGGCACTTGCCTGAATGGTTCCGACGAGTGCCAGGTGACCGCTATGACTGTGGCGTACAACAACGTCTGCGTGTTTGGTGAATTTCTCCACCATGCTTCGTAAGAACCAGGCCGTTTCCGGCGAGGTCCATGACGGTGTCATGCGCAAGCCGGAAAGCCCTTCCCCGAGCTCCGAGTGGTCAGTGTAAATCAGCACATCATCATTGTCATGGTACTTCTTTGCAGAAGCAGGCACAAATCCGACGATATCGACCTTTCCGAACCTTTCAGGCTGGTGTTCGTAGTGCTTAAGCATGCCTTCGTGGTTCAGGTATTGCTCCGACCAGTGGCCGTTTATATACTCCGGCTTTTCCGATTGCTCGGGCAGTTCGTCCGAAGACTCCGTTGCCGACAGGCTCAGGAAAGTACGTTCGTGCGACATGATGTCCAGAATGGTGCGCGAAGCGCCAAACTGCAACATAACGCTGGTTGGTTGGGTCACGCCCATCACTCGGAACTGGCTGATGTTGCGAAGCAAGCCGAGTACCGCCACCAAACTTTCACGCTGGGTGGCGGCCTCTTGCTGACTTTCCTTATGACGGCGCTGGGTTGCGCGGTCGTTCTCGCCCACAAACCAGCGGAGCGCAAGGTCCATACCGGCAGATGAACGAAGTTCTTCAATGGCGTTAACCATTCGGACGTACAACGCGCCCATTACTGGGTCGGTGTTGACATCTGGGTGAAGAAACCGCGAGTGGGCTGCGAAGACTCTTTCGGCATGCTTGAGGAGGTCCTCAAGCGTACCGTCAGTTTTGTGCTTTTGCACAATCTCCTTGGGTATCCCGATAACTTCAAAGGGATCAGGACTTTTCATAGAACTTCCCTTCTTATTCGTCGGTGTTGCTGAGTGCTTCCTCCAGCGTGTCGCGGGTGTCGATGTTCGAGATGACCACGAGGCCACCAAGTTTTTCGGCGACGCTGTTCAAGCTTTCGACTGAGTGAATCTCGAGCTCCTCGTGCTGCTGGTACTCGTTGTAGACTTCCAGGAAGTCCAGCAACGAAACAACCGATTCGCGGCTCTCGATGTTGACGGACTCTTCGTCCGGCGAGCCTTTGCCGGTGCGAACGGCAATCTCGTAGAGGAAGTCGATTACCACGAGGATGTCTTCCGACTGGTACTCCTCGTGGATGTCGAACAGCCACTGGTCAATCGGTTCACCGTGGAAAGAGGCCAGCCACGCGATTGCGGCAATTCTCTTTTCGGTGTTGAGGGTGGGGTTTTCAGCCACCATCTTGACGAGGCCGAGGGCGGTCGCGTCATCAACCTTGCCGGCGGTGAACTTGGCAAGCTCGTTGCGGTTTGCCACGATGAGCTCCACCGCACCTCCGAGCTTCTGGGCTTCGGACAATACGATGTCTGTGGTCATGGTCATTTTGTTCTCCTTAAGATGTAGGGGTGCGACGGAAGAGAGAAAAAATAGCTGTGACGCCTCTCTCACTCCTCAACGTTGAATAAAATTATACCAGTTATAGGGGTTATTGTCAATTTGAAAACACTTGACATATGACTCAGAGAGTTTTAGAGTTTCTAACATGCTGTTTGCAAATTGCAAAGAGTACCGAGGAGGAAGCATGCCTGGAACAATCGCACCGCCAGTAGTCAACTTCGAACAGGACATCGTTCGACTCGTCATGGGCACGAAGCTGCTCTTGAAGAACTCGAAAGAGCGCACCGAGTTCGCGACCGAGCTCAACCAGACGACGCCCAGCCTCGTCGCAAGCAAGGCCTGCGACGTTCACGAAGTCGTCGTCCGAGTTCGTCGCGGCAACGACCTGTGGAGTCCGCAGCTCGAAAACGCCGTCCGAGACGAAGTCGCGGCCCACAAGTCGCCCAACATGGCGCCGGTTCGCTTGAAAGTCGAGCGTTACTAACATCACCACCTCGTTTCGCCCTCGAGGCCCCTTCCGCACATTGTGTGGATACGGGGCCTCGGGGGCAATAACTTTTTACACCTTTGTTAACGAGATGCCGAGAGGCATTTTTTCTATTTCAACACTTTCGCTGTAGTCGTAGCTTTTTTCGTTAATTTCTACCGCTAATGTTTCATCTGAAATGTCGGCAGTGTATTCTTTCACAGCTTCGGCTAGTTCGCCTTCGGCAATGAGGCTTAGTTCGATGCGGTCATCGATATTCAAACCAGCTTTTTTACGAGCAGATTGTACATAACGGACAATTTCACGGGCAAGACCTTCTTGACGAAGTGCTGGAGTGATCGCTTTATCAAGCACAATTTCAAACTCGGTTTCAACGGCGTTCTCTACTGATTTCACGTTCACCTCTTCGGCAATAATATTCACGTAAAAATCTTCCAGCGCTTCACCAGCGTAAGTTAACTTCGAAAGTGGTTGGCGAACTTTAATTTGTTGTTGCGTGTCATCTTTATACATACGCAGTGCCAAACCTTGCTCAATAACTTCGCGTGTCTTAGCCATACGACTGAGAACAAGTTCATTCGCGTTCCCTACTTTAGGCCAGTCGGTTAAGTGGACACTCTCGCCGCCAGTAAGCTTGATGTAGAGTTCTTCAGCCATAAATGGTACGAATGGCGCAATTGCTTGGCTGAGGCGTACTAGTACGTAGTGCAGCGTGCGGTAGGCATTATTCTTGTCAGTGTCGTCATCGCTCTTCCAGAAACGGCGGCGTGAACGGCGAACATACCAGTTCGAGGCGTCATCAAGGAATGGCAGAATTGGCTTTGCAGCACCGGCAACGTCGTAGCCGTCCATTTTTTCTTCAATTTCGTTAATCAGTTGGTGCACCCGGCTAATAATCCATTGGTCGAGTGGGCTCTCAACATCGTCGCTTGGGTCAACTAGGTTTCCGTCGAATTCCCAGCCGTCAACTTCAGCGTACAGTGTAAAGAAATCGTACATGTTCCAGACCATGCTAAGCTTGCGGGCGATGTCCCCTACTTCTTTGTCTTGAAGGGTAAAGTCTTCACCAGAAAGTAATGGGCTTGAAAGCAGCAAAAAACGAAGCGAGTCAGCGCTAAACTTGTCCATGAGTTCGTTCGGGTCGGTAAAGTTACCGAGTGACTTAGACATCTTACGGCCATCGTTACCGGCAATGTTACCTGTTACAATCACGTTCTTATAGGCATTGTGGCCGAATAGTGCGGTGTTCACGGCATGCACGTAATAGAACCAGGCACGAACTTGGCCAACGTATTCCACAATGAAATCGCCTGGGAAATTAGCTTCGAACTTTTCAACGTTTTCGAACGGATAATGGAACTGCGCAAATGGCATCGAGCCAGATTCAAACCAACCATCAAGCACCTTATCGATACGAGTGTAGGTAACGCCGTCGATGTCGAAGGTAATGTCGTCTACCCATGGGCGGTGATAATCATCAAGTTCAACACCACTCAGTTCTTTAAGTTCTTCGTAGCTACCGATAACTTTAATTTTCTCGTTACCGTCTTTATCAGTCCCCTTCCAAACGGGCATAGCAGTCGCCCAGAAACGGTCGCGGCTTAAGTTCCAATCAGGGGCAGTTTCAATTGTTTTCTCGAAGCGGCCGTGTTTAATGTGCTCAGGGAACCAGTTGATATTATCGGTATTTTGTTCGAGCATTTCGACGCGTTGGCCATCAATGTCCATAAACCAGCTTGGGTGCGCGCGGTACATAAGGCGGTGGCCAGTACGTGGGTTGTGCGGGTATTCGTGGCGGATGTATTCAATTTTCCAAACGATACCTTGTTCAAGTAATGTCTTGGCAATAAGTTTGTTGTTTTCCCAAACGTCTAGACCTTCCCATTCACCTGAAATGTATTTTCCATATTCATCGAGCACGTGAACAACAGGAATGCCCTTTTCTTTCGCAAGCAAGAAGTCCTCTTCACCATACGCTGGCGCAAGGTGAACAATACCAGTACCGGCATCGGTCGTCACGTAATCAGCTGCCCAAATTTTGTGCGCACCTTCGCCCTGGTCTTCGAAGAGTGGTTCGTATGAACGGCCCAAAAGTTCGCTTGAAGAGAATGGTCGTACAACGCGGTAATCGAGAGGTTGGTGTTTTTCGTTGGTGAAAACTTTTGCGACTAGCGCTTCAGCAAGTACGAAATACTCACCTTCGTATTCAACTTGGACGTATTTAATGTCTGGATTGATAGCCAAGGCTGTATTACCAGGCAATGTCCATGGTGTAGTTGTCCAAGCAAGTAAGTAAGTAGATTTGCCATGTTCTTCGTGGTCTTTCTTATCGTCAGTACCAATTTTAAATTTCACATACACGCTTGGGTCAGTAACGTCGACATAGGCGCCGGCGTCCATAGTAACTTCAGCTTTCGAAAGCGGTGTCGCCCACTTCGTGTCGTACATAAGCACGCGTTCACCTTCGTAGATTTTGCCTTTTTCGTAGAGTTCTTTAAATGCCCACCAGACACTTTCCATGTAATCTTTGTCCATGGTTTTGTAGGCACCCTTGAAATCAACCCAGCGGCCAATACGAGTAATGGTATCTTCCCAAAGATTTGAAGTTTGCACCATGCTTTCGCGGGCGGCAGTAATGTATTCAGCAAGGCTGATGCGCGTACCAATTTCGTGACGGTCAGTAATACCCAGTTTTTTCTCGACATAATTTTCAGCAGGAAGGCCGTGACAGTCCCAGCCCCACACGCGCTCTACTCGCTTACCTTTCATGGTTTGGTAACGAGGAATTGCATCTTTCACTACACTTGATAGGAGGGTTCCGTGGTGCGGCACACCAGTAATAAATGGAGGGCCGTCATAAAACACGTACGAGTTTTCTTTCGGACGGAGTTCAATTGATTTTTCGAATGTCTGGTTGTCTTGCCAATATTTAGCAATGTCTTTTTCGTATTCGAGTGCTCGGCGTCGGGTGTTTGCTTGAAATTTCATTACTTGGTTCCTTTTCGTATCATGGTTGTTTCTGGTAAAAATTTGAAGTGTGAGGGTCTATCATCTTTGAGTGCTTCGAAACCCATTTTGGCGTAAAACCGTTTGGCTCTTTCGTTTTCTTTGTATACACCGAGTTCAATCGGTTTTGTTGAGTCGGCCCATTCGATAAACTCATTAACGAGTGCTTGGGCGACTCCTTTGCCGTGATACTTTTCATCAACGTATAGAGCGACAATTTCTTGAGTATCTTTTTCTTTATCTATCTCACCGTAGATTAATCCGATTGGTTGATTATCTTCACGTGTGGCGAGGTAATAAAAACGGATACTGGGTTCTTGGACCGCTTTGTCGATAAAATCTGCCCTGTTCTGAATACGATTTAGACTTACAAGCTCAGTCGCCTTTTCGATGACCTGGCGATTATGTTCTTCAATTTCTGGATCGTGATTTTCATTAGGTTTTAAGTAGGTGCGACGAAAACTCTCACTATGAAACTCTGCTGTTTGCGCAGCATCTTCAGGAATAGCTTGTTCGATAGTCCATTCAGGGATAAGTGGTGAGTTAGGCGACATACTTTGTTCCTTTAATTACCTTATTGCTTCTCTATTTTATAGGCTTCAAAAATTTCATCTGCATCATAACCTTCATGCCCTAGTCGTACGTGGATATAGTTAATAGCTTTATCGAGCTCTAGCGAGTACATAAAATCTAAATCGTTTCTATCGCCATCAATATATTTGTGAACTATACTGCTCAAAGAACGCCATTCTGGTGGTCTAACGGTTTCACTCTGTTCTGGTAGTTTTTCCCACATATATTACTCCTTTAAAAAATAAAAAATCACTTCTTCTGAATGTCAGATCCCAAAAAAATCGGGAGGTACCATCTGACTTCCAAAAGAAATGATTCTTTTAGCACTTGGTTAGTCGCTTTAACGTAGCGTACACGCTGGGTTCTAATAAGCAGAAGCTGTTCTTCCCAAAAACTTGTGGTTGATAGCCACTCAAACGTTTCTACCTATTATTATACTGTTTCTGCCGTAGTTTATCAAATTAAGCGAACAGTGCGTCACCGAACTTAAGCACCACAAGCACAATCATCAATACAATCCAGCTTGCAACAATAAGTTGTTCATAGCCACCCTTTAAGAATTTTTGAATTTTTTCGTTGAGTGTTTTCGAGAAATTCCAAGTGTTTTCACGGAGGTTAATGTAGGTAATTGCAGACAGCATAAGTGTACAGCTGAAGGTTACAATAAGGCACCATGGGCATAGCACTTGAATGGCATATAGGCTGTTGAAGAATAGCCAGTACGCAAAAATTGTACCGAGCAAAATACCGATGTTAGCGAGTTTTAAAAAGTCCTTATTGTAGGTTGCGCCGCCCCATAAAGCTGCTACCGCAACGGTCACAATAACTGGGAATGATATCATGCCGATATACATATTAGGAATACCAAAGAACACGCTCGCCTGCCAGGTTTGCATAACGGCCGTACAGTTAAGAACCAGGTTGAAGCTACAAGATAAAATAGCGTCAGGGTTTTGCAACAGGTGGATTTTTTCAAGGCTTAAGACGAACGCTGCCGCCAATGCCATAAGTGCGCCAATTAACATAACGATATACGCGGTTCGGACCGAGCGTTTTTCGTCTTTGTGCGTCACCGCTTCTTTAAATTTCTTAAACATAATAACTCACCTCGCTAATAGTTGGTAACGGCAGGCCGCGCCATTGGTTTTGCAGACGGCCATCATCAGATAATGCAACGACAGTTGGAAATTCCATAATGTCATACGTGCCAGTAAAACTAATACCTTCTGCACTTTCGGGGTTCATCGTTTCAAGCTCGTGGCCAGTTTGACGCAAGAAATCACGCATGTAATCGGTAACCTGACGGGCGTAATCGGTCTCTTCTTTATAAATTACCACCACACGCATATTAGGTACCCTACTGACCTTGTTTCTGTTGTTTCTGGCTGCGGCGAAGTTCAAGAATTTGTACGAAGTCTTCTAAGTTCTTGAATTCTTGGTACACACTGGCAAAACGTACGTAAGCAACTTCGTTGCGGGCAGCAAGTTCATCCAGTACTTTGTCACCAATTTGCTTTGAAGTGATTTCGGTTTCACCAAAGTTATAAAGGCCGTCTTCGATAACGTCAATCATTTCTTCAACTTCAACTTCTGAAGTAAAGAACTTACCAACAGAACGCTTAATAGCTGTTGAAAGTTTGTCGCGGTCGTATAGCTCACGTGCGCCGTCTTTTTTAATGATGGCGAGGTTTGGCTTTTCAATGCGCTCGTAGGTTGTAAAACGAGTACCGTCTGGAGATTCGCGGCGGCGACGAATTGTAACGCCATCACTCACCTCGCGTGATTCAATAACCCGACTATCTCCAATAACAATTTTCGTCATTAACGTTCTACTCCTTGTTTTTCTTTTCGCGCTTCTTGCGACGTCGTAGGAAAGCTGGTGTATCAGATTCATCGTCTTCTTCAGGAGTGGCTTGATTCCACATGTTCTCGGTATTTTCTTCAGCGAAGATTGCTGCAGATTCACTGTGGTCGAGGTTTAAATCGATATCTTTCACTTCCGTAGCGTCGATAGCTTGGCTCATTTGTTCAGAGACTTCAGTGTTAACAACTTCTTTTTCTTCTTCTTGGAAGTATTGAGTATCAAAACCAGTTGCAATAACAGTAATGATGAGCTCGTCTTCGATGTCAGCCTTAAGGGTTGCACCAAAGATAATGTTAGCGTCTGGTGAAACCGCGCTGGTGATAATTTCAGCAGCTTCTTGGATTTCACTCATGCTCATGTCGTAACCACCGGTAACGTTGAACAGAACGCCGCGGGCACCATCGATAGAAACTTCGATAAGTGGTGATTCAATAGCCTGTTGTGCGGCTTGGGCAGCACGGTTGTCGCCGCTTGCACGGCCGATACCCATAAGGGCTGAACCGGCGTTGCTCATAATAGCCTTAACGTCCGCGAAGTCGAGGTTAATAAGGCCGTGTTCAGTAATAAGCTCTGAAATACCTTGCACACCTTGGCGAAGTACGTCGTCGGCAATTTTGAAGGTTTCAAGAAGCGGAGTACGACGGTCGATAGTTTGGAGAAGACGATCGTTTGGAATAGTAATAAGGGTGTCTACGTGACGGCGGAGTTGGCTAATTGCCCAATCGGCGTTTTGGCGACGCTTTTCACCTTCGAAGCTAAATGGCTTTGTAGCCACACCAACAACCAAGATACCCATTTCGCGGGCAACTTCAGCTACAACATAGCCAGCACCCGAACCAGTACCACCACCAGCACCGATAGTAACGAAGACCATGTCAGCGCCATCGATAGCTTCGCGAATGTCATCGCGTGATTCGTTAGCGGCAGCTTCACCTTTTGTAGGATCTGCGCCGGCGCCAAGACCACCAGTAGTACTGTGGCCTAAGTGGATTTTTACATCTGCTTTGCTGTTATGAAGCGCTTGGGCGTCAGTATTCATTGCGATGAATTGAACACCGGTAAGACCGGCTTCTTTCATGCGATTTACTGCTGATCCACCAGCACCACCAACACCAACAACTTTAATGCTAGCGAAGGTCTGAATGTCACTTGGTTTTACTTCAGGCACGTCTGTATTCTCCCCTGGTAGTTATCTCTTTTACCTAGTATAACACGAGGAGGCAAGGTGCAATAGGTATGTGTTCGAACAACTATTTTATTAAGGTTTAAACCAACCAAAAATTTTGCTCACTCCGCCCGTTACACTCTTTGCTGAAGGTGTTTTAAACTTCTTCGAACCAGTTGTCTTAGTTGGTGCGCCACGTTCAGCATCGATAAGCATGAGGCCAATTGCAGTAGCAAAGGCTGATTTATCAATGTCGTCGGCTACCCCGCCGTAACCGGTTGGTTGGCCTAAACGAGCCGCGAGGCCAAGTGTTGTTTTCGCGTATTCGGTTAAGTGCTTCAATTGTGATGCGCCGCCAGTTAATACAACGCCACTTGGTAACCTGCCAGCACGTCCAGCTTTTTTAAGTTCTTTCGTAATGCCTTCGAAAATCTCTTCAAGGCGCGCTTCAACAATTTCATCAATATCGGTGGTACTAAAGGTGTGAATTTCACCGTCGTGCTTAATGCTCACACCGGCGTTTGTTTCACGAATAACCGCAGAGGCGTGTTCGAGTTTAATTTTTTCGGCAACTTCAGGGTCAGTTTTAAGGCCAATCGCAAGATCGTTCGTAATGTTAACGCCGCCGATTGGTACAACGCCGACATACTGCAAGTCACCTTCTTCGTACACAGCGACGCTGGTAGTAGAACCGCCCATATCAATAAGGGCAACACCGTTTTCAAGTTGTTGCTCACCTAGTACGGCGCGTGCTGCAGCCATACTGGTTGGAATAACGCTGTTTGGTTGCACTTGGGCAGACTCAGCGGCTTTTTGAACATTCACGAGGTAAGGAGTAAGCGCTGAAATAACATGGGCGTCAATTTCAAGCCGGGTACCGGTCATGCCAAGTGGGTCTTTAATGTTATCTTGGCCGTCAAGCTTATAGGCATGCGGTACGACATCGAGGATTTCGCGGTTTGCTGGTACTTTACCGAGGGTAGAAACCTCTTCAATACGAGCTAAATCGTCTGGGGTAATTTCGTGGTCAGAAGAACCAACTGCTACCATGCCATCGGCGTGGGTAGTAAGGATGTGTGAGCCGTTAACGCTAATTGTTGCGGCGTGCACTTGGTAGCCACTCATACGCTCAGCTTCACCGAGTGCTTCATCAATAGCGTGGCCTGGGCCTTGTAAGTTAACAACGACACCTTTGCGCATACCAGTATTAGCTGCCTGGCCGATACCAACAATTGTAGGAACGCCAGTGGTACCGTCGATGTGGGCTACAACTGCGCGAACTTTAGTTGTACCGATATCAAGACCGACAGCATATTGAGAAGACTCTTGCATGAAGCTAAGTATAACGCTTGTGGTGTAGGTTCGACAATACCTAGACGCCTAGAAACGAGTATTAAAGCTGCGTTAAAATTTCGACGCCGTCTTCAGTAATGAGTACGGTGTGCTCAAAGTGTGCAGCAAGGCTGCCGTCGCGAGTGCTGATAGTCCAACCGTCATCCTCTTGAATGATGCGTTCACCACCAAGGGTAGCCATTGGTTCAATCGCAATCGTATTCCCAGGTTTCAAGAAGCCACCGCTCCCCTTTTTGCCATAGTTTGGAATGTCGGGAGGAGATTCGTGCATCTCGTGGCCGATACCGTGGCCGACAAGTTCGCGAATAATACCAAGTTTAGCGTTATCAAGAACTTTTTGAACAGCGGCGCCAATGTCGCCAGTACGAGTTGGGCCTTTAATAGCATCAATTCCAGCGTACAAGCTGCGTTCGGTCGCGTTAATAAGATGTTTTTGGACACCATTTGGCTTATCGCCAACAACCATCGTAAAGGCACTATCGGTTTTCATCTTTTTATAGGTAATAACTAAATCAAAGCTGACAATGTCACCTTCTTGCAGCACGTAGCTGGTTGGAATAGCGTGAACAATTTGGCTGTTAGTCGAAATACAAATTGCAGCTGGGAAATTAACTTCAGGAGTTTTGTATGTCGCAATTGCGCCGCGTTTTTTAATTTCTTTATCAACCCAAGCGTCGAGTTCAAGCTCACTGACCCCCGGTTTTACTTGCAGTCGAAGGTCGCGAAAAATACCGGCAAGAATTTTGCCGCCATCGCGCATTGCTTGAATTTCCTCAGGCGTTTTGTCGTACATTACGCAGCAAGTTCCCTGCTTTTAAGTTCAGCGAAAATACGGTCGTGAATTTCACCTACAGAACCAACGCCATCGATATGAACGACAGGAATTTGTTGTTCAGTTACGAGGCTAAGAATTGGATACATCTCTTGGCGATAAATATTGAGTCGTTGGTCGATAGCTTCTGGAGTATCATCAGCACGGCCACGAATTTCGAGGCGTTTTAAAAGTTCTTCACGAGGCACTTCCAGTACTACGACAAGACCGATCGAACGGCCGTGTTGTGGTTGGCTTTCAACCAGCCACTGCGCTTGGTCGAGTTCGCGGGGAAACCCATCAAGAATAATTTGTTGAATATTACCGGCTTTAGCAATTGCTTCACCCATAATTTTAGTAATACTTTCGTGCGGCACTAATTTACCAGCGTGCATTGTGGCGATAAGTTCTGTGTCGTGCGTGTCACGCAAAAGTTGACCAGCACTCAACCAACGCCAGCCCATACGTGCTGCTAAAATTTGGCCCTGTACGCTTTTTCCAGCACCAGCTGGACCGAAGAAGATAATCATATATTTATACTACGCAACGAGCGCTTGTTTCACAAGCCGAGCGATAGTCCCGCCATCAGCAGAGTTGCCGAGTTTGCCTTTTACAGCACCAATTACTTGGCCCATAGCTTGTGGACCACTGACGCCCATAGCAGCAATTGTTTCGTTAATAACATTTTGAATGTCTTCTTCTGAAGTTTGCTCAGGAAGATACGCTTCAATAACTTTTGATTCAGCAAGTTCAGCTTCAGTGAGTTCAGGGCGACCAGCAGCTAAATACTGCGCAGCGCTATCTGCACGCTTTTTCACTTCACGAACAATTAATGTTTCAATTGTTGTGTCATCAAGGCCGGTGTCGCGTTTGTTTTGCGCCACTTCCTCATTAAGAATCACGGCTTTGAGACCGCGTAATACTTCGGCACGAAAACGATCACCGCCCAAAAGGGCGGCTTTTAAATCGTTATCGAGTTGTGTTTTGAGAGCCATTAAGGCTACAACCTAGCGAAGGCCTAAACGAGCTTTTGCAAGCTTGTCGGCTTTACGTTCTTTACGGATGATAGCTTTTTTACGGCGTTCTACCTTGCTAATGTCCTTATTAAAACGCATCGCAGCTTTAGCTTCAGCTAAAACACCGCTTTGCAGCACTTTTCGGTTGAAACGACGAATAATGTTCTCGTTCGCTTCTCGTTCGTCTTTACGTGTTACTTGTACCATATTGCATGTATTGTAACAGAT
>Ga0247817_10000457_pt1 | contig 23089 bp, 18 predicted proteins | sample UWRJL212509R1_FD_178010 | JGI IMG/M metagenome (GOLD analysis project Ga0247817, IMG submission 178010) | Plant litter microbial communities from Arlington Agricultural Research Station in Wisconsin, United States - UWRJ-L212-509R-1 | ecosystem: Environmental > Terrestrial > Plant litter >...
TTACAATTATCTCAAATCCCTTGGAAAAAATTTACTTTTAATGAATAAAATTTTAAGAGACCTTTTCTAAATATATTTAGCATTTTTTCTAATTATCTAAAAAAAACATAGCTATTATGAATTACTTAATTGCATACGCTGATAAAACAATAGGACAATTTATTGAAGAGATTAAGATTACAGAAGGTTTACCTTTAAAAGATCTAAAGGTCATGGATTTGGTTTACTATAAAGACGAACCAATTCGTTCAGGAATTGGTGTGTACATTTTTAAATCGAAAGACAAATATTATTATGTTGGTAACTGTGTCGCTAGATGTTTTGCTGAATGTATTCCTGCACATTTTGATTTAAGAAAAGTAGGGTGGTTTAATAGTTTACTTAAAAATATAATTAAAAAAAATTTAAATGAAAAAGAGATAAATGATGAATCTCTTCATCAAGCTGCTAAATTTGCTTTTGAAAATATAAATTTAGTTTTAATAAATTTTAAATACATTGAAGATTATCCTTTACAGAAAAGTAAAATTAATAAACTAAAGTCAGATTTAAGGAAACAACTTTTAAATTAATGTAATGTAAAATTCAGAAAAATTCAATCATAAGAATGAAATTAACTACATATATACAAGATGAACACTCTTTTGTTTTATTAGGTGGAATTCTATTTTTTGTTTTATTAATTTGGTGGGTAAGATCAGGAGAAATTAAAGAATTAAGAAAGTTAGAAGAAGAATATGAGGAAATGGATTCAGTGACTAAAATGTATAAATGGAGAGTTTATATTTTTGCAGTAGTTGTAATATTGATTTTTTTTAATGAAATCGTTGATAGATTAATTCGATGGATTTATCTTTAAATTTTCCTTCATTATTTTTAGCACTATTAATTTCGGGATAATTTGAATTGTTCTTAAGAAAAGTTAAAACATAAAAACCAAAAACCTCGATCTATTAAAAATCGAGGTTTTCCGTTTAATGTAAAATCAAAATAAAAGTTTACTCCAAATTTAGATAAGGATCTAAGACTTCGGCTAATTCGTTGAGCCAAAAAAAGCTGTTTTCGATGTTAATCAATTCGTTTTTGAGCGTTGGGTCTTCTCTTAGTGTTCCTAAAGCAATTACATAATTTAATTTCCTTATTGCTTTTGCCAGGTCTTCGGGGGAAATGGTGTTGCTAAAAAAATCGATTAGTTTGATTTCGGTTTCCTTTGAAAGGTTGTTTGTACTCATAATCTTTGTATTTAGGGAATATAAAAGCCCGCATAGCTAAGGTGTCCTACGCCACAAAGAGCGTTGCAGTTGTTTCCAATACCGCCACCATACCACACGGGCAAAGCTTTCTGTTGTTTTCATTCTTTGTGTTTAGGACTGCAAATATAATAAAACCTCGTGTAAAGAATAAATGTTTTAGCGGGAATACAAAAATGAATTTAATGAAATGAAATAGATTTTGTAAATCAACTCAATAGGTATTTTGAAAATGAATATCCTAGCCCTGATGGGAGGGAAAATCCTTTTGTATCCGCCGCGGCGGATACAAAAGATTTGGAAGGACAGCAGGAAATAGCTCCTAAAAACATTAATAAAAAAATCTTAGAACCTTTCCTACTTAGCACCTAAGAACCTTAAAAAAAAGAACCTCAGAACCTTCAAAAAAAAGCTATTTTTGTAGTTGAAAAGAAAGCCATAAATTCAGCAATAATGTCAATAATTAAGGAGTTACAACAGTTAGCAACATCATTAGAAGGAACACTTTTGTATGATGATCTTCATAAAACGCTTTATTCTACAGATGCTTCGGTGTATCGCATCAGACCCAAAGCGGTTGCGGTGCCTAAATCGATAGAAGATATTAGCAAACTGATTCGGTTTGCGGCAGAGCAAGGTATTTCGATTACGCCAAGAACGGCGGGAACTTCGCTGGCAGGACAAACGGTGGGTGACGGAATTGTGGTGGATGTTTCTAAAAACTTTACGAAGATTCTGGATTTCGATCCGATTCAAAAAACGGTTACCGTGCAGCCCGGTGTAATTCGCGATGAACTGAATTTATTTCTTAAACCTCACGGTGTTTTTTTTGGTCCTAACACGTCGACTTCAAACCGTTGTATGATTGGCGGAATGGTAGGGAATAATTCATCCGGAACGACTTCGATCAGGTATGGTGTAACCCGCGATAAAATTGTAGAAATTAAAGCGATTTTGAGCGATGGCTCGACGGTGGTTTTTAAGGAACTGACTTCGGCAGAATTTGTAGAAAAAACAAAAGGCGATACGCTTGAAAATAAAATATATAAAAGTCTTTACGACGAACTTTCGGTTAAGGCAACGCAGGACGAAATTATAAAAGAGTTTCCGAAACCTGAAATTCACAGACGAAACACGGGTTATGCGGTTGATATTTTACTGAAATCAGATTTGTTTGGAGGAACGGAGCCTACGATAAACGTTGGGAAATTGCTTTGCGGAAGCGAAGGCACGTTGGCTTTTACGACTGAAATTACGCTAAAGGTAGACGATTTACCACCAGCACATAATATTATGGTAGTGGCGCATTATCACAGCATTCAGGAATCGTTAGAATCTGTGGTGGTAGCAATGAAGCATCATTTGTATACCTGCGAAATGATCGACGATACGATTTTAGATTGTACGAAGACGAACCGCGAGCACATTAAGAACCGATTCTTTTTGGTTGGTGAACCGAAAGCGATAATGATGTTTGAGGTAGCTTCGAATATTTTGGAGGATGCCGAGAATCAGGCAAATGCTTTGATTGCAGATCTGGAAAAAAACAACTTTGGTTATGCGCTTGTAAAAATTTACGGTGCGGATATCGAAAAGGTAAACGAACTTAGAAAAGCAGGCCTTGGGCTTTTAGGAAGTATTGTGGGCGACGACAAAGCGGCTGATTCTATTGAGGATACTGCGGTGGAGTTGAGTGATTTACCGGCCTATATTGCGGAGTTTTCGGCAATGATGCTGCGTCATGGGCAAGGTGCGATTTATTACGCGCATGCTGGTGCGGGAGAATTGCACTTGCGTCCGGTCTTGAATTTGAAGAAAACTACGGATTTAAAATTATTTAGAACCATTGCAACTGATGTGGCCATTTTGGTTAAAAAATACAGAGGTTCACTAAGCGGGGAACATGGTGACGGAATTGTACGCGGCGAGTTTATTCCGTTTATGATTGGCGAAACAAATTACGAGTTGCTGAAACGAATTAAATTGGCGTTTGACCCTAATTCGGTTTTGAATATCGGTAAGATTGTGAATGCCCTGAAAATGGACGAGAACCATCGTGTGGTGTCGGGCAGGACAGAACCGGATATCAAAACGTTTCAGGATTTCTCAGACAGTTTGGGGATTTTGCGTGCTGCCGAAAAATGCAACGGATCGGGTGATTGCCGAAAACTGCCATCGGCAGGAGGTGCGATGTGCCCGAGTTATCGTGCTACTAAAAATGAAAAAGAAACTACACGCGCCAGAGCAAATGCTTTACGCGAATATTTGACATATTCTGAGAAAGAAAACAAATTTGACCAGAAAGAATTATACGAAGTTTTTGAGCTGTGTGTGAGCTGCAAGGCTTGTGCAAGCGAGTGTCCGAGCAATGTTGATGTGGCAACGCTTAAAGCGGAATTTTTATACCAATATCAAAAGGCAAACGGATTTTCGACCCGAAATAAGATTTTTGCGCATAATGCAAAACTGAACAAAATGGGAAGTTTGTTTCCGTCGATTACCAATTTTATTTCTAATCAGTCATTGGTTAAAAAGAGCATGGGAATTGCACCGGAAAGGGAAGTGCCTTTACTGGCTAAAAAGACATTCAGAAAATGGTTTGACGCTCAGAAAAAGCAATCAACCGAATTTCCCAACGGACAAGTTTATTTGTTTAATGATGAGTTTACGAATTATTATGATGTAAACATTGGAATTGATGCTTTTGAACTTTTAACGAAACTGGGATATGAGGTTTTGGTTGTGAATCACGAAGAAAGTGGGAGAACCTATTTGTCTAAGGGATTTTTGGAAGAAGCTAAAAAAATAGCGAATACTAACGTGCGTATTTTTAAAGATCTGATTGCTCCTAAAACACCGCTTATAGGAATCGAACCTTCGGCAATTCTAACTTTTAGAGACGAGTATTTACGTTTGGCAGATGATAAAGAAAGTGCGGAGAGACTGGCGCAAAGTACTTTTACGATTGAAGAGTTCTTTAAAAGAGAAATTATCGACGGAAAAATTACGCCTGATTCTTTTTCAGAAGAGAAGAAGGAAATCAAAATTCACGGACATTGCCATCAGAAATCACTAAGCTCGGTTGAAGCTACTTTTGCCATGCTGAATTTGCCAACAAATAATGTAGTGACGATTTACAATTCGGGCTGCTGTGGTATGGCGGGATCCTTTGGTTACGAAAAAGAACATTATAAGGTAAGTATGCAAATGGGTGAGGATACTTTGTTTCCTAAAGTGCGTTCAACTGCCGAAAACGTAAAAATTGCCGCAGCAGGAACAAGCTGTCGTCATCAGATTTTTGACGGAACCAGCAGAGAAGCACAACATCCGGTAAGTATTTTAAGAAGTTGCTTGCGATAAGAAGATAGGACGCGGATTGTACGGATTCACTTCGTGAAAGCGCAGATGGACGCGGATTTTTTTTAAATCTACATAAAATCCATAGAAAACAATTCGTGCCAGTTCGTGAATTCGTGGCGAAAAAAACAATATCACGTATTTTTAGTTAAAATCAATAGCAAAAGAAAATAATTCGGGATAAAACAAAATCGTTTTATATATTTGAAATCAGGATAATTTTTGCATTATTTGCAAAATAAAACCATAAAGACCGAAATAAATTAATTTTAAAAGCAAAATCATATATGGCATTATCAGGTTTATTCCGAAAAAAGACGGTACAAGATATTCTGAAACAGGTTGCAAAAAACGAAGCAGATGGTCATAATGCATTAGGAAAGCATTTAACAACCAGAGACTTAACTGCATTTGGAATTGCAGCTATTGTTGGAGCAGGTATTTTTAGTACCATCGGAAAAGCAAGTGCTGATGGTGGACCAGCTGTTATTTTCTTGTTTTTGTTTACTGCATTAGCTTGTGGTTTTGCCGCTTTTGCCTATGCAGAATTTGCCTCAATGGTTCCCGTTTCAGGAAGTGCTTACACATATTCATACGTTGCTTTTGGAGAATTAATCGCCTGGGTTATTGGCTGGGCATTGATTATGGAATACGCTGTCGGAAATATAACGGTCGCTATATCGTGGAGTGATTACTTTACAACGCTTCTCCAGAGTGGTGGTATTCATCTCCCGCAATGGATTCAAATGGATTATTTGACCGCTTCAAACGGATTTAAAGACGCTACTGCTTTAATGCAGGGCGGAAAAACATACGCAAATCTTGAACCTGCTTTACAGTCAGCTTACACAGCCTGGACAACAGCACCTACAATTGGTTCATTTCATTTCGTGGCAGATTTACCTGCTTTGTTCATTATTATTTTAATTACAGCTTTGGTTTACAGAGGAATGAAAGAATCCCGTAATGCAAGTAACGTTATGGTAGTTGTAAAACTATGTGTTGTACTTTTAGTTATTGCAGTAGGGATTTTTTATGTCGATACAGACAATTGGGATCCGTTTGCACCAAATGGTGTTGGAGGAGTTCTTAAAGGAGTATCAGCAGTTTTCTTTGCTTACATTGGTTTTGATGCTATTTCGACAACTGCTGAGGAATGTAAAAATCCACAACGTGATTTACCTCGTGGTATGATGTGGGCGATTATTATTTGTACCATTTTATACATTGCCATTGCATTGGTTTTAACCGGAATGGTGCATTACAGCGACTTAAATGTTGGAGATCCATTGGCATTTGTTTTTGATAAATTGAATCTAAAATGGATGTCCGGAATTATTGCCGTAAGTGCTGTAATTGCGATGGCCAGCGTTTTATTGGTTTTCCAAATGGGACAACCACGTATCTGGATGAGTATGAGTCGTGACGGTTTATTGCCTAAAAAGTTTTCTACGGTACACCCAAAATTCAAAACACCATCTTTCGCAACCATTGTAACCGGTTTTGTAGTAGCAATTCCTGCTTTGTTTCTAAACCTGACCATGGTAACAGATTTATGCAGCATCGGAACCTTGTTTGCCTTTGTATTGGTTTGTGCAGGTGTTTTAGTATTACAGAACAAACCAGAAATTCCGCGTGGGAAGTTTAAGACGCCTTATGTTAATTCTAAATATATTTTGCCTGTTTTAATGGCAGCAGGATTGTATTATGCCTTTGCTTTCAACAACAAAGCAACAATGGCTTTTATAAACAACGATCCGCAAATTATAGACGCTACTTCGATTATTACTTCTTTAGATAAAACAGAATCAGAACAGGTATTAAACTATTTAAAAAGCCTCGATGTAGATAATAAAACGTCTGACACATCAGATTTAGAGCATTTATTAAGTCAATATCAGGACGACGACGCAAAGTATGCCGAAGTTGTAAAAGGATTGCCAATTAATGAAGCATCAAAATACGAATCAGGATTTAGTTTGTTCAAGCATAAAATTCCAATGTGGATCTTCTTATTTGTTTTAGTTGGATTAGCAGTTTGGGCAATTAGAAGAAACCTTTCTTTAATTCCGCTTTTAGGATTAATCTGTTGCCTTTACATGATGGCAGAGTTAAGCGTTTGGAACTGGATTTACTTTACAATCTGGTTGCTAATAGGATTGTTTATTTACTTTACCTACAGCAGAAAAAACAGTAAGCTGAACTTTGTAGAGAAGGTTTAGATCTTGAGTTATTAGTTTTGAATTAAGAGTATAAATTGAAATAAATGAGTTTTTTAAAAAGTTTGTTCGGTAAAAAAGAAGCTGAACCCGTAACCTTGTCTTATGCTGATTTTTGGGATTGGTTTTCCAAAAATGAAAAAGAATTTTTTAAAACGGTTAGTGGCAGAGAGAATATCGAAAAAGATTTTTTTGCCAAAATAGGGCCAAAATTAGGCGAAATTCAATCTGGATTTTATTTTGTTACCGGTATGTCTGATGCCCAGACGGTAGAATTGATCTTAACACCGGATGGTGTAATCAAAAATATTTTTGCAATCGAAGAGCTTGTAAGTGCGGCACCAAAATTAGACGGCTGGAAATTTACTGCCTTAAAACCTGCGACAAACAGCAAAGATTTTGGTATCGAAATGGAAGGTTTAAAATTCAATTTCGAAAACCTTTCCTTTTTCCCTGTTACAAGCGCTGATTTTCCGGATAAGATTGATTTAACGATTGTTTACGATTATTTTACAGAAGAAAACAGACGTGTAATAACCAATGCGATTTATATTTTTCTGGATAATTTTTTAGGAGAATTAGACTCCGTAACCATCATTGATTATTTAACCGTAACAGGTAAAGAAACCATTAGAGAAGAGCTTATTCCGATAGAAAAACTAAAAGATTACTTAATCTGGAGAGAAAAAGAATTTGTAGAGAAATACGAAGGTTTACGACACAGTACAGAAAATGATAATTATGCAGCACTCGAAGCAACCCTTCAAGACGGAAGCCCTCTAATCGCTATAATAAATACAGACGTTTTAGGTTGGGATAAAAAAGCATCACATCCTTGGATACTTACTGTTGATATTCCGTTTAACGGAGGTAATAACGGTATGCCTGATAGTGCTACTTATGAGTTGTTAAATCAAATTGAAGATGAATTAATAGCAGAACTAAAAGATGCTGATGGTTATTTGAACATCGGCAGACAAACGGCAGAGAGTAAAAGAGAAATCTACTTTGCGTGCAAGGAGTTTAGAAAACCTCCAAAAGTTTTGAACAAAATAATCGACAAATATAATGCAGCGATCCAAATAAGCTACGACATTTACAAAGACAAATACTGGCAGTCTTTTAGCCATTTCGAGCCAAGATAACATACAAAAGCCGTTTTGAGATTTCAAAACGGCTTTTTTGGTTTTAGTTAGTTAGTTGGAAGTGACAACTAGTATTATTAAAATCAGGAATTAAAAAAAATAGTGCTAATTAGTGAAATTCGTGTTTACAAAATACCAAGTTCCACCATGCATTGCTTCATCATTTCGTAGGTACGCGCAATATCATTATCCAGCCCAATAGAGAATCGGATTAATCCGTCAGTCAATCCCATTTCAGCCTGTTCCTCAAGCGGAATTTCACTAGAAGTCGAAGTTCCCGGAGCACTAAACAACGTTTTGTAAAATCCTAAACTTACTGCCAGATAACCTAAGTTTCTTGCCTGCATAAGCTCCATTAGTTCATTGGCTTTAGCCAAAGTTCCCACATCAATCGTTAGCATTCCCCCAAAACCATATTCAGGATTAATCATCGTTTTGTACAACTCATGACTTGGGTGACTTTTCAGTCCCGGATAAACCGTTTTCAGACCGTCATTTTCAAATTTTTCCGCCAGCACGTGCGCATTGTGGCTGTGCTGTTTAATTCTGATATGAAGCGTGCGCAGGTTTTTCATCACACTTGCAGAACGCAAACTGTCCATAGTTGGTCCCAAAAGCATACTTGCTCCCGAATTTACATTTTTAAGCGCGTTGATAAATTCTTTCGATGCACAAGTTACACCACCAACTGTATCGCTGCTTCCGTTTATATATTTTGTTAAACTGTGAATCACAATATCAGCGCCTAGTTTAGCAGGCGAAACAGACAAAGGCGAAAAAGTATTGTCGACCACCAGTTTTAAATTATGCTTTTTAGCAATTTTAGCCAAACCGGCAATATCCGCCACTTCCAACAACGGATTACTTACCGTTTCGCAATACAAAACCTTCGTTTTTGGTGTAATAGCCGCTTCCACAACCTCTAATTTCGTAATATCTACAAACGTAGTTTCGATACCAAATCGAGGCGTAAAATTCTTCAAAAAAGCATACGTTCCACCATAAATCGTGCGGCTCGAAACAATGTGATCACCTGCACCGCAAAGTTGCAGCAGGGTAGGCGTAATAGCGCCCATTCCGGATGCCGATACATTTGCCGTTTCTGTTCCTTCCATGGCAGCCAGTGCCTGATCCAGGTATAAATTACTAGGCGAAGAATGACGCGAATACAAATAACAGCCTTCCATATTGCCTTCAAAAGTATCAAACATTGTTTTTGCCGAAAGAAAAGTATACGTCGAAGAATCAGAAATCGACGGATTCACACCTCCAAATTCTCCAAAATATTGCAAGTCCTGAATTTTATCAGCCGGGTTAAAATCGTTCATTATAGTTAGTTTTTTAAGTTTATATTTTTCAGGAGCTAATCCTGCTGTCCTTCCAAATCTTTTGTGTCCGCCGCGGCGGACACAAAAGGATTTTCCCTCCCATCAGGGCTAGGAAATTCATTTTCAAAAAGAAATTCTAGTCAAAATAACGCTTTATTAGAAAATTAATCAATGACTTGGTTTTTATTAGGATTTTAAAACTATTTAAAACTATTTATGTAGATTTTTATTCTAAATTTGATTATTGAAATGCCAAATGATAGATTTTCTTTCATAACCCAAAAATGACATAACATGACTTTAGACGCCATTGATAAAAAGCTTTTGTTTTTATTGCAAACCGACAGCAAAAAAACAAACAAAGAGTTATCACTAAAACTCAATTTGTCGGTAACAGCGGTTTACGAGCGAATCAAAAAACTGGAGCGTGAGGGAATAATAAAAAATTACGTTGCATTGGTCGATAAATCAAAAATCGAAAAAGGATTTGTCGTGTTCTGTCATTTAAAACTCATTCAGCATACCAAAGAGTTTCTAACCAAATTCGAAAACGAAGTAATTCAGCTCAACGAAGTTTTGGAATGTCATCACGTAAGCGGCGATTACGATTACATCTTAAAAGTACTGGTAAAAGACATGGAAGCATACCGCGAATTTCTGGTAACCAAACTCACTTCGCTACAGCACATTGGCAGCACCCAAAGTATGTTTATGATTAGCGAAGTAAAGAATTCTACAGTGATTTTTTAGGTTAGGTTCAAAGTTGCAAAGGTTTTTCGTAGAGACGCACAGCAGTGCGTCTGTCAAAGGTTTTACCGTAGAGACGCATACCTGTAGAGACGCACTGCTGTGCGTCTAAAACATAATCGGTTTACATGAAATCTTAGGGATTACTTCCATAGCGAAAATCTAATCTTTGTAGATCTGGCAATGGAGATCTCTCCTTCGTCGAGATGACAAGATTGTGTAGAAAATGTTCATCTATGTGCTTTTTTCTCAATATAAAACCCAAAACTTCACGCAAAAAACATTGAAATTTAAACTTTAAACAAAACTTTATTCCTTAATTTTGTAACGCTAAAAATAAAATAGACAAACTATGAGTTCATTTGACGTAGTCATTATAGGTTCAGGACCGGGCGGATATGTATCAGCAATTCGTTGCGCACAATTAGGCTTCAAAACAGCAATTGTAGAAAAGTATAACTCTTTAGGTGGAACCTGCCTTAACGTAGGTTGTATTCCTTCTAAAGCATTATTATCTTCTTCTCATCATTATGCAGAAATTGCACATTTTGCAGATCACGGAATCGAGGTTTCGGGAGATGTAAAAATCAATTTAGAAAAAATGATCGCGCGCAAGCAAGCAGTTGTAGATCAAACCGTAGGTGGAATCAACTACTTAATGGATAAAAATAAAATTACTGTTTTTAACGGTTTAGGTTCTTTCGTAGACGCAACACACATTGCTGTGGCTAAAGCTGACGGAACATCAGAAACTATCGAAGCAAAATATACTGTAATTGCTACAGGTTCAAAACCATCTTCTTTACCATTCATCAAAATTGATAAAGAAAGAATTATTACTTCTACAGAAGCTTTGGCTTTAAAAGAAGTACCAAAACACCTTGTAATTATTGGTGGTGGTGTTATCGGAATCGAGTTAGGGCAAGTTTACCTTCGTTTAGGAGCTCAGGTTTCTGTAGTAGAATTCATGGACAGAATTATTCCAGGAATGGATAGTGCTTTGTCTAAAGAATTGACTAAAGTATTGAAAAAACAAGGAATGAAATTCTACGTTTCTCACAAAGTAAAATCAGTAGAAAGAAATGGCGACGCTGTTGTAGTTCAGGCTGAAAATGCAAAAGGAGAAACTATTACTCTTGAAGGAGATTACTCATTAGTTTCTGTTGGTCGTCGTCCTTACACAGACGGATTAAATGCAGACAAAGCAGGAGTTAAAATTTCAGACAGAGGACAAGTAGAAGTAAACGACCATTTACAAACAAATGTTCCAAATATCTATGCAATTGGAGATGTTGTTCGTGGAGCAATGTTAGCACACAAAGCAGAAGAAGAAGGAACAATGGTTGCTGAAATCTTAGCAGGTCAAAAACCACATATCGATTACAATTTAATTCCTGGAGTTGTTTACACTTGGCCTGAAGTTGCTGCAGTTGGGCAAACAGAAGAGCAGGTAAAAGCATCCGGAACAGAATATAAAGTGGGAAGTTTTCCTTTTAAAGCATTAGGACGTGCAAGAGCAAGTGGAGACTTAGACGGATTTGTAAAAATCATTGCTGATGCTAAAACTGATGAAGTATTAGGAGTTCACATGATTGGTGCACGTACTGCAGATTTAATTGCAGAAGCGGTAACTGCAATGGAATTCAAAGCATCTGCCGAAGATATTTCAAGAATGAGCCATGCACACCCAACATTTGCAGAAGCAGTAAAAGAAGCCGCTTTAGCAGCTACAGACAACAGAGCGTTACACGTATAATACAAGTAACATTTATATATCGAAAACCGTCAGATTTTTTTCTGACGGTTTTTTTGTTTTACAGCATAATTTAATCGGTGTAAAAATATAAAGTTGAATAAAAATTTTGTAAATTAGATGTACTATTTAGGTGTTATCTTTAATCAAGTTAAAAGATAATATTATGAAAAATAGATATATAGCTCCATTCTTATTAGGAGCAGGAATAGCATTTGTACTTTACTCTTGTGGTGGAGCAACAATTCCAAAGAATGCGACGGCAGTTGATGATTTTGACAAAGCCAGATATCTTGGAAAATGGTATGAAATCGCCAGATTGGATTTTAAATGGGAAAAGAATTTGAATAATGTAACTGCCGAATATTCCTTAAACGAAAACGGTACTATAAAAGTAGATAACAGGGGCTATAATGTCAAAAAAGACAAATGGGAACAAAGTATAGGGAAAGCTAAACTTGTCACAAAGGACAACGTTGGCATGCTTAAGGTCTCATTTTTTGGTCCTTTTTATTCAGGATACAATGTAATTGCTATTGATCCTGATTACAAATATGCCTTAGTAGCAGGCGAAAGCTTAAAGTACATGTGGATTCTTTCCAGAGAAACTACAATTCCGGAAAACATAAAAGCAGAATACCTGAGAAAAGCAAAAGAAATTGGTTATACTACTTCTGATTTAGTTTGGACAAAACACGACAAAGCGAAATAAATAACAAGTATATTTTAGGAGTTTTGTTTATCTAATATTGAAAATTCGCATAAATCCGTGTTTTCGCATAGCGAATCAGTTTCATCCGCGTATAATAAGCAAACAAAGTAATTATGATCTAATCATTCTCATAATTCCCAACTTTGAAAAGTAAGCATAAAAAGAACCCCGACAGTACAAAAAATGCCGGGGTTTATGTTTTAAAATGATGATACGTTATACTCTAAAAAGACTTCTGTAATTATCCCAATATCTGTAAATCAAAAATAAATTAGCTGCAAATAGTAGAATTGCAATTGGCAACCCTTCAGGAGCTAAAAAGTAATTGATAAACAAAATATTAATTGTAATAGGCAGAATCAAAATATTAGCCAAGGTGACAAAACGCCCCGTTAAAAAAGCAAGGCCGCAAAGAAATTCGATTGTTTTTGCTAAAGGCAGTAAATAAGTCGAAGCAACTAAGCCCATGTTAAAAGCCTTAAAGTTTCCCGTTGCTTCTGGTTCCGGAGCCAGTTTGAAAAAGAAAGTGATAGAAGCAAAGAGTAATAACAGGCCAATCAAAACTCGGACAATAATGGTAGCAATTTTCATAAGATTAGGATTTAGATAGGTTAAAAAATATATTTATTTGCTTATAAACATTATAATCTAAGGAAAACAATAAACAAAAATCGGCATTTTGATTCTTTTTTATTGGGAATTTAATAATCAATACAATCTTATTTTGGGATTAATTTAAGCTTATATCAAATATAGTGAATTAATTCTTATTAAATTGCCGATTTATTAACATATTTATTGTTTTTAAAAACGCAAAACCTAATTTGATTTTGCTAAAAAAGGAAGCTAACATTTTTTGATTATTACTTTATCGAAGGTTTTTTTTTGTCGTAATTTTGAGGCTTAAAATTTATTTATTTTTGAGAGTTTCCATTCCTAAACATATTTCAAATCCAGAACATTTTAAAAAGCAGCTCTTAAGCTGGTCACAACAATTTCGGGAAGTCGTTTTTTTAGATAGTAATTCCTATCCGCAAAAACATTCCAGTTTTGATTGCGTCATTGCAGTTGATGCTTTTACATCATTGCAAACCGATTATCATAATGCTTTTGAAGATTTAAAACAATATCAGCAAACGACTAAAGACTGGCTTTTTGGTTATTTATCGTATGATTTAAAAAACGATATTGAAGAATTGAAATCAGCCAATTTTGATGGTTTACATTTTCCTGATCTGTTCTTTTTTCAGCCAAAAAAAATAATTACACTCAAAGGGAATCAGTTACAAATGCAGTATTTATTATTGTGTGATGATGAGGTCGATGCTGATTTTGAGGAAATTACTCTGGTTGAAGATGATGCTTTTGAAACATTAAGCAAAGTTGTCGTACAACAAAGAATTTCGAAAACGGCTTATGTAGAAAAAGTCGAGAAAATGCTGGAGCATATACACAAAGGAGATATGTACGAAGCCAATTTTTGCATGGAATTTTTTGCTGAGAATGCGAACATAAATCCGCTTGAAAAATTTCAAAGGTTAAATGCAATTTCGCAGGCACCTTTTTCTGTTTTCTTTAAAAATAATAAAAACTACGTGCTTTCTGCTTCGCCGGAACGTTACCTCAGAAAAGTTGGTGATATGTTGTGGTCTCAGCCGATAAAAGGAACTTCTAAACGATTTTCAGATCCTGAAGAAGATCAGAAATCAAAAGATTTTTTAGCGTCAGATGCTAAAGAGCGTGCAGAAAATATCATGATAACAGATTTAGTTCGAAATGATTTATCACATACTGCACAAAAGGGTTCGGTAGAAGTTGAAGAGCTTTGTAAAATCTATTCATTTTTGCAGGTGCACCAAATGATTTCCACGATAACATCAAAAATTGATGCTCAATATTCGCCAATTGATGTTTTAAAAACAACTTTTCCAATGGGTAGCATGACAGGAGCTCCTAAAATTTCGGTGATGAATATTATCGAAAAGCTGGAAGAAACAAAACGTGGACTCTACAGCGGTGCGATTGGCTATTTTACACCTGACGGTGATTTTGATTTTAATGTTATAATCAGGAGTATTTTGTACAATCAGGAAGCGAAATATCTTTCTTTTTCTGTTGGAAGCGCTATCACCTCGCAATCAGTTCCAGAAAACGAATACGAAGAATGTCTGCTGAAAGCTAAAGCAATGCATGAAGTTTTGCGATAATTTTTTCAGTCCCGAATTTATTTTAAGATGTTTTCAATACAAATAATTTGTGAATTCGTGACCAAATAAAAAAAATAGCACGCTTAACATTTCATTTAAAAATAGATAGAATTTAATTCTTTACATTTATCAAATGTTTTCAAAATTTCAAAACCATATTCTTTCGCGATTTCCATTTTTGGAAGATAAAAAACTTTTTCTGGCAGTTAGTGGTGGTTTAGACAGCATGGTTTTATTACATCTGTTTAAACAATTGCCTTATGAAATTGCTGTTTTGCATTGTAATTTTCAGCTTCGCGGCTTGGAAAGTTTCGGCGATCAAAATTTTATTCAGGATTTTTGCGACCAAAATAAAATTCACGTTTTTACTACTCAGTTTGATACCGAAGCTTTTGCTAAAGATTATAAAGTATCGACACAAGTCGCGGCGCGTGAACTTCGTTACAGCTGGTTTTACGAACTTTTAGAAACCGAAAACTTCGATTATATTCTAACAGCACACCACGCCGATGATAATCTGGAAACTTTCATCATCAACTTAACAAGAGGAACAGGATTAGAAGGACTAACAGGAATTCCAGAGCAAAACGACAGAATTATTCGTCCGTTTTTACCATTCTCCAGAGAAGAGATTCAGCACTATGCGCAAGAAAATAATATCGAGTGGCGCGAAGACAGCAGTAATGCTTCTAATAAATACCTTCGAAATAAAATCAGACACGATCTTGTTCCGGTTTTAAAGGAAATCAACCCTAATTTTTTAAACGCTTTTCAGAAAACCCAATCCTATTTGCAGGAATCACAGGAAATGATCGAAGACGCATCGATTATGATCTATCAGCAAGTAGCAAGAGAAGCGGGCGATGATATTCACTTCGATTTAAATCAGCTTAAAAAATTACCCAATTACAAATCGTATTTATACCAATGGCTTAATGAATTTGGATTTTTGGCTTGGAATGATATTTATGATTTAGTCGATGGGCAATCGGGAAAACAAATTCTTTCGGCTGAATTTAGACTTTTGAAAAACAGAGATGTACTGATTTTAAGCCCGCTCCCGGAAACAACAGAAAAAGAAGAATTTCAAATTAATGAAAACGATACAGAAGTTAATTTTCCCTTAAATTTGAAGCTTTGTCAGGTAGATGACATTACTATAGTTTCAAATAAGGTTATCTTTGTTGACGCTGAAAAAATCCAGTTTCCGCTGGTATTACGTAAATGGAAAGACGGAGATGTTTTTCATCCTTTTGGAATGAACGGAAAGTCTAAAAAAGTCAGTAAACTATTTAAAGATGAAAAATTGTCTTTGATAGAAAAAGAAAAAACATGGATTTTGTATTCAAATGATCAAATTGTCTGGGTCGTAGGAATTAGACAAGACGATCGTTTTAGAATAGAAAATGATACAAATAAAATAATTAAAATAGAATTGCAATAATGAACTTTACTCAATCCCGTCAAACGATAACATCGAGAACGTTTTGGAATAAATCCTTTCTTTTGATGTTGGTTTTCTTCTTTGCTTTTGCAAAAGGTCAGGCTCAAATTCTGGAGCCTGTAAAATGGACTTCTAAAATTGAACAAAAATCCGGAAAAAATGCTGTTTTAATTTTTGATGGTACGATTGAAAAAGACTGGCACATGTACTCGCAATTTACACCAGAAGGAGGACCGCTTGCGCTAGAGATCGTTTTTAAGAATCAAAAAGGGAATTACGAGTTAGTAGGTAAAGCCAAAGAGGGAAAAACCAGAACAGCTTATAACGATATTTTTGAAGTAGATGAAACTTTCTTTGAAGGAAAAGCACATATTGAGCAGGAAATAAAAATCATCAATCCAAACTTAAAAACGGTAGAGGTAAACTTTGATTTTCAGGTTTGTAAAGAAGTTTGTATCAATTCAAGTAAAAAATTCTCCATTGCTATTCCATCAACATTCAAAATGGATGCTGTTCCAGCAATTGTTGAAGCTCAATTAGACGAAACAAAAGTACCGGCCTTAGTTGTTGATACTGTGAAAACAGTACCTGCTTCAGAAGTAGCTCAGGTAATAAAAACTGAGGAAGCCTTAGCAAAAGCAGATCTTCCGGCACCGGCATCAAGAAGTTTATGGTCTATCTTTTTTATTGCTTTTATTTCAGGATTCGCAGCGTTGTTAACGCCTTGTGTATTCCCAATGATTCCAATGACAGTAAGTTTCTTTACGAAACAAAGTAAAAGCAGAGCAAAAGGAATTCGTAATGCTATTTTTTACGGAATTTCGATTATCGCGATCTATGTTATTTTAGGATTAATTGTTACAAAAATATTTGGTGCAGATGCGTTGAATGCCCTGTCTACAGATGTTTGGTTTAATGTGATCTTCTTTATCATACTGATTATTTTTGCGACTTCATTTTTGGGTGCTTTCGAAATTATGCTTCCTAATTCATGGGGAAACAAAGTAGATCAGCAAGCAGACAGAGGTGGAATAATTGGAATATTGTTTATGGCATTGGCATTAGCAATTGTTTCTTTTTCATGCACAGGACCAATTGTTGGAACATTATTAGTTGAAGCAGCTTCAAATGGAGGAATTGCACCTGTTATAGGAATGCTTGGTTTCTCATTGGCTTTAGCGTTACCATTTATGTTGTTTGCTATGTTCCCGGGCTGGTTAAATTCATTACCAAAATCAGGAGGCTGGTTAAATACGGTTAAAGTTGTTTTAGGATTCTTAGAATTGGCTTTAGCATTCAAATTTTTATCAAACGCAGATTTAGTACTGCAATTGCATTTACTGGAAAGAGAAGTCTTCATTGCGATCTGGATTGCTATTTTTGCTGCTTTGACTTTATATTTATTCGGAAAAATTACATTGCCACATGATAGTCCTTTACAGCATATTTCTGTTGGAAGATTGTATTTAGGATTATTGACACTAGTATTTACGATTTATTTAATTCCCGGACTTTGGGGAGCACCTTTAAAAATTATCAGCGCTTTTCCACCACCGCCACAATATAGCGAAAGTCCGTTTGGAGTAGGAGGATCAGGTCATTCGAATGCAGGTTCAGAAAAAGGATTGCCGGAAGGAGCTGAATTAGGACCACACGGAATTATGGTTTTTCATGATTATGAAGATGGAGTTGCGTATGCAAAATCAGTAAACAAACCCATTATGCTTGATTTTACAGGTTATGCTTGTGTGAATTGCAGAAAAATGGAAAACAACGTTTGGTCTGATGCTACTGTTTTACCAATATTAAAAAATGATATCGTTTTGATTTCACTTTATGTTGATGATAAACGTGAACTTCCAAAAGAAGAGCAATTTGTAACAGCTTCAGGAGATAAAATCGTTACTGTTGGTGATAAATGGACAGATTTTATGATCTCAAAATACAAAACAAATACACAGCCTTTATACGTAATGACGGATCTTGAAGGAAATAATTTAAATACTTCAAAACCAACTATAAGCTACGTTAGTACAGCAGAATATTTGCAATGGTTAAAGGATGCTATTGCGGGATTTAAGAAATAAAGTATTTATTGTATACTGTATAATGTCGATTGTAATTCTTTAAGGTATATTTAAGATAAATGCAAATGTGTATTGTGTTTTTTGGAAGAATCTAAAATATGTATTAGGGATATTTGATAAACAATATTGCAATATACAGTATACAAAAATGCAGTATAAAAAAGAAAGCACTTTGAAAACTATTTCAAAGTGCTTTCTTTTTTTATTATTAAAGGAATTCTCCGTGTTGAGAGATGTCTAATCCTAATTCTTCTTTTTCTTCAGTTACTCTTAATGGCGTAATTTTGTTTACGATAAAGAATAAGGCATACGAAGCGACAAAAGCAAAGATAGAAACAGCTACTAAAGCAGTTAATTGATTGATAAATAATGTTGGGCTTCCAAAGATTAATCCTTGATTGTCGCCAACTGCAGGGTTAATTGCTTTTGAAGCAAAAACTCCTGTTAGTAACATTCCAACCATACCACCAACACCATGACATGCAAATACGTCTAAGGCGTCATCGATTTTTCCTTTAGGGAATTTGCTTACTACTATATTACTTACGATACTAGAGAATAAACCAATGAAAATAGCGTGAGGAATGCTTACGAAACCTGCTGCCGGTGTAATGGCTACAAGACCAACAACAGCACCAATACAAGCACCTAAAGCAGATAATTTATGACCCAGAATTTTGTCAAGGAAAACCCATGCCATTGCAGCAGCTGCGGCAGCAACAGTTGTAGTTCCTAAAGCCTGAACTGCTAAGCCGTTTGCTCCTAATGCAGAACCCGCATTGAAACCAAACCATCCAAACCATAATAAACCTGTACCTAATAATACATACGTAATTCTGGCAGGATTAACTTTTTGTGTTTTTCTTTTTCCTAAGAAAATAGCTCCTGCTAATGCAGCCCAACCCGCACTCATGTGTACCACAGTTCCACCGGCGAAATCTAAAACTCCCATTTTGAAGAAGATTCCGTCAGGATGCCATGTCATGTGCGCTAAAGGAGTGTATATGAAGATAATGAATAAAACCATGAATAATAAATAAGCCCAGAAACGTACACGCTCTGCAAAAGCACCAGTAATTAAAGCAGGTGTAATGATGGCAAATTTTGCCTGAAATAATGCGAATAACATAAAAGGGATTGTAGGTGCAAGGCTCCATGCGGTATTTGTACCCACGCCCTGGAAGAATAAATTTGGCATTGGATTTCCAATAATTCCGCCAATACTTGGTCCAAAAGCTAATCCAAAAGCCACAACAACCCATAAAATGGTAACAATCACCATTGCCATAAAACTTTGCAACATAGTACTGATAACGTTTTTCTTACCGACCATTCCGCCGTAGAAAAATCCAAGACCCGGAGTCATAAGCAATACAAACGCGGTTGCTACGACCATCCAGGCTGTATCTCCTGTATCAAACTTTACTGCTTCTGCCGGAATTGGATTATCAGACAGGATAAAATTAGATACAAAAGTTAGTACCAAAATCGTGATAAGAATCACACTTAAAATAATTTTTCGCATAGTTAATTAGTTTTAAATTTTTTGATAAAAGTATAAAATCAATCAACATCCCTATAAAAAATAGGGTTCAATGGTTAATTTTTGTTAATATTGGAAATTAACCCCCTAAATTTTACGTGAATTTGTTAAAATAGACTTAAAATTTGCAATTCGGCAAGTTTTTTTAATGATGATTTTACAATTAGTATAATTTAGATGCTTATTTTATGTTTTAAAAGTGGTATTTGTTGCTATAAAACACCAACTTTTTCTTTTCGATGGTGTATATTTGAGTTCTTTAACACTTTTTGTAATTAAAATTCAATAATGGGAATTCAAAAAATTAAATGGGGAATTGTTGGTCTGGGAAACATCGCAAATCAATTTGCTACAGATTTACAATTAATAGAAGACGCTGAATTGGTCGCTGTTGCTTCCAGAAATATAGAAAAAGCAAATGATTTTGCTCAACAATACAACTGTTCGCGAAGATATGATTCGTACGATGCGCTTTTTGCAGACGATCAGGTTGATATTGTATATATTGCTACACCGCACGATTCGCATGCAGCACTTACCATAAAAGCATTAGAAAACGGAAAACATGTTTTATGCGAAAAGCCAATTGCACTTTCTTATGAGGATGCAGTCAGCATGATTGAAGCTTCAAAAAAACACAACCGTTTTTTTATGGAAGCTTTTTGGACCCGATTTATTCCGTCTGTTCAGGAAGTGCTTGCAAAATTGAAACAAGGCGAAATAGGAGATCTAAAATATCTGAATGCTGATTTTGCTTATTATAATGGTGAATTAGGAAATCGCCTGACCGATAAAGCAAGAGGAGGAGGTGCCCTTTTTGATATTGGTGTTTATCCGTTGTTTTTATCGTACGTAACGCTTGGAATTCCAAAAGAAATAATAGCGAAATCTATTTACCACGATACAGGAGTTGATTTGCAGACCACTATGATTTTGCAATACGAATCGGCACAAGCTGTTTTACATGCCGGTTTAGTTTCGGCTTCAGATATGAAAGCTTGTATTAGCGGTACAAACGGCCGCATCGAATTAAATTCACCTTGGTTTATGGCAGAAGGATATTCAGTAATCAGAGACGATAAAGAAACACGCTTTAGTTTACCAAATCTTGGAAAAGGGTATTCGCATGAAGCTATCGAATGCCATAAAGCTATTAGAAACAACCAAATTGAAAGCGATTTATGGTCGCATCAAAATAGTCTGGATTTAAGCAAAATCGTAGAAGAAGTCAAACAACAAATAGGTCTGGATTTTTAAATTTATCCACATACCTAGCATGTTTTAAAAACCTGTTAGGATAAGATATCTCAACCACATTTCCTAACAGGTCTCCAAGACCTGTTAGGAATAAAATGTATCCCTTTTTAAACTAAATAATTATTCACTAGTTTTTATTTTTTCGACTTGACTTTCGAGTAACAATTGACTTGCGTCGAGCATTTTGATTACATGAATATAAGGCGTTAGCAAGTCAGAATCAAATTCTACAATAGTGGGACGTAACGCCAGATGAATTACTTCGCAAAGAAAGAATTCGAAATCGGCTAAAGAATGATCTGCAAAGGCATTTTGAAACACTAAAAATGGATTATTGTATTCTTCATCTGTTAGAGAAGCCAGGGAAAGAATTGATCTTTTCTCAACTGACACTTCCGTAACTTTCCATTTTTTACTTTTATTTCGTAGAGATGAACACGCTCGCAGAAAAGAGCGAATAGCGGTGTAACAGAAAAATACATCTCCCGGACATTCTTTTTGATACACTTCATCTTTACTTCTGTAAAAAACTATTTCACTCAAGGTTTGTTTGTAAAAAGCAAGACTTTCACAGCCAAAAAAGGCATCAACGACTTCAAAAGGGTTTTCTAACTCATGGTGTGCCCAAAAATTAGTTTCAAAAGAGATTTTATTTTTTTTCATGCGGAAACGGTATAATATTGATTTGCGATGTTTCATTTCTTTATATATAAATCAAATATAAATAACTTTTAAACGACTACAAAATTTCATTTAAAAGTATTTTTTGTAGCTGAATGAATTTGTCAATTTGAATATGGGTAGATATAAAAATGAAATTGCATTAAAATTTTTAGGTGAAAGATTAAAAGCTTACAGACTAAAAGCAGAATTAGAGATTGAAGATTTAGTTGTAATGACTGGGTTTGCGTATAATACTATTTCTAATATGGAAAATGGATCTGAAACGTATCTTTCCTATTTCATAGAAATTTGTTTTGCTTTAGGTATTCATCCAAAAGAAATTCTTGATATAGAATTAGATTTAAAGTCTAGATTTCCTTTGCCTGCTTCCCGATTGGAAAAATCAAGATTGACAAATAGAATTAATGCTTTTATTGAAGACGGTTATTTTAAAGTGGAGAGATCTGCAAGTGAAGTAACAAAAAAGCTTAGTTTAGACTATAAGTTAGCTTTTGAGTCGAAAAATGTTTCTGTAATATTAGTAAGGTTTGCTAAAAGCAATATTCTAAAAGTTACTAAAAATGGAAATAAAAACCTTTATAGTGTAAAGTAAGAGAAATTTGAAAGTTTTTTTTGCTTGCGCTAGAGGAAGCTTTTCGCAATCTTGTCATTTCGACGGAGGAGAAATCTTCGTTAGAAACTCGACAAAGATTGGTAATACTTCACGGAGCTACTCGCAAGGATTTCTCCTTCGTCGAAATGACAAGATTGTGGATTTTCTTGCTTATAATGATTACCAAGACCTGTTAGGTATAAAAACGTCTCACTTATAAATTAAAAATTCTTTCTTACTAAAAAAACTCCTTCATTTTCTGTATTTCCATACCCGATTCTTCAATAAATTCACTCCTTTCTTATATTTTGTCTTATTTTATCGGATTCATTGCCGAACCCTTGTTTTATTTGTTCTGTTATAAATAGCTGGTTTTCATGGAAAGTTCCAATTATTTCATAAAAGCAGGTTTATTAATTTTTGGATCAGATTTAGAAATAGACAAACGAAGAAATAATTATGTTGATTAAAGTTTACGGAAGTGCGGTGTTTGGTGTTGAAGCCACAACGATTACAGTTGAGGTTAATATGGATAAAGGAATTGGTTATCATTTGGTTGGATTGCCAGACAACGCCATAAAAGAAAGCAGTTACCGAATTGCAGCAGCATTGAAAAATAATGAATACAGCATGCCGGGCAAAAAAATAACAATCAATATGGCGCCTGCTGATCTGCGAAAGGAGGGCTCTGCGTACGATCTGCCTTTAGCAATTGGAATTTTAGTAGCATCAGATCAGATAAAAGCTCCCGAAGTAGATCAATA
>Ga0247817_10000458_pt1 | contig 23074 bp, 14 predicted proteins | sample UWRJL212509R1_FD_178010 | JGI IMG/M metagenome (GOLD analysis project Ga0247817, IMG submission 178010) | Plant litter microbial communities from Arlington Agricultural Research Station in Wisconsin, United States - UWRJ-L212-509R-1 | ecosystem: Environmental > Terrestrial > Plant litter >...
TTAATTTTTATAATCCTGACGCCAAAGCTGCAGGACCGGATTGGTAGATTCCGATCTTCCCCCCGGCAACTGTACCGGAACAGTTTAGAGCGCCGATTGATCGCTTGGAAAGCTGGCTGCAGGGGGCAAAACCGAATGATGTCGCTAAATTGTAAGAAAGATACAGAATCAAGCGGTTCGACGTGTCCAACCGACCTTCAAACCCTTGGTTTCCCTGATCTTCCCTGCAATCAATTACTTGTATCTGGGTTTGTCTGGAGCAGAGTCGGCGCTATTATTTGCGTCGATTTTCTTTTCGGTGGAACCCATGAGTGAAGAACCAAGCACCCTCTATGCCAAATTGCTCGGTGAGACGGCATCAATTACCTGGACGGAGCTGCAACCGTTCTTTGCACGCGGCGCCCTGTTGTGGGTCGAGCCCACTCTGGATTTGATCGAAGTGGCGCAGGCCGTTGCCGAAAACGACGCTGCCAAAGTCAGCACGTGGCTTGGCACGGGAGAAGTGGGCAAGGTGGCTGAAGCGCGTGCGCTAGAGCTTGTGGAGCGTGACCCGACACTTTGGGCAGTCGTAGTGGCGCCTTGGGTGCTGGTCCAGGATAGGGCGCCCGCTTTGTAAGTGGTCAGTTTTGGTGCGCGCGGGCGCCGCGCCTGGGTAGTCTGGTAACCGGCCCGGAACCGGGGTAGCGAAAAATCTCACTGTTGGTGTTGTCGTCGTAGGACCGGCTTTAGCCGGGAGAGCTGCACGCGCGGCAATGCAGATGCGTAGCATGCAATGCCGCCCTCCCGGCTGAAGCCGGTCCAACGGGACTCAATTGAACTCCGTTACAAGCCGTAACCCGTCTTGCCCGTATGCTGATTCAGCGAGATGACGCGGGTCTTGCCGATGCGATGGCGGTAGATCTCGCGCAAGTACTTGATGGCCTTCTTCACGCTTTCACGGGAAATGCGGATGTCGTTGATCGAGACAAACTTGGCTTTGTCCTCGATCAGCTCGCGGTACTTCTTCTCGTACATGGGCTTGATCGCATACCAGTTGGTGTCGAGTATCCTGGCCGGGTTTTCATATTCATTGAGCAAGTCGTCGATGCGCTCTTCATCAAATTCGTCGCTGACAATGAAGTCCAGAATCGAGTTGTCCAGCGTGTCGTCGAAGCGGAACTGGTTTTTCGCGAAGCAGCGCTTGATGAACGCCACGATCAGCGTCAGAAAGTCATCCGACAGGCAGGGACTCTTGGCGATCAAGGTGGTCAGCGACAGGTTGGCCGACGCACCGATCACCAGTGCATAACGCTTGAGCGTGGTGTTGGGGAACAGGCTGTTCAGGTGCGTCTTGAGACGGTTCAGGTCCATGTAGGACAGCTTGTAGTCTTTGGGCAGCGAGACGATGGACACCACCGACGAGCAGTTCTTGAAGAAGTGCAAGTCATGCAGCGCCGCGGCGTCGTAGTCGGAGGTCTTGTACTGGTCCAGCGCAGCGCGATAACGCTTGGACTCGATCGGCAGCAAGCTGATGCCTTCGATGGCCTGGGTCACTTTATTGAAGTGCGGCAAGTCAATGGAGCGGAAGAACAGGTCGTCGATGTTCAGGCGTGGCGGTTCTTTCTCGAACACCTTGAATTTGTCCGAACCGGGGACCGGGCTTTCCGGCACCACCGACTCGGCGTAGGCAATCGCTACCGGCCCGGCCAGGCTCATGAACAGGTCGTTGGCATCCAGGCGGATAGTCTCGCCGATATCAATGCCGGCACGTCGGAAATAGTTCTGATCGTAATCGGTGGTAACGGCTTGGGCAGTGAGGATGTTGAAGATCTGCTGCGAGATGTACTGGTTGGCGTGACGTTCCATGGCGTTCACATCGATGTTGTCGATGTTGCCGTCATCGCTTTCTTCGGCGTAACGCATGATGTCGTTGGAGATCAGCATCATGGCGTTCCAGGGGCGAATTCGGCCCATGACGCTGGCTTCGCTGCTGTCTTCGTTCTCGAAGTTGTACGAAAAGTCCCATTCTTCAGCCAGATACTTGCAGAGCAGGCGACCGGCATTGATATGCAGCGCCTCGGACATTTCGCTGCGGTGATCGGAAATGTTCGGCAGCACACAAATGCCACTGGTGAAGATAGGCTCGAACACAAAGGACCGGCCGCGTTTGCTGTCGTTTTCGTCAGTGGGGCGGGTGTCGAAGGTTTTGTTCATGTACGAGAACTGTTGCGCCAGGCCGAACTCCGAGGCCATGCCAGAACCCGTACCGCCGCCCGCACTGAAAATGTAGAAGTACAGGCGAGACTGGTTGGCCTTGATGCCGCACGAATCGATCAGGTACGAGTGGATCAGCTTCCAGTCAGTGCTGGAGAATTGGCTGGTGTCCTTGTTCAGGATGATTTTGGCCAGGTACTGGCCGAGGATCGGTGCGTTACCGGCGCCTCCTGCATGGACTTCGGACAAATCCATGATTTTCATTTTGCTGTAGTCGTTGATGAACCCGCTTTTCTCGCCCTTGCGTGAGAAGCGGATGCGGCCAGCAATGTCCTTGTCCAGATCCCCGAGCATGACCAGCGGCTCAACCAGAAATACGGGTTTGCTGGCTTTGTTCTGCACCAGCCGCAGATTGTTACGGATCCAGTGCACCGGGCTGTAGCGCTTGTCATCGCGCAGGCGATCTTCGTTCTCGAATTGATTGAGGTAGAACTTGCGCGCGTTGTAGACCAGTTCGGCAACGTCCAGGGCGATGTTCGAGCCGCAGCGGCCCAGACCGATCAGGCATACCGAGGGGAACTGCTGTTCGCTGCGCAGCACGCTTTCTTCAATGTGCACTGAAGGTGAAGGCGGGAAGACTGTGTCGCGCAGACCGTCGAGATTATCCAGGATCCGGTCGGTATCGGTTTCCGTGAAATACATATATTGCTGAGCGGGAATGGGCTTGGGTCGGTAGGAGGTGCCAGGTACGCCATCTGCCTTTGCGGCAACGGCTGCACTCAATGGTCCGGATATCGCGCCAGCAGAATCGTTTTTATTGGTCATCGTGCGCCATTTGCCTAAGGAGGCTGCGATGCGGTCGGGGTCATCGCGCCATCACGGAAAGAGAAGTTACGACGTTGCAGTGCGCTTTTTCAGGGGCGAAAGGGGATAAGCCCGAGCAACGACCAAGGCGCTCCCTGTCTGGTTCAAGTAATGAATCGGCAGGCATAAGGAAATCTTTAGATTTTCTGATGAGTGGATTGAACCCGGCTGATTCCTCGCTGTCGTTTCGCGAAAGGCGCACCCCGCGATGCCAGGACATTTGCTTAACGAATGTTTACAGACAGTCGTGGATAAGCGTTCTAGATTTAACGGCGCGGTCTTCCAACAACAATAAAAAGGGAGCTTCACCATGAGCAGCAGTTCGCAGCCTCTTTCGCCGCAGGCGTCCAACGCGTGGCGCGTCTTGTTTCTGCTGTTTCTGGCCAACCTTTTCAATTTCTTCGACCGCACCATTCCGGCGATCATCATCGAGCCGATTCGCAAGGAATGGCAGTTGAGCGACTTTCAGCTGGGCATCATTGGCACCGCGTTCACCTTGGTCTATGCCATCGCCGGGCTGCCGCTGGGGCGCATCGCTGATACCGGTTCGCGCAAAAAACTCATGGGCTGGGGGTTGGCGGTCTGGAGCGGGCTGACGGCCGTGAACGGGCTGGCTGGCAGCTTCTGGACGTTTCTATTGGTGCGCATGGGCGTGGGAATTGGCGAGGCCAGTTATGCGCCAGCGGCCAATTCCTTGATTGGCGACCTGTTCCCGGCCCATCGACGGGCGCGAGCCATGGGCATTTTCATGCTGGGCCTGCCGTTGGGGCTGTTGCTGGCGTTTTTCACCATTGGTGCGATGGTCAAGGCGTTCGACAGCTGGCGCGCGCCGTTCTTCATTGCGGCGGTGCCGGGCCTGGTGCTGGCGGTGTTCATGTTTTTCATCCGTGAACCCAAGCGCGGCGCGGCCGAAAGCGTGCGCATATCCGAGGAGAAAATCGACAAGCCGATTCGTCGCGTACTGGCGATCCCGACGTTTGGCTGGCTGGTGCTGGCCGGATTGACCTTCAACTTCGCCACTTATGCGTGCAACTCATTCATGGTGCCGATGCTGCAACGCTATTTCCTGCTGCCGTTGCAGGAAGCAGCGGTCGCCACCGGGATTATCGTCGGGGTGACGGGGCTGGTAGGGCTGACCGCTGGAGGCTGGATCGCGGACAAGTTGCATCAGCGTTTCGCCAATGGTCGCCTGATGTTCGCTGCCGTGAGCATGCTGGTGGCGACGCTGGCCACAGGCTATGCCTTGCACGCGGGGCGAATTGAAATCGGAGTGTTTGTTGCTGTGTTCGGCCTGGGCTGGTTGTTCGCTTACAACTTTTATACCTGCGTCTACACCGCCATTCAGGATGTCGTGGAACCCCGTTTGCGGGCGACGGCCATGGCGCTGTTTTTTGCCGGCTTGTATCTGCTGGGTGGCGGTTTAGGGCCGGTGGTCGTGGGGTTGTTGTCCGATCATTTTGCCCATTCGGCGATGGCGGCGGCCGGCGCCCTGGAAATGGCCGAGGCGTTCAAGGCGGTCGGCTTGCATGACGCCATGTACCTGATCCCGGTGGCGTTGTTCATGACCTTGCTGTTTCTGCATCAGGCGTCGCGCTGCTTTAGCCGCGATGCGCAGAAGATGAGGGTGGGGATGGCGGCGGATGAGCCGGCGGAGATTGGGGCGGGGAGCACGTCGGTTGCCTGACGTGCCGCCTTCCCGGACGCCGTAGGAGCGACTTTAGTCGCGAGGGCGTCGATTGTCCTCCCGGCTAAAGCCGGTCCTACAGCAAGCCTCCTACAGCAAGCCTCCAACAGCGAGGCTTTTATATTCGATCAACCCGCTACCAGCACCCGAATCGCTTCCAGGCGCAGCGCGGCTTTATCCAGCATCGCCAGGCCTTGCTCGCGTTGTGCGCGCAGGGCGATCAGTTCGCTGTCGCGCACCGTCGGGTTGACGGCTTGCAAGGCGGTCAGGCGCGCCAGTTCTTCGTCGGTGTCGGCAGCCAGGCGACGCTGCGCCTCGGCCACGCGCTCGGCGTGTTTCGGTGCGATCCTGGCTTCGCCGGCGTTGATCTGCGGATTGAGCACGTCGCGCTGGGCCTGGATGAACTTGTTGGCGCTGGCACGCGGCACGCTTTCCAGCTGTTCATTCAGGGTCACGAACGACACGCGGCCTGACAAATCATTGCCGTTGGCATCCAGCAGGCAGCGCAAGGCGGCCGGTGGCAGATAACGGCCCAGTTGCAGCGAGCGCGGCGCAACCACTTCGCTGACATAAAGCAGTTCCAGCAGAACGGTGCCAGGCTTGAGCGCCTTGTTCTTGATCAGCGCCACGGCGGTGTTGCCCATGGAGCCGGACAGCACCAGATCCATGCCGCCTTGAACCATCGGGTGTTCCCAGGTGATGAACTGCATGTCTTCGCGAGACAGCGCCTGGTTGCGGTCATAAGTGATGGTCACGCCTTCGTCGTCGCCCAGCGGGAAGCTGGCATCGAGCATTTTTTCGCTTGGTTTGAGGATCAGGGCGTTTTCCGAATGGTCTTCGCTGTCGATGCCGAACGCATTGAACAGGGTTTCCATGTAGATCGGCAGGGTGAACTGATCGTCCTGCTCAAGAATCGCCTCGACCAGCGCCTCGCCTTCGCCCGCGCCGCCGGAGTTGAGCTCCAGCAAGCGGTCGCGACCGGTGTGCAGCTCGCTTTCCAGGCGCACGCGCTCGGCGCGGGCCTCATCGATCAGCGCCTGCCATTCGTCGTCATCGCCGCTTTCCAGCAGCGGCAGCAGGCGCGGGCCGAACTGATGTTGCAAGGCGTTGCCGGTCGGGCAGGTATTGAGGAACGCATTGAGCGCTTCGTGATACCACTGGAACAGCCGCGCTTGCGGGCTGGTTTCCAGGAACGGCACGTGCAGCTCGATGGTGTGTTTCTGGCCGATCCGGTCCAGACGACCGATACGCTGTTCCAGCAAGTCCGGGTGCGCAGGCAGATCGAACAACACCAGGTGGTGCGAGAACTGGAAGTTACGGCCTTCGCTGCCGATTTCCGAACAGATCAACACCTGGGCGCCGAATTCTTCATCCGCGAAATACGCCGCGGCGCGGTCGCGCTCAAGGATATTCATGCCTTCGTGGAACACCGTGGCCGGGATGCCGGAACGCACGCGCAAGGCGTCCTCCAGATCCATCGCGGTTTCAGCGTGGGCACAGATCACCAGTACCTTGACGCGCTTGAGCATTTTCAGCGTGTCGATCAACCAGTCGACGCGGGGGTCGAAGCGCCACCAGCGTTCTTCTTCGGTGACGTCCGGTTGCGCCTGGAAGCTGACTTCCGGGTACAGGTCGGCGTGTTCACCCAACGGCAATTCGAGGTATTCGGCCGGGCAGGGCAGCGGATACTGATGCAGCTTGCGCTCCGGGAAGCCTTGCACGGCGGCCCGGGTATTGCGGAACAGCACGCGGCCTGTGCCGTGGCGGTCGAGCAATTCGCGAATCAGGCGCGCGCTGGCTTCGGTGTCGCCATCGTTGACGGCGGCCAGCAACGCTTCGCCCTCGCTGCCGAGGAAGCCGTGAATGGTTTTGTGCGCTTTTGGCGACAAGCGTCCCTTGTCGAGCAGCTCCTGCACCGCTTCGGCCACCGGGCGATAGTTTTCGCTTTCGGCGCGGAAGGCTTGCAGGTCGTGGAAGCGGTTCGGATCCAGCAGGCGCAGGCGCGCAAAGTGGCTGTCCTGACCCAGTTGTTCCGGGGTTGCGGTCAGCAGCAACACGCCGGGAATGACTTCAGCCAATTGTTCGACCAGGGAATATTCAGGGCTGGCCTTTTCTTCGTGCCAGACCAGGTGGTGAGCCTCGTCGACCACCATCAAGTCCCAGCCCGCAGCAAACAGCGCGTCCTGGGCTTTCTCGTCTTCGACCAGCCATTCCAGAGCCACCAACGCCAACTGAGTGTCTTCGAACGGGTTGCTGGCATCGCTTTCAATGAAACGCTCGGAATCGAACAGCGCGACCTGCAGGTTGAAACGGCGACGCATTTCCACCAGCCATTGGTGCTGCAGGTTTTCCGGGACCAGAATCAACACGCGATTGGCGCGACCGGACAGCAGCTGGCGATGGATCACCAGACCGGCTTCGATGGTCTTGCCCAGGCCGACTTCATCCGCCAGCAAAACCCGTGGCGCGATACGGTCGGCGACTTCCCGGGCGATGTGCAGCTGGTGGGCGATAGGCTGCGCACGCACGCCGCCCAGGCCCCAAAGGGAGGACTGCAACTGGCGGCTGGTGTGTTCCAGCGTGTGATAACGCAGGGAAAACCACGCCAGCGGATCGATCTGTCCGGCGAACAGGCGATCAGTGGCCAGACGGAACTGAATGAAGTTCGACAACTGGGTTTCCGGCAGCGTGACCGGTTCGTTCTGTGCGTTGAGCCCGTGGTAGACCAGCAGGCCGTCGACGTCGTCGACTTCGCGCACGGTCATCTTCCAGTTTTCGAAGTGGGTGATCACGTCGCCGGGAGAGAAGCGCACGCGGGTCAGCGGTGCGTTACGCAAAGCGTATTGACGCGTGTCGCCAGTGGCCGGATAGAGCACGGTCAACAAGCGGCCGTCCTGTGCCAGAACGGTGCCTAAACCCAGCTCGGCTTCGCTGTCGCTAATCCAGCGTTGCCCCGGTTGATACTGCTGCGCCATGCTGCCTGTCTCCCGCCTTGAAAAAGCCGACTATGTTAACGGAACACGCTGCCCAGGCCAAAGGCGGAGTGAACTTTCAACGCGATTTCTCCTGTATTTCCGGCTAAAACTGCGTTTTGCGGCACTAGTTGCAGCAAACATAGTCGAATCTTTCTCATTCAACGGTTCAAGTCGACGAAACGGCGGCCGACAATTACTCAACAGGAGATCAAATCATGCTGCAGCCGACCCTTCCCTTGAGTGTGGTGCCCGTCACTTCCCAGCTGGATGCGGCCAGACAGGTCCCGGATATTCCGCCTGTTGCACCCGTGCAGTCCAGCTCCACCGAAACCACCATCGACCTGCGCAATCATGACGCTGAACACAGCGCGTTATTGTTGCGTGAAGAACAGCAACGTCATCACGAGCAGCAAAAGCGTCGTGAGCAGGGTTCTGATGAACCGGAACATCTTGCGGTGCCCGGCGTTTCGCTGAATGCCGATAACACCGTGCCGGTGGTGCCGCTGATGGATGAAGCGCCGCGCCAGGGCATGTGGGTGGATGTCGAAGTCTGAGCGTGAGCGGTGCGCCTGTGAGCGCTGCTGCGCTGGTCATGGGGCACGGGATTGCGCATTATTAGCCTCACTTCCATGTGTTCGAGAGTGCAGGCCATGAGCGGAGATGAAAAACTGATCGACCTGGGCGCCGAACGTGCCAAGCGGGTACACGATCTCAATGACAAGCGGCTGAACGAAGTGCGCAATGCCTTCGAGCAAGCCATGCCCCTGAGTCCGGGCAAGAAAAAGTCGAAGAACAAACCGAAAAAACGCTGAATCCTCCCAATTCCGTTGACCCAGATCAGTTATCCGCGCGCTTGGCGATCAAGCGTGTGGCGCTATTGATTTGGGTCAATTTCCATCGCCGCCGCTGTGGGTAATCTTGCTCCATCGAACAGGGACAGAGCAGGAGGCGCGGTTATGTTTTTCGACAATGTGGTTGTGGCCGGTGTCGTTACCGTTGGCCTGATGCTGGTGTTCTTCGCAGGCTTCGGACTATTTATCTGGAAGGACTCGCAAAAGCGCAAGTGAGGCTGAGGCCTTCTATAACAAGAGCACGCAAGGCATTTTGGGCGACTTCGGTCGCCCTTTTTTTTTGCTTTCAAAAAAGTGCGTAGAAGACGCTGTAGGAGCCAACTTGTTGGCGAGGCGAAGATTCGTTGGAGCGAGGCTTGAAGGGGGGCGCGCTTTTCGGGGACAAGTCCCCTCCTACCAGTTTGTATCTGCCCGGTAGGACCGGACTTGTCCGGGAAGAACGATAACGCGGTGGATCTTGCCCACCGAGGTACCCGGTTCGCGGGCAAGCCTCGCTCCAACAGGTTTTCGCAGAATCAACCGATGCTGATTGCCGGCAATTGAGTCAGGGTCACGGTCTGCTGTTTACGCGGGGCGATAATTTCTGCTTCGCCGTCAACCACCAGTTCTTCACGCTGATTAAAAACGCGAGTCGCGATGCGTACGCGGAATTTCGGCATTTTTTCCAGGATTTCCAGGCGTACGGTCAGGGTGTCGCCCAGTTTTACCGGTTTCTGGAAGGTCATCTGCTGGCCCACATAAATGGTGCCCGGCCCAGGCAACTCGCAGGCGACGGCAGCGCTGATCAATGCGCCGCTGAACATGCCGTGGGCGATGCGTTCCTTGAACATGGTCTGCGCAGCGTATTCGGCATCCAGGTGCACCGGGTTGTGATCACCGGACATCGCGGCAAACAGCTGGATGTCGCGCTCTTCAACAGTCTTGCTGTAACTGGCGGTCTGGCCGACTTCAAGGGCTTCGTAAGGGGTGTTGGTAACCTGAGTCATGGGTGATCCTGAATATTGAAAAGAGGCCTGGCGATGACGGGCAAAGGTGGCGAGGTCATTCTGCCCGACGCGGTCTTGGCTGCTGCAGTGTCTGCTCCAGCCAGTCGAGTACATCCCCCGTGACTTCATCGCGGTTGGTTTCGTTGAACAGCTCATGCCGCGCCTGCGGATAGATCTTCATTTGTAACATTTGATGACCTGTCTCGGCCAATGCGTCGGCAAGATCCTTGAGACGTTTGCCTTCGCTCACCGGATCACATTCCCCGCCAATTATCAGCAACGGCAGGCCTGGATCGATCTGTTTCAGGTTCGACGGCTTGCTGATTTGCCGCAGGCCACCGAGCAGATCCAGCCAGAATTGATTGGTGCAACGAAAGCCGCACAGCGGGTCGCTGATGTACTGATCGACTTCCCGGGCATCCCGGCTCAGCCAGTCGAAGCGGGTGCGTGCCGGTTTGAACGCCTTGTTGAACGAGCCGAATGACAGCCATTCGATAAGCCGACTGCGCCCGCTCGGGCCTTGCCGCCAGCGTTCCAGGCGGGCGATGGTGCTGGCGCTGCGGTACAGGGAAACCGGCTGGAAATTCGAGCCGCTGAGTATCGCGCCCTGCAAGCTGGCGCCGTGATGCAGCAGCCAGGCCTGCGCTATATAGCTGCCCATGCTGTGGCCCAGCAGAAATACCGGTGTGTCGGGATGACGCTGGCCTATGGACTGATTCAGGCTCGCCAGGTCATCCACGACTTTGCTCCAGCCGTTTTCATGGGCGAAATGGCCCAGCACGCCTTGGGCAGCGGTCTTGCCGTGGCCGCGCTGGTCGTGGGCATACAGCGCAAATCCCGCAGCGCACAGCGCCTCGCCCAGGCGAGCGTACCTGCCGCTGTGTTCGGCCATGCCATGAGACACCATCACTACCGCCCTGGGCGCCAGCGGCGGTAACCAGGCATTGACGTACAGGCGAGTGTGATCGCTGGCGTCGAGCCAAAAGACTTCGTGTTTCATGACGTCTCCCTTGCCTGAGTCCGCTGATATTCCGGCGCTGTGCATGAAGTGTATAGCCGATGACCGATTGCAACCCGATCAGCACCGAGATTCACGCCGATGATGACGCATTGGCCGGTATTTGCCTTCCTGACGATTGCTGCTAACGTCCGCCAAGCCCCGCGTTACAGCAGCGGGCCAGACACTCTCAGGTAAGAGGACAATAACAATGCAACCTGATTTCTGGAATGACAAACGCCCGGCGGGTGTACTCCCTGAGGTGGATCTGCACGCCTACAAGTCAGTCATCGAAGTGTTCGAGCGCAGTTGCCGAAAATTTGCCGATCGCCCGGCGTTCAGCAATATGGGCATTACCCTGACCTATGCCGAGCTGGATCGGCATTCAGCGGCATTTGCGGCGTTTCTCCAGCAACACACCGAACTCAAGCCTGGCGACCGCATCGCCGTGCAAATGCCCAACCTGCTGCAATATCCGATTGCCGTGTTTGGTGCGCTGCGCGCCGGCCTCATCGTGGTCAACACCAATCCGCTGTATACCGCGCGGGAAATGCGTCATCAGTTCAAGGACTCCGGCGCTCGGGCACTGGTTTATCTGAACCTGTTCGGCAAGCTGGTCCAGGAAGTGCTGCCCGACACCGAGATCCAGTACCTGATTGAAGTGAAGATGGGCGACATGCAATCAGCGGCGAAGGGCTGGCTGGTCAATGTGATTGTCGACAAGGTCAAGAAGCTGGTCCCGGCCTACGACTTGCCCCAGGCCACGCCGTTCAAAAGCGCGCTGCATCTGGGGCGCGGCCATCACCTGCAACCGGTGACCCTCGGGCTTGAGGATATCGCGGTGTTGCAATACACCGGAGGCACCACGGGCCTGGCCAAGGGCGCGATGCTCAGCCACGGCAATCTGGTGGCGAACATGCAGCAGGTCTACGCCTGCATGCTGCAGCACGGCGACGACGGCAGCCCGGTGTTCCGGGAGGGCAAGGAAATTATGATCGCGCCGTTGCCGCTCTATCATATCTATGCCTTCACCGCGAACTGCATGTGCATGATGGTCAGCGGCAACCACAACATCCTGATCACCAATCCACGCGACATTGGCGGCTTCATCAAGGAACTGGGCAAATGGCGTTTTTCGGCCATGATCGGCCTCAATACGCTGTTCGTGGCCTTGATGAATCATCCGGATTTCAAATCCCTGGATTTCTCCAGCCTGAAAAGCACCAACTCCGGCGGCACCGCCTTGGTCAAGGCCACTGCCGAGCGCTGGGAGCAGCTCACGGGTACCCGCATCGTTGAAGGTTACGGACTGACCGAGACGTCGCCCGTGGCCAGCGCCAATCCTTATGGCCGCCAGTCCCGACTCGGCACCGTGGGGATTCCGATGCCGAGTACGGCGATGAAAGTCATCGATGATGACGGCCACGAGTTGCCGCTGGGCGAACGCGGCGAGCTGTGCATCAAAGGCCCGCAGGTGATGGTGGGTTACTGGAAACGTCCGGATGCAACCGCCGAGGCCATCGACGCCGAAGGCTGGTTCAAGACCGGCGACGTTGCCGTCATCGATGCCGACGGTTTCATCAGCATTGTCGACCGCAAGAAAGACCTGATCATCGTTTCCGGTTTCAACGTCTACCCCAATGAAATCGAAGACGTGGTGATGAGCCATCCCGGTGTTGCCAACTGCGCCGTCATCGGCGTACCGGACGAACGCTCCGGGGAAGCAGTGAAGCTGTTCGTGGTGGCTCGCGAAGGCGGGGTCAGCGTTGAAGAGCTGAAGATCTTCTGCAAGGAAAACTTCACCGCTTATAAAGTGCCGAAACACATCGTCTTGCGCGAGTCGCTGCCGATGACCCCGGTGGGCAAGATCTTGCGGCGGGAGTTGCGGGATATTGCGTAAAGAATCGTCGACACCGTCTTGACCCTCATCGCGCAACTATTTGAATACATTCGCAGGACCGGCTTAAGCCGGGAGGAGGCCGGTGCATTCGCAGCCGTTCCATTGTCAGCCCTTCCGCCCTCCCGGCTGAAGCCGGTCCTACGAAGGCAATTGAGGCTCTAGCCCAACAATTTCGGGCAGATTTGCGACAAATAGTATGATTGCTCTAAATGTGACTACTGGATAATCAAGAGTCATTTTAGTGACTGTAGAGGCCTTTGTTGGCTCTATGCGACCCTCGGCAAAGCTGCTACTCTCGGCGCGCTTTTGGACCAGTCCGTAAGTCAAAAGCGTGAACCGCAAAATTCCAAAACACAAGAAAATCACCGCGATCAAGCGGTGTGAAGAATTCGCTGTCGCTGAGGAGCCGGCTTCCATGATCGAAAATTTCTGGAAGGACAAGTACCCGTCCGGCATTGCTGCCGATATCAATCCAGACGAGTACCCCAACGTCCAGGCGGTATTGAAGCAGTCTTGCCAGCGTTTCGCCAATAAACCGGCCTTCAGCAACCTGGGCAAGACGCTTACGTATGGTGAGCTGTACGAATTGTCCGGTGCCTTCGCTGCCTGGATCCAGCAACACACTGACCTGCAACCCGGCGATCGCATCGCTGTGCAGCTGCCCAATGTGTTGCAGTACCCGATTGCCGTATTCGGTGCCATTCGCGCCGGTTTGATCGTGGTCAACACCAACCCGCTGTACACCGCGCGGGAAATGGAACACCAATTCAACGACTCCGGTGCCAAGGCCCTGGTGTGCCTGGCGAACATGGCGCACCTGGCGGAAAAGGTCGTGCCCAAGACTCAGGTCAAGCACGTCATCGTTACCGAAGTGGCCGACATGCTGCCGCCGCTCAAGCGTCTGCTGATCAACAGCGTCATCAAGTACGTGAAGAAGATGGTCCCGGCGTATCACTTGCCCAAGGCTGTCAAGTTCAATGACGTGCTGAGCCAGGGTCGTGGCCAGGCGGTCAACGATGCTTCACCTGCGGCCAATGACGTCGCCGTGCTGCAATACACCGGCGGCACCACGGGCGTGGCCAAGGGCGCGATGCTGACCCACCGCAACCTGATCGCCAACATGCTGCAGTGCAAGGCGTTGATGGGCTCCAACCTTAATGAAGGCTGCGAGATCCTGATTACGCCGTTGCCGCTGTATCACATCTACGCCTTCACCTTTCACTGCATGTCGATGATGCTGATCGGCAATCACAACATCCTGATCAGCAACCCGCGCGATCTGTCGGCGATGGTCAAGGAGCTGTCGAAGTGGAAGTTCAGCGGCTTCGTCGGCTTGAACACGCTGTTCGTGGCGTTGTGCAATAACCAGGAATTCCGCAACCTGGATTTCTCGGCCCTCAAAGTCACCCTTTCCGGCGGCATGGCGCTGCAACTGGCTGCCGCCGAGCGCTGGAAGGAAGTGACCGGCTGCGCGATCTGCGAAGGCTATGGCATGACCGAAACCAGCCCGGTGGCCACGGTCAATCCGATCCAGAAGAATCACGTTGGCACCATCGGTATTCCAGTGCCGTCGACCTTGTGCAAAGTCATTGATGACGCGGGCGTCGAACAACCGTTGGGCGAGATCGGCGAGCTGTGCATCAAGGGGCCGCAGGTCATGAAAGGCTACTGGCAGCGTCAGGACGCCACCGACGAGATGCTCGACGCCGATGGCTGGCTCAAGACCGGCGACATTGCGGTCATTCAGCCCGATGGCTACCTGCGCATTGTCGACCGCAAGAAAGACATGATTCTGATCTCCGGCTTCAACGTCTACCCCAACGAACTGGAAGACGTGCTGGCGACCTTGCCCGGCGTGCTGCAATGCGCAGCCATCGGCGTTCCGGACGAGAAATCCGGCGAAGCGATCAAGGTGTTCGTGGTGGTCAAACCCGGCGTGACCCTCACCAAGGATCAGGTCATGGAACACATGCGCGCCAACCTGACCGGCTACAAAGTCCCGCGCAGCGTGGAATTCCGCGATGCACTGCCCACCACCAACGTCGGCAAGATCCTGCGCCGCGAGTTGCGTGACGGGGAATTGAAGAAGTTGGGGTTGAAAAAGTAAGTGCTTGTATGTTGGTCAGGCCTGCGTAAGTAGCAGGGCTGACCTTTCAACTGGATCGGAGCTTGCGTTCTTTGCTTTGGAAGGCATCAAAGATCGTCGATATCGACGGGCAAAGATTGTTCGTGCTGACGCGATTCGATTAGTACACAGAGCTCAACATCTTCGAGATGCTCTTCGCTCTCCGAGATTTCTATTTTGGGTTGGGTTGCAGCGTCGCTCAGATGTTTGCTCATAGGTAGCAGATACTCGTTGCTGCGAGGTCAGTGCACGAAAGCGGAGGCATATCCGATAACCTTCGACGCCTTATTAAGCAGCCTCGCGATTAAATTCGCTCCTACAGATTAGTGCACATCTGCTCTGCCTAGAACCTTGGAGCCAATTTATTTGCGATTGGCCAGGACATCCAATGCATCTGCCTTCCCGATGAAATCCAGCCCCACGTAGTCTGATGTTCGCCCAACCGACGCTGCATCTGCATCATTCGCCCCAATCTGCGACAATCCCCCCTTTTGTACCCTTCAAAAGACCCTGCGCACCTGATGACCGATCAAACGCCTTCTATCGACCAACTGCTGAACAACCTCGACCACGCGATGATCAGCGAACGGCATCGTTTGCGTCGTCAGTTGCACGATCTGCGCAAGAAGCCCGATGAGGCGAAGCTGGCGCAGTGGGTGGCGAAGGTGCAAGCCTCGTTTGCCCAGGTGACGGCGCGGCGTGACAGCGTGCCGGTGATTCGTTACGACGACAGCCTGCCGATTGCCGCCAAGCGCGACGAAATCAAAGCCGCGCTGCTCAAGCATCAGGTGCTGATCATTGCCGGCGAAACCGGGTCGGGGAAAACCACGCAGTTGCCGAAGATCTGCCTGGAAATCGGTCGCGGGCAACACGGCTTGATCGGTCACACCCAGCCGCGTCGTATTGCGGCGCGCAGTGTTGCCAGCCGGGTCGCCGAAGAACTCGGTACGCCATTGGGTGCGCTGGTGGGTTATCAGGTTCGTTTCGAAGATCAAAGCGACAGCAACACGCTGATCAAGCTGATGACCGACGGCATCCTGCTGGCGGAAACCCAGCACGACCGGTTCCTGGAACGCTACGACACGATCATCGTCGACGAAGCTCACGAACGCAGCCTGAACATCGACTTCCTGCTTGGCTATCTGAAAACCCTGCTGCCGCGTCGCCCGGACCTGAAAGTCATCATCACCTCGGCGACCATCGACTTGCAGCGCTTTTCCGAGCACTTCAACGACGCACCCATCGTCGAAGTGTCCGGCCGAACCTTCCCGGTTGACCTCTGGTATCGCCCGCTGACGTCCGAACAGGACGAGGAGGGCAACAGCGTCGAAGAAGACCTGACCGTGGACCAGGCGATTCTCGCCGTGATCGACGAACTGGAAGCCTTCGAGCGCAGCGAACGCAAGAGTCCCGGTGATGTGCTGGTGTTCCTGCCCGGCGAACGGGAAATCCGTGATGCAGCAGAGATGCTGCGCAAGGCGCAACTCAAACACACCGAAATCCTGCCGCTGTATGCGCGCTTGTCACCGGCTGAACAGCAGCGGATTTTCCAGTCGCATCCGGGACGCCGCGTGGTGCTGGCCACCAACGTTGCCGAAACTTCCCTCACTGTGCCGGGTATCCGTTATGTGATCGACACCGGCACCGCGCGGATCAGCCGCTACAGCTATCGCGCCAAGGTCCAGCGTCTGCCGATTGAAGCGGTTTCCCAGGCCAGCGCCAATCAGCGTAAAGGTCGTTGCGGCCGGGTTGAGCCGGGGTTGTGCGTGCGGCTGTACAGCGAAGAAGATTTCAACGGGCGACCGGAATTTACCGATCCGGAAATCCTGCGCACCAACCTCGCGGCAGTCATCCTGCAGATGCTGCATTTGCGTCTGGGGGAAATCACCGATTTTCCGTTTATCGAACCGCCGGATGGCAAGGCCATCAGCGACGGTTTCAACCTGTTGCAGGAACTCTCGGCGGTCAATCGCGAGAACCAGCTGACCCCGCTGGGCCGCCAATTGGCGCGCTTGCCGGTGGACCCGCGCATGGGGCGGATGTTGCTCGAAGCGGCGAAGCAGGGCAGTTTGCAGGAAGTGTTGATTGTCGCCAGCGCCATGTCCGTGCAAGACGTGCGCGAACGCCCGCCGGAGCGTCAACAGGCTGCGGATCAGGCCCACGCACAATGGAAAGATGCGGACTCGGATTTCGCCGGCCTGGTCAATCTGTGGCGTGGTTTCGAAGAGCAGCGCCAGGCATTGACCGCCAGCCCGTTGCGCAACTGGTGCCGGCGCAACTTCCTCAATTACCTGCGGCTGCGCGAATGGCGCGATTCCCATCGACAACTGAGCCTGATCTGCCGCGACCTGCAACTGACGGTGAACAAAGAGCCGGCCGACTTCCCGAAGTTTCACAAGGCGATTCTTTCCGGACTGCTGAGCCAGGTCGGGCAAAAGGCTGATGAAGGGGATTATCTGGGCGCGCGGCAGCGTCGCTTCTGGATTCACCCCTCGTCCGGACTGGGCAAGAAGCGCCCGCAATGGCTGATGGCAGCGGAACTGGTAGAAACCACCAAGCTTTACGCACGCATGGTCGCCAAGATTGATTCGGACTGGATCGAGCCGCTGGCCGGGCATTTGATCAAGAAGAACCACTTTGAACCGCACTGGGAAAAGAAGCGCGGCCAGGTCGTGGCGTTCGAGCAGATCACGCTGTTTGGCCTGATCGTGGTGGGACGTCGACCGGTGCATTACGGCCCGATTGATCCTGTGGTGTCCCGCGAGCTGTTCATTCGTGAAGGTCTGGTGCGCGGCGAAATCCAGTCCCGGGCCAAGTGCCTCACGGCCAATACCAAACTGCTGGAAAGCCTCGACGAGCTGGAAGCCAAGGCACGCCGTCGCGATATTCTGGCCGACGAAGACACGCTGTACAGTTTCTACGAAGCGCGGATTCCCGCCGAGATTCATCAAACCGCGACGTTCGACAGCTGGTACAAGACCGAAAGCCAGAAGAACCCGCAGTTGTTGATCATGCGCGAGGAAGACGTGCTGGCCCGTGAAGCCAGTGAAGTCACTGCCGCGTATTACCCGGACACTTTGCGCCTGGGCGACCTGACGCTGGCGCTGACTTATCATTTCGAGCCGAACCATCCCCGCGATGGCGTGACCGTGCGCGTGCCCGCGCCATTGCTGTTGTCGCTGCCCGCCGAGCGCCTGGAATGGCTGGTGCCGGGTTTGCTGGAAACCAAGTGCATTGCCCTGGTGCGCAACCTGCCCAAGGCGATTCGCAAGAACTTCGTGCCGGTGCCGGACTTCATCAAGGCCGCCTTGCAGCGCATGACCTTCGGCGAAGGCTCGCTCCCGCAAGCGCTGGGCCGCGAACTGCTGCGCATGACCGGCGCCCGGGTGACCGATGAGGCCTGGGCTGAAGCGGCGCAGCAGCTGGAAAATCATCTGAAGATGAATCTGGAAATCGTCGACGCCGAGGGCAAGTTCCTCGGTGAAGGACGCGATCTGGATGAGTTGACCGCGCGTTTCGCCCAAGCCAGTCAGGCCGCCTTGGCGGTGCCGCAGACAGCGAAAAGTCAGCAGCCGGTGGAAGCGAAGGTGTTTGCCCCGGTCGCCGAGAAAACCCAGCAGAACATCGCCGGGTTGTCGATGACGGTGTATCCGGCACTGGTCGAGGAATCGGGCACAGTCAAGGAAGGGCGTTTCTCGACGCCGGCCGAAGCCGAATACCAACATCGTCGCGCCTTGCAGCGCTTGTTGTTGCAGCAACTGGCCGAACCGGCGAAATTCCTGCGCAGCAAACTGCCGGGGCAGACCGAGCTGGCGTTGCTGCATCGGGAATTGGGGCGCATCGATGCGTTGGTCGAAGACATCCTGTTGGCGAGCCTCGACAGCTGCATTCTCGAAGGCGAAGCCAATTTGCCACGCGACGGTGCCGGGCTATTGGCGTTGGCCGAACGCAAGCGCGGCGGCTGGACCGAACACGCCGAGCGCCTGGCGAAGCTGACCCTGGAAATTCTCAAGCTCTGGCATGGCCTGCAAAAACGCTTCAAGGGCAAGATCGATCTGTCCCAGGCCGTGGCCCTCAACGACATCAAGTCGCAGCTCAGCCATCTGGTCTATCCAAACTTCGTCCGCGAAACCCCGGCGCAGTGGCTCAAGGAGTTGCCGCGCTATTTGAAAGCCATCGAAATGCGTCTGGAAAAACTCCCCGGCCAGGTGCAGAAGGATCGGGTCTGGAGCACTGAACTGGCGGGGTTGTGGGCGCAATATCAGGCCCGGGCCAGCAAACACGGACAGGAAGGCAAGCGCGACGACGAGCTGGTGGCCTATCGCTGGTGGCTGGAGGAATACCGGGTTTCACTGTTCGCCCAGCAGTTGGGCACCAAAATGGCGGTTTCGGATAAACGCCTGAGCAAACAGTGGAGTCAGGTGGAGGGGTGATTGGAAAGGGCACCTGATTCCGGCCGGGGCTTGCTACGCGACGAAGGATCGCCTATAGGGTTCACCTTTAATCACCCGCCCGGATAGCGCCAAAAGCCAGCATTTATGGCACACTTCGCGACTTGAGCCCGATGCGTTGCCCGGATGTTCTTGCGCCTTCGGCGGTTACTTTATGCAGGCATTGGTACGTTGGTTCCATAAGTGGGCCAGCCCGCCGTGCCCGAGCAGGTCGCTACCTGCATTGATCAATAAGAGAGGAACGACCGTGCACAACGTCGTCATCAGCGGCACAGGCCTGTACACCCCGGCCGACAGCATTTCCAACGAAGAGCTGGTGCAGTCTTTCAACACTTACGTTGCTCACTTCAACAGCGAAAATGCCGACGCCATCGAGCGCGGCGAAGTGCTGGCACTGACCGAATCCAATGCGGCTTTCATTGAAAAAGCCTCCGGCATCAAAAGCCGGTTCGTGATGGACAAGGCAGGCATTCTCGACCCGCAGCGCATGAAGCCGCGACTGCCCGAGCGCACCAATGACGAGTGGTCGATCCTCTGCGAAATGGGCGTCGCCGCTGCCAGGCAAGCCTTGCAGCGCGCGGGTAAAACCGCCGCTGATATCGACGGCGTAATCGTCGCCTGTTCCAATCTGCAACGCGCCTATCCGGCCATTTCCATCGAAATCCAGGCAGCACTGGGTATTCAGGGTTTTGGCTACGACATGAACGTCGCCTGTTCTTCCGCGACCTTCGGCATTCAGGCGGCGAGCAATAGCGTGCAGCTGGGGCAGGCTCGGGCGCTGCTGGTGATCAGCCCGGAGATCTGCACCGCGCATCTGAATTTCCGCGACCGCGACAGCCACTTCATTTTTGGTGACGGCGCGACTGCCGTGGTAGTCGAGCGCGCTGATCTGGCCACTTCGGCTTATCAGTTCGATATCGTCAGCAGCAAACTGCTGACTTCGTTTTCCAACAACATTCGCAACAATTTCGGCTTCCTCAATCGTACCGCCGACGAAGGTGCGGATTCGGCGGACAAACTGTTCGTCCAGGAAGGTCGCAAGGTCTTCCGTGAAGTCTGCCCGATGGTCGCTGAGCTGGTCGGCGCGCACCTTGAAGCCAACGGTTTGAATGCCAGCGACGTGCAACGCTTCTGGCTGCATCAGGCCAACCTCAGCATGAACCACCTGATCGTCAAGAAGCTGCTGGGCCGTGAAGCGACCCTCGAAGAAGCGCCGGTGATTCTTGATACTTACGCCAACACCAGTTCGGCCGGTTCCGTGATTGCGTTTCACAGCTATCAGGATGACTTGCCCAAAGGCGCGCTGGGCGTGCTGAGTTCGTTCGGTGCCGGTTATTCCATTGGCAGCGTGATCTTGCGCAAGCGTTGATCGCGAAGCAGGAAACCGGGTGTTAACCGGGTATGTCACTTTTATGCGTCGGATAAATACCGTGAATGACTTCATTGTGAGTCATTCAAGGATTTACCGATGCCTGCAACACCTCCCCTCAATAGCAATCCTGCAATTGCTCCAGTCCCGGCCGGGGCTGGCGAACCTGACGGTTCTTTGCCATTCGGCACGGACCACGCCAATCTTGAGTTCCTGAAAACCGCGCTCCCCGCCTGGTACGTCGATGCCTCAAAGCCCATGCGCGAGGCCTTGCGCCGGAGTCATCTGAAGAGCCAGATGTCCAGACGAGTGCTGGAACCGATCCGCAATCGCCTGGTGCCGATCCAGACCTTCGCCACTCCGCTGCTGGAGCAGGCCTTGTTTGATCGCTTCAAGGTGCGTCTGGATGTGACGGCCAATCAGCTGGTGACCATGAAGGTCGACAGTTTCCTTTTGCTCGAGACCCGTACCCCGTTGAAGCAAACGCTGCTGCATGCGGCGTTGCAGAATTTCGAGGCAAGCGAAGCCAGCGTCGACGGCCTTGGCCAAGGCGCAGCACTGTTGCCGGTCGACGGTTTTCAGGTGGAATTGGTCTACGGCTACGGCCCGCTGCCAGGGATGCCGCGCTTTCGCTATCGCTATAACAACACGCTGGCAATCAAGCCCGAAGCGTTTGCCGAGATGAGTCGCGCGCTGGATCTGGGTGGGCGATACCAGGCGCTTCTGGACAGCGTGTTCAAGCCTGCCCCGCTTGAGGACCAGCCGCCGCTTTTGGCCGCTCAGGCCGTGGCGAGCGCTTTTATGAACGACGAACGCGATGCGCTCGAAGTGTTGGCGCATACCGCCCGCATGAAAAATCATCTCAGCGCCGACACCTGGCAGCTGTTGCTGGAGGTCGTCAATCCCGATGGCCAACCTCGCTGGCATGGCAGCAGGGTGCGTTATCGCCAGCTGCATATGCTCGATACCTACGCGTTTCCCGGCAGCACGCTGTATGGCGCGCTGCTGATCGAACCCGATCTGCCTGGCGATGACTTGCCTTGTGTGGTGTACCTGCCGGGCGACCCACAGACGCCGCTGAAAGAATATGCGTCCTTCAGCGCATTCACTGTTGCGCTGCACCACACGTTGTTCGACATGAAGTATCAGGAATACTTTCGGCGCTTTGTCAGCCTTGAACAGAGTCATCTGTTCTTCATCAAGCTTAATGAGCGACTGACCCCGTTGCGACCGGTCCCGGGCGATGAAAGCCTGTTGGCCCCGTATTTCGATGAAAACGCCGAGCTTTATCTGGCCAAGCGCGCCATTGACAAGCCCCCGTTCGAAGCGCTTTACGAGCACTTGCAGGCCAAAATGTACGCGGATTCGCGAATCGTCGCGGTTCCCACCAGTGATGAAGACCGTAAAAGCCGGCTCAAGCGTTGGCAAGCCTTCGAGTCGGTGGGTATGGATTTGCTGATGGTGGCGGGTTTTTTCGTGCCGGTACTGGGCGCTGCCATGGCTGTTGCGGCGGCGGGACAGTTGTTGCACGAAGCGTTCGTGGCTGTGGAGGACTGGACCCATGGCGAAACCGAAGAAGCGCTCAATCACCTGTTCGATATCGGTGAGAATGTTGCAGCGATGGCGGTGTTGGGCACAGTGGCGCATACGGCGCCACGTGTTCTACCCTCGGCGTTTGTGGAAAGTCTCGTCCCGGTCAACTTGCTGAACGGCATGACGCGCCTGTGGAAGCCCGTGCTCTCGCGGTTCCGGCAGAACATCACCTTGCCACCCTCAGTGATAGCCAATGCCCAAGGCTTGATCAAACTCGGCGGGAAAAACTGGTTGGCACTGGAGGGCAATGTTTACCGGCTGGAGTTCGATGCCCGCATGGGCAAGTGGCGCGTCCAGCATCCCACCGACGCCGAACTGCATTCGCCGCTGCTCGAACACAATGGCGCCGGCGCCTGGCGTCACGAAGGTGAAAACCCCATGGGCTGGGACGACATCAAGGCATTGAAGCGCCTGAGCAGGTCCCATGAAGGTTTTTCCGATGAAACCTTGCAACGCGTGCTGCGCGCCACCGGTGCCGACGAGGCGTTGTTGCGTCAGGTGCACATGGAGAATCTGTCGGCGCCTGCGTTGCTCAACGATACCCTGCAGCGTTTTGGCATCGAACAGCAGGTGCAAGGCTTCATCACGTTGATGGCCAGCAGCGAGCTGGATCTGGTTCATACGCCGCGTATCGAGCCTTTCCTCAAACTGCTCGCCGAGTCCCCAAACTGGCCAGCAGCCCGCGGCCTGCGCCTGCTGGGTGAACAGGATTGGGTTCCGAAAAGCTGGAACATCACCCGTGATCTGAGATCGTTGATTGAGGTCACTTACAATCCAGACCGTGGTATGGCGGCCCTGCTCGATACTGTGCTCAAAGGCTTGCAGCCTGATGAAATCACCCGCTTGCTGGGTGCGGAGGTCGAAGGGAGACCCGCGCAGATTTTGCGTCTGGCCCGCAATCTGTCCGAGCTGGCCCGGACTCACACACGCCCACTGAGAGAAGAGCTGTACGCGCTGGCCGAACACTCCAGCGATCCGTTGATCAAGCTGATTCGCCGCGACTTCCCCGGCATGCCCAAGGCCATCGCCCAGGAAATGCTCGACGCTGCCAACCCGGCGCAAAAGCAGCGCATGACGACGTCCGGG
>Ga0247817_10000459_pt1 | contig 22980 bp, 23 predicted proteins | sample UWRJL212509R1_FD_178010 | JGI IMG/M metagenome (GOLD analysis project Ga0247817, IMG submission 178010) | Plant litter microbial communities from Arlington Agricultural Research Station in Wisconsin, United States - UWRJ-L212-509R-1 | ecosystem: Environmental > Terrestrial > Plant litter >...
ACGGCCCGGACGCCGAGTTGCGCGCCCGTCTCGCCGGGGCACTCGTCGGCGGGCTGCTCTATAGCCTGTGGGTGGTCGGCGACGAGGCTCTCGCTGCCACCGACCACCAGCAGATTGCGCGCACCTATGGCGCGCTGCTTCAGGCGCTCGTCACGCCGTAGCTGCTTGTACTGCGCGTTCCTACTGCGCCGACCAGCCGCCGTCTGACGCGAGGATCGCGCCCGACACGTTTGTGCCGTCGTCACTGAGCAAGAAGGTGATCGACGCGGCGAGCTGAGCGGGCTCCGCGACGGGCGGAATCGTCTCAAGAATCGGCCCGAGTCGTGACTGGCCGAGCTCAGAAGCGAAAGTCGCTTGGATGTTTGTCGCCACCGGTCCGGGAGCGACGGCATTCACGCGGATACCGCTCTGCGTGTACATAAACGCCGAGCTCTTCGTCATGCCGATGACGGCGTTCTTTGAGGCGGTGTAGGCGAGCCCGGCAGCAGATCCGCGCAGCGCCGCTTCGGAGGCGACGTTGACGATCGAGCCCTTGCCCGCGGCAAGCATCACGGGGATAACGGCGCGCGATAGGCGGAACATACCGTCGACGTTGACCGCGAAGACGCGCTCCCAGACGGCGTCGCTAACCTCGTGCAGGGGGGTCATGTCGTCCATGATGCCGGCGACGTTGGCGAGGGCGTCGATGCGGCCGTTGGCTGCCGCGACAATGCGCTCGACACCTTCGACGCTAGTGATGTCGGCCCCGACACTGATCACAGTCGGAAGCTCGGCAACGAGGTCGGCGAGACGCTCTTCGGAGATGTCGACGGCGATGACGGTTCCGCCCTCGCGTGCAACACGTGAGGCGGTCGCACGGCCGATGCCGCTACCGGCTCCGGTCACGATGATCGTCTGACCATCGAAGCGGCCGGGGGTGATGCGCTCGACCCAGCTCGTGGGGTCGGGTGCGTCGGCGTCATCCGCTTCTTCGATCGGGGCAACGCCACCGTTTGCCTTCAGAACGAGCTCGTCGACAACCTCTTGCTTCATGGCGCCCTTGCTCAGCACAACGAGGCGCTGCAGCGAGAACAGGCGTACGGGCTTGAGCGCCTTTTCGTCCTGGCCGCCCGCGGCGAGCATCTCGCGAATCAGGGGTCCGCCGACGGGGTGGTTGAGCCAGTCGCCGACTGACGACTTCGCGGTAAGCGGCTTGTCTTGCTTGGCCATGGGGTTCCTTTCGAGGTGGTGGGCGCGACGTTGCGCTTCCCTGTCAACTTAGTTGACAAGGCTGGGAAATGCACCCAAACCCGCGTTCGCGCTAGTGCGTACCGTGCGCGCCAAGTCGCCGTATCGCGCGTGACACGTAGTCGCGCGCACACGCAAAGGTAGAGTTACCGAAACTCTGCACACGTCTGCGCGTGGGCCCAACGAAATCAGACCGCCGTGCTCCTCACAATCAGTTACGCCGCTCCCTCCGCGACCGACCTGGGCTTTCTGCTCTACAAGCATCCCGACAAGGTTCAGACCTTCTCGATGAGCGTTGGCGACGCGCACGTCTTCTATCCCGAGGCCAACGACGACCGCTGCACGGTCGCGCTGATGCTTGAGGTCGATCCGGTCGGGCTCGTGCGCAACAAGCGCTTCGGCGGCAGCGACTCGTTCAGCCTCGGTCACTACGTCAACGATCGCCCGTACGCATCGTCGTCGATGCTCGCCGTGGCCCTCGGCCAGGTCTTCAGCACCGCGATGACGGGGCGGTGCGACTCGCGTCCGGAGCTCGCCGCCTCTGCGATACCGCTTGAGATCGAACTCACCGCCGTGCCAAGCAAGGGCATTGACGGCCTCGCGCGCCAACTGTTCGAGCCGCTCGGTTGGGCCGTCACCGCGACATCCATTCCGCTTGACGCGACGAGGCCCGACTGGGGCGACTCGCATTTCTCAAACCTCAGCCTGCGCGGCACAATGCGCCTCGCCGACGCGCTCAAGCAGATCTACGTGCTGCTTCCCGTGCTCGACGACGCCAAGCACTACTGGGTGAGCGATGACGAGGTGGGCAAGCTGCTGCGCTCCGGCGAGGGCTGGCTCACCGAGCACCCCGATCGCGAGCTCATCACGAAGCGCTACCTCGCCCACCAGCGGTCGATGGTCGCCGACGCCACCGAGCGACTGACCGGCGTCATCGAGCAGCCACCGGCACCCATCACACCGCTGTACAACCACCGCGCCGAAGCCGTGATGACCGCGCTGAAAGACGTGCACGCCCACCGCGTGGCCGACCTCGGCTGCGGCGAGGGCGCGCTGCTCAAGCGCCTCATCGTCGACCCATCATTCACGACAATCATCGGTACCGACGTGTCACACCGGGCGCTCGCTAACGCCGAAGAGCGACTGCGCCTGCGCGACCTGAGCGACGCGCAGCAGGCACGCATCAGCCTGCTGCAATCGTCAGCGACCTACCAGGACGACCGCATCCGCGGCCTCGACGCCGTCGTGTTGATGGAGGTCCTCGAGCACATTGAGCCCGACCGTCTCTCTGCCGTCGAGGCCTCCGTGTTCGCTCACGCGCGCCCTGGCAGCGTGATCGTGACAACACCGAACTCCGAGTACAACGTTCTGTACCCGACGCTTGCCGCCGGAAAGTTTCGTCACCCCGACCACCGCTTCGAGTGGACCCGCGAGCAGTTCAGCACCTGGGCTCTCGGCGTGTGCGAGCGCCACGGGTACACCGTCGAGTTCCGCACGATCGGCGACGTCGACGAGACCCACGGCTCCCCCACCCAACTCGCGCTGTTCCGGAGGGCATAGGAATGTCACAACTCGCTATCCCCAACATGTCTCTCGTTGTGCTCGTCGGTTCGAGCGGCTCGGGCAAGTCGACCTTTGCACGCGAACACTTTGGCGAGTTCGAGGTGCTCTCGAGCGACTTCTTCCGCGGCCTTGTGTCGAACGACGAGAACGACCAGAGCGCCACCGCTGCCGCCTTCGAGGCCTTGCGGTTCGTTGCATCCAAGCGCCTTGCTGCCGGACTCCTTACGGTCATCGACGCCACAAACGTGCAGCCCGAGGCGCGCAAGAGTTTTGTGAAGCTCGCGCGCGACCACGACGTGCTGCCCGTCGCGATTGTTCTCGACGTCTCTGAGCGCATCTGCATCGACCGCAACGCGTCGCGCACTGACCGCTCGTTTGGTGCGAACGTCATCAAGCGCCAGCAAGACCAGCTGCGCCGCTCGATGAAGTACCTCGGAAAAGAAGGCTTTCGCAAGGTTCACGTGTTGCGCGGCGAAGACGAGATCGCCGCGGCCACCATCAGCTACGAGCCACTGCTCAACGACCTGCGGCACGAGACCGGACCATTCGACGCGATCGGCGATGTGCACGGCTGCCGGTCAGAACTCGAGACGCTGCTCGGTGAGCTGGGCTACGTCATCGAGCGTGACGCTGAGGGACGACCGGTGGATGCCGCGCACCCCGCCGGGCGCCGCGCAATCTTTCTCGGTGACCTTGTCGACCGTGGTCCAGACACCCCCGGTGTTCTGCGGCTCGCGATGGGAATGGTGCGCTCCGGGCACGCGCTCGCGGTTCCCGGTAACCACGAAGACAAACTCGTTCGCGCGCTGCGCGGCAAGAAGGTGCAGACCTCGCACGGGCTCGCCGAGTCGCTCACGCAGCTCGCCGCCGAGTCGAAGGAGTTTCGCGCCGAGGTCGAGGAGTTCTCTGAGAAACTCGTCTCGCACCTCGTGCTCGACGACGGCAACCTCGTTGTCTCGCACGCCGGGCTGATCGAGGCGTACCACGGCCGCGCCTCCGGTCGAGTGCGATCATTTGCGCTCTACGGCGACACAACAGGCGAGACCGACGAGTACGGGCTGCCCGTTCGCTACCCGTGGGCCGAGGACTACCGCGGCAAGGCCGTCGTTCTCTACGGCCACACCCCGACGCTCGACGCCGAGTGGGTCAACAACACGATGTGCCTCGACACGGGAGTCGTCTTCGGCGGCAAGCTTTCGGCACTGCGCTACCCGGAGCGCGAAGTCGTTTCGGTGCCCGCAGAGAAGGTCTGGTACGAGCCGGTCAAGCCGCTCGCGAGCGCACACCCGGGCGTCGTCGAGCGCGCCGACGGCCTGCTGTCGATCGATGACGTGCTCGGCAAGCACATCGTCGAGACGAAACACCACGGCCGCATTGGCGTGCGTGAGGAGTACGCGGCCGGCGCCCTCGAGGTGATGAGCCGCTGGGCGATCGACCCCCGCTGGCTTCTGTACCTGCCGCCCACCATGAGTCCGCCGAACACGTCGCAGCTCGAGGGACTGCTGGAGCATCCAACCGAAGCTTTCGCATCTTTTCGCAAAGAGGGCGTGACGAACGTCATCTGCGAAGAAAAGCACATGGGCTCGCGCGCCGTTGTGCTGCTCACGCGCAACGCGTCACGGTTCGACGCGCCAGAGGGCTGGAACGGCGTGGTTTACACCCGCACCGGCCGCCCGTTCTTCGATGCGCCCACGACGCGGGAGTTTCTCGAACGATTGGATGTCGCATTCGAGGCATCGGGGCTGTGGAAAGAGCTCGCCTCCGACTGGGTCATGCTCGATGCAGAGCTTCTGCCGTGGTCGCTCAAGGCCGGCGACATGATCCGCGACCAGTACGCGTCTGTGGGGGCCGCGGCCACCGCAGCACTGCCCGTCGCCGTTGCGGCGCTCGAGGGTGCAGCAGCACGCGGGATCAACGTTGCCGACCTTCTCGCGCGCACCCGATCGCGCGACGCGAACGCCCGAGGCTACGTCGAGGCGTACCGCAATTACAGCGCACCGTCGGAGGGACTCGAGGGTGTGCAGCTTGCGCCCTTCCAGGTTCTCGCGACAGAGGGAACGGTCTACTCAGAGCGCGATCACGGCTGGCACGTGTCTGTCGCCGACCGTCTTGCGGCGGTTTCTGACCTGATCCGTCCGACGCACTCGATGACCGTCGACCTCAGCGACACCGCTGCCGTCGCCGCCGCCACGGACTGGTGGGAGTCGCTGACGGCCGCCGGAGGCGAGGGCATGGTTGTGAAGCCACTCGCAAACCTCGTGCGCGGCACAAAGGGTCTCGTGCAGCCCGGCATCAAGGTGCGCGGCCGCGAGTACCTGCGCATCATCTACGGGCCTGACTACACCGAACCCGCAAACCTCTCGCGCCTGCGCGAGCGCAACCTTGCCCACAAGCGCTCGATGGCGCTGCGCGAGTACGCCCTCGGCATCGAGGCGCTCGAGAGGGTCGCCGCCGGAGAACCGCTCTGGAAGATCCACCAGGCCGTGTTCGCCGTGCTGGCGATGGAATCGGAGCCGGTCGACCCGCGCCTGTAGCGGGCGCGAGCCTAGGCGGGCGCCTGCTCCACCCGCACGGAGTTGCCCGACGGGTCGCGGAAGCCGCAGTCGCGCGGGCCCCAGCTCTGGTCCATGGGCTCCTGCAGAACTTCGGCACCGGCTGTGACCGCGCGCTCGAAAGTCGCATCGAGGTCGTCAACCCGGAACACGAGCGTTGGCAGTTCGCCCTTGACGAGCAGCTCTTGCAGCGCGTTGGCGTTCTCTGGAGAGCGGCCGGCGCCGGGCTCTGAGAGCACGAGTTCGGGCAGCACCTGCTCTGCGGTACCGAGCGTCACCCAACGAAATCCGCCATTGGCGACGTCGTTGCGCGACTCGAGGCCGAATACGCCACCGTAGAAGGCGAGCGCGGCATCGACGTCATTGACCGTGATGTTTACGTAGCGAAGTTGAACTGTCATGCGGCAACTCTAGGCAGCGGTCACAAACCATGCTTCTCAGATACTGCTCACCTTTCCGCCAGAGAGCCGCACGACTCGATCGGCCCGTGCCGCGACTGCCGGGTCATGGGTGGCGTGAACGATAGTCGTTCCGCGGGCGAGCTCCGCGTCGAGAGCTGCCTCGATGAGCACGCGGGCTTCGTCGTCAAGCCCAACGGTCGGCTCGTCGAGCAGCAGCACGTGGGCGCGCTGGGCGAGGGCTTGCGCGACCAGAACACGCTGGCGTTGCCCGCCCGAGAGTTCGGCGAGTGGTCGTGTCGCGAGCGTCTCGAGCCCCAGGCTGTCGAGGCTCGCGGTGATGATCTCGCGGTCGACGCGGGTGAGCGGCCGCCAGGCTCTCCAGCGCCCCATCGTGACAACTTCGCGCACCGTTACGGGAAGTGCGTCGGGCACCTGACTGCGCTGCGCAACCCAGGCGATCCGGTCGGTGGGCCGCGACATCCACCCGTCTGTTGGAGCAAGGATTCCGGCGATCACGGCGAGAAGTGTCGACTTGCCTGAGCCGTTGCTTCCGGTGAGCGCGAGGCTTTCACCGTGCGCAATTGTGAGCGAGATGTCATCGAGGGCGCGCGTCTGCCCGATCGTGACACCGACGGACGTAAGAACGAGGGTCATGACTCAAGCGTACTTTATTGAGAACGATTATCATGTAGGTTAGTGCCTCGTGACCTTCCTGACCGAGCCATTCGCCGCAGAATTTTTGCTGCGCGCCCTTGTGGGCGGCGTGCTCGTTGCAACGATGTGCGCGATCGTTGGCACGTGGGTCGTTGTGCGCGGCATGGCATTTCTCGGCGAGGCGATGGCTCACGGAATGCTGCCCGGCGTCGCGGCAGCCTCCCTCCTGGGGCTGCCTGCGATCGTCGGCGCGGCCGTGAGCGCCATCGTTATGACTGCGGGAATCGGGCTCGTCGCACGCACGGGTCGACTCTCGAACGACACAAGCATCGGGTTGCTCTTCGTGGGCATGCTGAGCCTCGGCGTCATCATCGTGTCGCACTCGCGCAGCTTCGCCACCGACCTCACGGCCATCCTCTTCGGCGACGTTCTCGCAGTGACGTCAAGCGACCTCGCGCTGCTCGCCGGCGCACTGCTCGTCACAATCACAATCGCTGTCGGGTTTCATCGCCCGTTTCTTGCGCTCGCCTTTGACGCACGAGTTGCCGCGACGCTGGGGCTGCGTCCGAAACTCGCTCATGGCGTTCTCGTTGGGCTCGTCACGCTCGCTGTCGTCGCTTCGTACGGGGCCGTCGGCTCGCTGCTCGTTGTTGGGCTTTTGCTCGCTCCCGCCGTCGCGGCCGCGGCATGGGCGCGTCGCATCCACTCGATCATGCTTCTCGGAAGCGCGTTCGGCGCGCTGTCGGTCGCCATCGGACTTCTCGTCTCCTGGCACGCCGCAACGGCAGCCGGCGCGAGCATCGCCGCCTCGGCAATCGCACTCGCCGCCCTCTCCACCGCCGTGAGAACCCTCACCAGACTCCCCCAGCAGAAAGCAGCTCGTGCAGTTTCATAATTCATTCCCCCTCATCGTCGCGGCGCTGGCGCTCACCTCGTGCGCCTCGCCAACGGTTGCCGAGCCAACCCCGCACGGATACGTCGAGGGCGCCGCCGAGGCATCCGAGCCGCAACTGCACCTCGCGGCAGTGGGTGCAGACGGTTCGCTGACGCTCATCGACTTGCTTGATGAACAGCAAAAAACCATAGGCGTGATGGATGTCGCGACCGACGTCTCGACAAACGGCCGCTACGTCTTCGCGGCAACCAATACCGGTGTCACGATCGCCGACTCCGGCGTGTGGACTGTCGATCACGAAGACCACTTTCACTACTACCGCGCTGAGCCTCGCATCATAGGCACCGTCGCGGGCGACGGCGTTGCCCAGGTAGCCAGCGATACTCTCGCGACGACTGTGTCATTCGCGAACGAGACTGTTGTTCTCGACAGCGAGAAGCTGGGCGAGGGCGAGATTGTCGAACTTGCCCGCATCGCGAGCGACGGCATGGCGGCGCCGCTCGGCGAGGCCGTTGTTGTCGCGCACGATGGCGAGCTTCGCAGCTACGATCTTGACGGCACAGCAACCGGCACGGCGCACGCGTGCGACGACCCGGCCGGCACGATCACCACCCGTGTCGGGGTTGTCATCGGCTGCACTGCTGGCGCGGTGCTGTACACCGGCGACTTCGAGCTCGTCGCCTACCCGCGCGGCACAGCCGCGAGCGATCGCGCCGTCGAGTTCGACAATCGCGCCGGTCGCCCGACTGGCGCTGCCGTGGCCGGCAGCGCCGGCTATTGGCTTCTCGACACTCGCGAGCGCACCTGGTCGCGCGTCGACTCCCCCGAGCTGCGCGAGGTCGCGGCCGTCGATGATCGCGAGGGCCACGTCGTCGCGATCGCGGCCGATGGACGCCTGCTCGTGTTTGACGCGAGCGGCGAGCAGGTTGCTGCAACCGATCGGCTCGACGCCGCTGAACCCCTCGATGCCACTGAACAGCTCGATGCCACTGAACAGCTCGGCGCAACCGGAGCGCTGACTGTCGACGCAACCCGCGCCTACGTCAACGCGTCGGGTGTCGTCTACGAGATCGACTTCGCAGACGGTGCCCGCATCGCGCGCGAGTTCGCGATCGACGCCGCCTTCGTTGTGGAGACGGGACGATGAGGCGGCTACTGGCGGCGGTTGTACTCGTCGCGGCGCTCGGTGGGTGCTCCGCGACATCCACCGATCGTGCGCTTGTCGTTGTGACGACGAACATTCTCGGCGACGTCGTTCAGAACGTTGTGGGCGATGAGGCAGAGGTGCTCGTGTTGATGCGGCCGAACTCCGACCCGCACTCCTTCGAGATCTCGGCTCGCGAGGCCTCGCGCATTCTCGGCGCAGACCTCATCGTCTCGAACGGATTCGGCCTTGAAGAGGGGCTGCAGCAGCACCTCGATTCCGCCGCCGACGCGGGCGTTCCGATTCTCGCGGCCGGCGACGTTCTTGACGTTCTCGAGTACAGCGAGAGCGGTGCGCCCGACCCGCATTTCTGGACGGACCCGACGCAGATGCTGCCTGTCGTCGGCGCGGTCGAGTCGGCGGTCATCGAGAACGTGCCCGGAGTCGACCCCACGGTCATCGCCACGCGCGCGCAGGGGTACTCAGACGAAATCGACAAGCTCGACGCTGAGATGAGCACGGCTTTCGACGGCATCGTAGCCGAGAACCGCCGTCTCGTCACCAACCACCACGTCTTCGGCTACCTCGCGCACCGCTTCGACTTCGAGATCGTCGGGGCGGTGATCCCGGGCGGCTCGACCCTCGCGGCACCGAGCGCCTCAGACCTGCGCGATCTCGTCGGCGCGATCAACGATGCAGGGGTCTCGACGATCTTCGCCGAATCGTCGCAGACCGACCGGCTCGTGCAGGTGCTCGCCGAAGAGGCTGACCTCGAGGTTGCGGTCGTCGAGCTCTACACGGAGTCACTCAGTGAGCCCGGCACCCCCGCTGACACCTACCTCACCATGATGCGCACCAACACGGAACGCATCGCCACCGGACTCGCCCGCTAGGGCAGTTCATTAGATAAGGAAACAATGAAACACACAACACAGTTCATAGCGGTGGGCGCGATCGCGGCGCTCGCACTGACGGCATGCGCGAGCACTCCGACGCAGCCGACAGAGACCGAAACCGCGCCGACCAGCCGGGTCTCGCTCACCTATGACGGCGGAATCCTCGTGCTCGACGGAACGACACTCGAGGTCGAGGTCGACCTGCCGCTCGAAGGCTTCAATCGCCTCAACCCGGCGGGCGACGGGCGTCACGCGCTTGTGACGACAACCGCGGGGTTTGAGGTTCTCGACCTTGGCACCTGGACAGACGACGAGGGCAGCCACGTCGCCGATCCACAGCTCACCGATCTGGTCTTCGAGGCCGAGGCCGCGGGTCACGTCGTGCGCCACGACGGCAAGACGATTCTCTTCGCCGATGGCACGGGCGACACAACGATCTTCGAAACAGCCGCGCTGCTCGAGGGCGAATTGCCCGAGACCGAGGTCGTTGCGTCAGAAGAGGCGCACCACGGGGTCGCGATCGAGCTCGCCGACGGAACCCTGCTGAGCACGCTCGGCAACTCCGACACCCGCACGGGGGTTCGCGCTCTCGATGCGAGCCGCACCGAGGTCGACCGCAACGAGCAGTGCCCTTCGGTGCACGGTGAGGGCGCGGCGGCCAACGAGGTCGCAGTCTTCGGCTGCAGTGACGGTGTGCTCATCTACGACAACGGCGCGTTCACGAAGGTGCAGTCAACCGACGTCTACGGTCGCACCGGAAACCAGTACGTGAGCGAGACCTCGACGATCGCAGTCGGCGATTACAACTCTGACCCCGACTCCGAGGGCTACCTGCTCGATCAGCTCGTCTTCATCGACACCGTCACGAAGACGTCGTCGGTTGTCGACCTGCCCGACGGCGCCGCCTACACCTGGCGCGGCGTGGGCCGTGGTCCGTCGAACGAGGTGCTTGTGCTCTCGGCGGATGGCTCTCTGTACCAGCTCGACGAAACGACGGGCAACGTCACAAACTCGTGGCCCGTCATCGCCCCGTGGCAGAGCCCGGTTGAGTGGCAAGACGCCCACCCGGCGCTCACCATCAACGGATCTGTCGCCTACGTGACAGAGCCCGCGACGAGCGAGATCCACGCGATTGACCTGACGACCGGCAAAATCACGCAGTCGACGACCCTGCCGGCCGCACCGAACGAGATCGCTGTCGTTACCGGCTAGCAAGCGCGGCGGCGGGGGCGCTCGCCCTCGTCGCCGTTCTGCTTGGCCGGCTGACAACCTTCGCCGTGCACGAGGGCATCGACTCGACGGCGACGTGCGAGCGTGCCCGATAGGCACTCGGCGTCTCGCCCGTCACCTCGGCGAAGCGCGAGCTGAACGACCCGAGCGAGGTTGAGCCGACGGCCATACACGCGTCGGTGACCGACATTCCGTCACGCAACAGGGCCATCGCCCGCTCGATGCGCCGCGTCATGAGGTAGCTGTACGGCGTCTCGCCATACGCCGCTCGAAACTGCCGCGAGAAGTGCGCGGGCGACATAAACGCCTTCGCCGCGATCGTCGGAACGTCAAGCGGACGCGCGTACTCCCGGTCGATGAGATCGCGTGCCCGGCGCAGGTGCGCGAGGGTTGCGAGGCGCTCCGGTGTCATGCGTCGAGGGTACCGCTCTCCAAAGTGCGTGCGCTATCCTCGCCGGGTGCATCAGGGACGACGCAACAACTTCGACGCGATCCGGCTTCTCGCTGCGCTCACCGTTGTGGTTGGACACGCCTGGCCTCTGACGGGCACGGCGAATGCGCCCGAGGTCGGCGGTATCCGCATCCACCATCTCGCCGTTTTCGTTTTCTTCGCGACGAGCGGCTACCTGATTTCTCAGAGTTGGATGCGGTCGCCCAACGTTCCGCGTTTTCTCGCTGCCCGTGCGCTGCGCATCTTTCCGGCGCTCGCCGTCGTTGTTGTTCTCACGATCACTGTCGTCGGGCCGATCGCGACGACCGTGTCACTCAGCGAATACGCGAGCAGTGCGGTCACGTGGAGCTACCTGCAGAACCTGACCCTTGCCGCTGTCTACGAGCTTCCCGGGGTGTTCGAGACGAACCCGATCCCGGTCGTCAACGGCTCGCTCTGGACTCTCGGCCCCGAGTTCATCTGCTACCTCTGCGTGATGCTGCTCGGGCTGGTTCTCGCCCGCAATCCGATCGTGCGCGGCGTTCTCCTGACCCTGCTGTTTGTCGGCGTCTACCTCACCCCGCTTGGCGAGCAGACTCTCGCCCCGACCGCGATGGTGTTCTTCGGCGTCGGCGCCCTGATGGCAGCGGTCTTCGAGAAACGGGTGATTCCGCTCTGGCCGGTTGTGCCGGCGGTAGCGGTCTGGCTCGGCGCTCACGCAATCGTGCCCGACGCCTCACTGGCTCTGGCCTGGCTCGCCGTGCCGTTCGCGGCCATTGCGGTGGGTGCGACATCCACCCCGCTTCTCAACAGCGCCGGTCGCTTCGGTGATTTCTCGTACGGCATCTACCTGTGGGCGTTCCCGGTGCAGCAGCTCGTTGTGAGCTTCACCGCTGGCCTGCCGCTGTGGCTCGACATCGTGATCGTCGCGGCAATCGCAACGGCGATCGCCGCGACCTCCTGGCATCTCGTCGAGAAGCGAGCGCTCGCCCTCAAGCCTCAGGGGCCGAAGAGCGCGCGTACCCCGGCCGTGACGACCGCGCCGAGCAGCATCGCGAATCCGAAGACGCGTTTGCGCACGAGGATGACGAGCACAAGCACGGCCGCCGCGGCAATCGCACGGGCGTCGAAGGTCACGCCTTCTGGCGACCCGAACACCGACGACGCCACAAGAGCTGGGTAGATAGCGAGGGGCAGAATACGCACGATGTCGTCGAGCCAGGTCGGCATGGGCCGCTTGGCAAAGATCATCGGACCGGCGGCCTTGAACGCGAAAGTCAGAATCGCGAGCGTAATAAGAACGGGCCAGGTCATCGTGCCAACTCCTTGTGTACGCCGATCGCTCGGCCAACGGCGATCGCAACAACTGTTGCCCCGACGACCGCGATGCCACTTTCGACCCAAATCATCAGAATCATGGATGTCGCGAACGCCACGATCGCCGTAATTACCGACTTGCGCCCCACGACCTGATCAACGGCCAGAGCAACGAAGCCCGCGGCTATCGCACCATCGGCTCCCAGCGCTGACGCATCGAACGCGCTTCCGGCGACGGCGCCGATGAGGGTTCCGCCGACCCATGCTCCCCACATCAGCAACCCGATGAGCAGGTACGACTTCTTGCGCCGCTCGGGGGTTTCGAGCATCGAGAACGAGACCGGGTGGTCGCTGACGAGGTGCGAGGCGAAGAGCCTTTTCAGGGGTTGCTTCGGAAGGTACGGCGAAATGATGAGGCCGAGCGCGACAAACCGCAGGTTGAGGGCGAGTCCGATGAGCACCGCCGTCACGGGGGAACCGTCGCCGCGCAGCACCGCTTCTGTCGCGATCTGTGAGGCGCCACCGACGATAAAGGTCGAGGCAACGACGGGCATCAGAATGCCGTTGCCCGCCGCGAACGAGTCGGCGCCATATGCCATGCCGAACAGCACAACCGCACCCGTGAGAAGCGTGAGGCTGACCCTCGAGTTCGCGGGAGTCGCCGTGTCGACGAGGTTAGCCATTGATCGTCAGGCTCATCTCGCCCCGAAGTGCCTTGTAGGTGTCGGGGCGCCAGTCGCGAATGAGGTTGTTGCCCATCATCGTCTCAGCGTTAGCCTCGAGAATGCCCTGCTTGACGTCAATAGTTGCGTAGGCGATACCGGGGTCGGTGGGCCCCGTTGTAACGATGATGCGACCGAGCGGGTCGGTGATCTGGCTGTAGCCGACGAAGTTGGTGTTGCCATACGAGCCGGCGAAGTTCGACGAGACGAACCAGCGCTTGTTTTCTGCAGCGCGGCAGCGGTCGTACACGTGATAGAGGTCGCCCCAGTTGTTGACTGTCGGGTCCATCTCGCCCGCCGGCATAAACCAGGCGGTCGACATCACAAGAATGTCGGCACCGCGAAGAGTGAGCTCGCGCGAGGCCTCTGGCCACTGCTTGTCGTAGCAGATGAGCATTCCGATATTGCCGAACGGCGTCTCGAAGACGGGCCAGTCATCACCACCGCGCCAGGTGACCTGCTCGGCGATACCGACGTGCACCTTGCGGTAGCGGCCGATGTAGCCGTCGGGGCCGGTGAGCACCGTCGTGTTGTAGACAACGCCGCGCCCCTCTTCGCCCGCCTCATTGAGGCCGATGATCACGTGTACCCCGAGGCGCTTCGCCGTCTCGATGAGTGCCTGCACCGATGGGCCGCTCGGAACGAGCTCAGCGTTGTTATAGACGTCGAGAAGCCGCTGGCCGTAGAGCAGGTTGTAGTCCGGCGGATACCCCTGAAGGCTGATCTCCGGAAAGACGATGAGGTCGGCCCCGTTGCCCGCTGCCTCTTCGATGAGTGTGATGTGTCGCGCGAGCGACTCGGCAACGTCATAGGTACCGGTGAGAGCGACCGTGGCGATTGTTGTTTGCATTGCGTTTCCTTAGAACGGAGAGAAGGTCTGAACGCCCTCGGGCGCGCTTGCCGCCGCGACATCGTAGATCGGCTGGAGTTCGGCTCGCTTGAGAGTGGCTCGCTCGGCCGCATGGGCCGCTTCTGCGTCGGTCAGCGCAATCTCGAACCGGTGAGAGACGAAGGCGACAAAGGCCCGTGCGTCATCGTTGGTCATTGGTGTCTCCCGTCGTGTGCGCGAGCGTCGCAGTGAGCGGCGGCTTCGCGCGATGGTGGTCGGTGAGCTGCTGGTAGGCGTCGGCGATGCCGATTGCAAGAGCGTCGTCGAAGGGTCGCGCACCGATCTGGAGGCCGAGCGGCACGCCGTCTGAGGTGAGGCCCATCGGCACCGAGATTGCCGGATAGCCCGTGACGTTGAACAGAGACGTGTATGCGGTCGAGTCGACAAGGCTCCCCGAGCGTTCTTCGAAACGCAAAGCCCCCACCCCGACGGTCGGCGTGATGATCACGTCTATGTCGGCGAACAGCGCGGCGAGCTCGTCGCGCAGCACCGCCCGTGCACGCTGCGCGGTGAGGTAGTCGAGCGGCGTCAGCAAAGTTCCCTCTATGAACATGTCGCGGATGCCCCGACCGAGCTCGTTCCAGTGGTCCCGAACTGTGTCTGCGTGATAGTTGAGCGCGTCGACCTGCCAGGTCACCATCGCGCTGAGCGCCGAGAGTTGCCACGACGGTAGTTCGATGGGAACTATGACCGCGCCCGCCTCTTCGAACACGGCGATGGCCTCCTCGTACCTCTTCGTTGACGAGTGGTCGCTTCCTGCACGGGCACGCACCGAAGCAAGGTCGACACCGACGCGCTTGCCAGCGAGGGACGTGCCCAGTTCTGCGGAGAATGACGCGACGGCGGTGCGAGTGGATGTCGGATCGCTCTCGTCGTACCCGGCAATGACGTCGAGAATGACGGCGCAGTCGGCGGCCGTGTGTGCCATGGGGCCAACGGCATCGAGGGTGAAGCCGAGAGCATGCAGCCCCGACTTGGGAACGAGGCCGAAGGTCGGCTTGTGCCCCGTGATGCCATTGAATGCTGCGGGCAACCGCACGCTGCCACCCGTGTCGGTGCCGATCGCCGCGACCATCAGCCCGGCCGCCACCCCGGAGCCAGAACCCGAACTCGAACCGCCGGCCCAGCGGTCGAGGTCCCAGGCGCACTTCGGCAGAACTAGCCCCTGAGTGTCGTCGGGTTCACCGAGCGCGTACTCCATCGTCGTTGTCTTGCCGAGGATGACTGCGCCCGCTGCCCTGAGACGCGCAACGACGGGCGCATCCAAACCGCTCCACCAGTCTTTTTTGACGACCGTTGAACTCGCTGAGGTGGGGCCCTCCTGCGCGGCGATGATGTCTTTGATGCCGAACGGTATTCCGTGCAGCGGGCCGAGGTCGGTGCCCGCGGCGAGCGCAGCGTCAGCTGACGCAGCAGCGGCGAGCGCTGTCGAGCGGTAGACGGTTGTGAAGGCTCCGAGCTCGGCGTCGATCGCGTCGATGCGCTCGAGAAGGGACGTGACGAGTTCGACGCTCGTGAGTGATCCGTCACGCAACGCTGCGGCGGTCTCGATGAGGGTGGGTTCGGCCACGGTGACTCCTAGAAAGTAGAGGGGGGTGGTGCCGGGCGTTGCAGTGACGCCCGGCACCGGGGTGGAACTATTTACTCAACCCAGAGCTGGGTCAGGTCGACGTACCACGACTGCGGCATTTCGAAGTCGTGCACGGTCGGCGCGATGGCGCGAGCGTTGAGGTCGGTCACCACGTAGAGCCACGGGGCGTCTTCTGTGATGATCTTTCCCGCCTCGGTGTAGATCGCTGCACGCTCGTCGACGTCGCCGGTCTCCTTCGCGAGAGCGAAGAGCGCGTCGACCTCGGGACTGTCGTATCCGGGCGGGTTCGTCGCGGAGTCGGACTGCAGGTAGGCGGCCCAGTTACCCTCGGCCGCGAGCGACATCGAGATGGTCATTGCCTCTGCTCCGCCGGGCATGTTGCCGACAAAGTAGTCCTGAAGCATCGCTGCCCACTCGATGGGCTCGAGTACAACGTCGATTCCTACCTTGGCGAGGTCGGCCTGAAGGGCCTCGTTCATCGGGGTCGGAAGCATGTTGCCCGATCCACCGGTCGGGTACGACAGGGTGATCGTGAATCCGTCGGGGTACCCGGCTGCTGTGAGCAATTCGACTGCCTTCTCGGGGTCGTAGTTGTAGACGTCGTTCGCTGCGTCGTAGGCGAAGTTGGCCTTCGGTACGAACTGGGCGACGGGCTCAGCCGTGCCCTGAAGTAGGTTCTCTGAGAGCGACTCGCGGTCGATCGCGTAGTTGAGCGCCTGGCGAACGCGAACGTCGTCGAACGGCTTCTTCTGCGTGTCGAGAAGCCACGACCAGATGTGGTCGTACGAGTTAAGCTCGACGGTGAAGCCGGCGGCCTCGAGGCCCGCCTTGTCATCGGGCTGGGGAACCTCGATCCAGTTCACCTCGCCGTTGCGCAGGGCTGCAACGCGCGCGGTTGCGTCGGGGATAGGACGAAGCACGAGTGTGTCGACCTTCGCCTCGCCAGCCCAGTACTCGTCATACGACGCGAGGGTCAGGCTCTCGCCTTCCTGAAGTTCAACGAACTCGAACGGGCCGGTTCCGACGGGAGCCTTGAGGAATCCGTCGTTGCCGAGTTCTTCGAGAGCGGTCGGCGACGCGAAGTACAGGGTCGCGAGGTCGCTGGGAAGGTTCGCCCACGGGCCGACCGTCGTGATCTCGATCGTCATGTCGTCGATCTTCGAGAAGCCCTTGAGGCCGGCAACCGGCTCTGATGCCGCTGCGCGAAGCTCCGGGTAGAACTGCGGATCGCCCTGGTCAACGTAGCGACCGAGGTTGTAGACGGCCGCATCGGCATCGAACGGGGTGCCGTCGTGGAAGGTGACGCCTTCGCGCAGGGTGAAGGTCCAAGTTGTCAGGTCTTCTGAGACTTCCCACGACTCGGCGAGCGCCGGGATGATCGTCGGAACCACGTCGGGGTCAGAGAGATCCCACTGGGTGAGGCCGTTGTAGAGCTGGTTACCGACGAAGCGCCAGCCTTCGCCGCCCTCGCTGCCCGACATTGCGGTGTCGAGAAGCGGGATGTTGGAGGCCGTCATGCCGATCGTGAGTGTGCCGCCGCTACCTTCTGCGGTCGAGCCGCCATCGGTGCCTGCGGAGCAAGCCGAGAGTGCGACGACAGCCGTTATGGCCACCGCCCCTAGCCGGATCCATGGTTTTTTGCCGAGAACAGGTGACATGATCGTGCTCCTTAAATGTGAATGGTGGTGGGTCTGTGGTGCGATTTTGGGTATAGGGAACCGACTCGAGCACCCGAGGCACTCGATCGATGGTGGGCGTCGGGCCTCTAACCTCCCGCCCGGTGCAGTCCCGGAACCGACGCGAGAAGCGTCTGGGTGTAGGGATGCTGGGGGTTGTTCCAGAGGTCGTAGGGCGTTGTCTGCTCGACGACCTTTCCCGCACGCATTACAGCGATGCGGTCGGACATATGCTCAACGACCGTGAGGTCATGAGAGATAAAGAGGTACGCAACGCCGGTCTGCTGTTGGATCTCGTGCAGAACGTTGAGCACCTGGGCCTGAACGCTCTTGTCGAGCGCCGAGACTGCCTCGTCGCAGACGATGACCTCGGGGTCGGTGACGAGCGCGCGAGCAATAGCGGCTCGTTGCAACTGGCCGCCCGACATCTCGTGGGGGTAGGAATTCTCGTGCGCGCCGCTCAGCCCGACCTGCTTCATCACAGTGCTGATGCGGTCCCCCCACTCGTTGCGGGCAGTGCCGTTGGCTCGCAGGTGAAACTCGAGCGACGTACGCATAGTGAGGCGCGAGTTGAATGAAGTCTGCGGGTTCTGCGGAACCAGTTGGGCACGCGTTCTCACCTTGCGCAGCGCGCGCGCCGGGAGTTTGGTGATGTCGGTGCCGGTCAGCGTGACGCGACCGTCGGTCGGCTCGATGAGGCGAAGCATCAGGCGCGCGGTCGTCGACTTGCCGCAGCCCGACTCCCCCACAACGCCGACGGTCTCGCCCGAGAAGACCTCGAGAGTCACGCCATCGACAGCGGTATGGCCGTTGCCGAACTTCTTGACGAGGTCGTAGCCGGCGAGAACGGGTGTCGCGCTCATGCCGCGACCTCGATGTTCTCGAGCGCCAGAACGCACGCAGATGTGTGATTCGGCCCAACGGTCACGGTGGGTGGCACCTCGGTTGTGCACACCTCGGTGGCGAAGGCACAGCGCGGCGCGAAGGCGCATCCAGACGGTATGGATGCCGCAGCTGGCGGCTGCCCCGCGATCGGCACGAGGCTGCCGCGTGGCATACCTACCTCGGGCAGGCTGTTGAGCAGCGCCTTCGTGTACGGGTGCGAGGGGTTGTTGAGCACCTGATCCGCCGGCCCGTATTCGACCATGCGACCGGCGTACATAACCCCGACGGTGTCGGCGATCTCACGCGCTACCCCGACGTCGTGGGTCACAAGCAGCAAGCCAGCATCGAGGGTCGAGACCAGCTCCTTGAACAGGGCCAGAACCTGGGCCTGTACCGTGACATCCAATGCCGTTGTCGGCTCGTCGGCGATGAGCAAACCGGGCTTCGACATAACGGCGAGCGCGATGAGGATGCGCTGCTGCATGCCCCCAGAGAGCTGATGCGGAAAGGCGCGAAGCACTCTGGTCGGGTCGGTGATGCCGACGGCCTCGAGTTGGGCGACCGAGATCGCCGTGACGTCCGCGCGCTTCTTCGCGAGCCCATGGCGACGGATCGTCTCCGCCAGCTGCGAGCCGATGCGGCTCAGCGGGTCGAGGCTGGCTGCCGGGTCTTGCGGAATCATCGCGAGCTTCGACCCGCGAATTCTGCCGAGGTCGGCGGGTTTCTGAGCGAGAAGATCAAGCGCGCCCAGATGGATGTCGCCACTGACGCTCGTCGTCGAATCGTGCAGGCGCATGATGGCCTTCGCCGTCACCGACTTGCCCGAGCCCGACTCACCGAGCAGCACCATCGTGCTGCCCGTCGCGATGTCGAAACTTACGCCACGCACGATCTGCGTCTTGCGCTTACCGAACGCAACGCGCAGGTTCTTGACGCTGAGGGCTGTTCTTGTCATGCGCGGGCCTCCATCCGAACATCCATACGGTCGCGAAGTCCGTCACCGAGCGCGTTGCAGGCGATCGAGACGATGAGAATGAGCACCGCCGGCACGAGCGCGACGATCGGGGCAGAGAAGGTGTACTGGCGCAGCTCGTTGACCATAAGTCCCCACTCCGCTGTCGGCGGTGTGAGCCCGAGCCCGAGAAAGCCGAGCCCCGCCGCGTAGACGATCGAGAGACCGATGAGGCCGGTGCAGAAGACGAGAATGCCTGGCCCGGCCGCGGGAAGCGCCTGGCGGAACGCTATCGAGAACCAGCTCGCACCCGAGAGGCGCGCGGTCTCCATAAACGCCGCGTCCTTGATGCGCAGCACCTCGGTCTCGGCGACGCGAGCGACTGGAGGAATGTTGACGAGTGAGAGGGCGAGAATCGCGTTGCTGATTCCCGGGCCGAGGGCGGCAGAGATCGCTATGGCGAGCATCACCGCCGGGAAGGCGTAGAACACGTCGAGGATGCGCATAACGATGCTGTTGACCCGCGCGGAGCCGAGCCCGGCCACAAGACCGAGCACTGTTCCGACGCCGCCACCGATGATCACGGGAATGATGCCCGCGAGCAATGACGGGCGAGCGCCCCAGATGAGGCGACTCAAGACGTCGCGTCCCTGGCCGTCGGTGCCAAGAATGTGTCCATCCGATAGCAGTGGAAGCAGCCGCTGGGTCGCGTCGCCCACGATCGGGTCGTACGGGCTCAGCACAGGTGCGACCAGCGCGACGAGCACCATCAGCAGCAGAAAACCTCCCGCAACCTTCGCCGGTGCCGACAAGCGACGACGACGACCGGTGAACTTCTTGAAGCCGAGACGGGGAACAGTCATGGGCGCTGTCATGGCGCTTCCTTTGATACTCATGCGCGTCGCAATCTCGGGTCAACGAGGCCCTGCAGCACATCAACGACGAGGTTGACGAGCACAAAGGCGAGAGCTGCAACGAGAATTCCGGCCTGGATCACCGGAAGGTCGCGCTGCGTGATGGCCTGGTAGACGGCCTGCCCGAGTCCGGGCCAGCTGAAGATGATCTCGATGAAGACGACTCCGCCGAGCAGGTAACCGACCTGGAGGCCGCTGATCGCGAGCACCGACGGAACCGTGTTGTGAAGAATGTGCAGACGCACCTTCCAGTTCGCGATTCCCCGGGCGTGCAGCTGCTCAACCCACCCGGCGGTGACGACGTCGCGCAGCGCCGACGAAGCCATGCGCGCAATGATGCCGAGCGGCACGAGTGCGGCCGCCGTCGCGGGGAGAACCAGGTAGTAGAGGGTTGTGCCGAAGCCCCCGCCCATCGCAGAACCGGTTCCTCCCGAGGGGAACAGCCCGAGCCCGACCGAGAACAACACGATGAAGATAAGTGCAACCGAATATTGCGGGGCTGACATCGCGAAGGTCGAGATAAAACTCGAGGCGCGTTGCAGAAACACGTTGTTACTCAGAACACGCATGGATGCCAGAGCCAACCCGCCGACGAGTGCGATGATCGCCGCAGCGCCCGAAAGCACCGCCGTCTGGCTGAACGCACGCAGCACGAGGTCGAATGCGGGCTCCTGACGAGCAATCGAGTTGCCCGCGTCTCCCTGCACGAGGTTGAGCAGCCAGATGCCGAACTGCACCGGGATCGATTCGTTAAGTCCGAGGCGCTCACGCAGCTCGTCGCGTGCTTCGGGCGTCGAGTTCGGGCCGACGAGACTCGCGATCGGGTCACCGGGGATGAGCCGGATGATGACGAAGACGATGACCGCAACACCGAGCAGTGTCGGGATGACGAGCAACAGTCGCTGAGCGAGAAACTTCACCATTGCTGGGACTCCTCGAGATCGGTCTCGTTTTCTGAAGCGCCCACGGGGATGCGCATGTTGAGCACAAGACGGTCGGAGCGGCTTCGCGAAAACGCGAAGTTCAACGGCGCGCCATCCGAATCATGAACGAGGCGAGTAACGAGAAGAATGGGGTCGCCAATCTCGATCTCGAGCAACGGGCCGACGTAGGCATCGGCGGTCGTTGCCTCAATCGAAACGTCGGCGACCTTGGGGTCAGAACCGAGCTCGGCGAGATAGCTGAACCAGTCACCGGCGTACTGCGTTTTCAGCGCGGCTTCGGCGAAGCGACCGGGAAGGTAGTTGGTCGTCAGCGAGTACGGCACGCTGTCGAATTCGACGAGCACCTCGATGCGCAAGCAGTCATCACCCGTGTTGATCGCGAGGTTACGAGCCATAAACGGTGTCGCGGCAATCGTGTCGCGAGAGACAACAGAGCCGCGCATCCGCTCGGCACCCCGGCTCTGCCCCGCGCTCACCGCGCGCAGTCTCTCGAACCGATGGGCGACCTTGCGAGAGACGTTGAACGTGCCCGCTCCGCGCTGGCGCTCGACGAGGCTCTCGGAACGCAGAAGGTCGAGAGCGCCGCGAATGACAGAGCGCGGTGCCTGGAACTCATTCATGAGTTCCTGCTCGGTGGGCAGGAAGGTTCCTGGGGCGACGTCACCGGCGAGAATACGTTGGCGAAGCTCGTCTGCGACGTCGCGCATCCAGCGCGAGTTGCGCTGGCCCGAGGGCAGGTGCGCGTTCGCGTCGAGTGCGTGGGCGTTGCTGGTCATACCAATGAAGCTACGGTTGCCACGTTTCGGGGCACTACGAACCGAGTTACGCCACGGTTACGCCAATCTGGGCGCTCCACAGCCCAGTGTTTTGCTAGGTTTTCGCCGCTCAACGCCGAAAACTTATTCGCAACGCCTCGCCAAACCCCGCTCAAAACGAGATAGGCGTTTTTTCCTCACGGTTGCGAACTACGGCACCCGAGCAAATCGCGGCGTGACAACACCGTCGATCGCGACCGTTTCTTCGAACATGGCAAGCGGCCGCACCCACAGCCCGAACTCGCCATATAGCGCTCGATAGACGACGAGCGACTCCCCGGTTTCGGAATGTGTCGCGACCCCGAGCACCTCGTAGTCGTTGCCCTTATAGTGCCGGTAGAGGCCGGGTGCGATCATGCTGTGGGCTTGGTTCCCAGGCCGATGCGGGTGGCGATCTCTGCCGCGAGCGCCTGAGCCTGCGCGTCTGAGATCTTCTCGTACGAGCCGACAACCGGCACAAGCGGAACGCTTGCCTCGACTGACCCCCGGCGAACCGTCACCCACACGGCCGGGTAGTTGCGCGCGATGAAGGTTCCCTTGGGCGTGATCTGTGCCATGCGGGCTTCGAGCTTCGCGATGTCGGAGGCCGCGATTGTGACGAGGGTGCCGAGCTTCTTGTCGCGCACAACGATGCTGTCGGTGCCGACCACGAGTACGGGGCTCGAGTAGCGGGTGATCTTCGGCTCTGGACCGGTGTCGGCCAGCGCGGCGCGAACCTGGGACAGCGCCTCGGGAAACGGCGGAGCGGGCGCGAGTACAACGACGAGCGCCTCGACGGCTCCGCCCGACGCACTTGCGCCAACGGCTTCTTCTTTCGCCTTGCGATTGCGGCGCGTAAAGAACGTGGTAGAAATGGCAGCCGCGATCGCGATGAAGACGAAGATGAAGATCGGGCCAGCGACGCCCGACCCGTCATCTTCAGTGGTGGCGGCAGCGATGAGTTCAAGCGCGGTGAAAGACACGGAGTTCCCCTAGTTCAGCGGCGACGGGCAGGTCGCGCGCTCATATCCTGACACGGACTCAGCGAACGCGATGCCCCGTAAGCGAGGGGCGGGTTGGGGAGGGGAGCTTCGGCAAGCTCAGCCTGGTCTCGACAAGCTCGACCACCGATCCGGGCTGGGTTTCGATACGGCGCTGGCGCGCCTACTCAACCGGCGAGAGGCGGGGCTGGCTCGCCTCCTCAACCAGCGGGGCAGGCTAGCCGGTCACCACCACCGTGAGCGGGGCACTGGATGTCGCGCCCGCCGCGTTGCGGAACTCCACCCGGTAGACGTGCTCACCCT
>Ga0247817_10000460_pt1 | contig 22849 bp, 26 predicted proteins | sample UWRJL212509R1_FD_178010 | JGI IMG/M metagenome (GOLD analysis project Ga0247817, IMG submission 178010) | Plant litter microbial communities from Arlington Agricultural Research Station in Wisconsin, United States - UWRJ-L212-509R-1 | ecosystem: Environmental > Terrestrial > Plant litter >...
ATTTAATACACTTTCTTCACGAGGTTTAAACTGTTTCTTGTTTCTCTTAATATAGGCCTCAATTGATGTTCTGTACTCAACACTGTCTGATTCTCCACTCGCCCACAACAATTCATTATTTTCATTTAAATAGTAGTGAGCGAAGTTTACAAACCAATTACTGGAAGAATCTTTAAACTGTTTAATCTGTACTTTATCTTCTTTTTTAGCGGTCAAAATTAAACCCAAGTTCCTCCACCACTTTCTGAATTATTTCCATAAACTCCCATCTCAATATCAAATTTAGTATCGAACCATAAATCATGATTTAAACTTCTCTCTGCTTCTGTTAGTCTCTCATCCATAGAGTTCACATAATATTCATTAGCTTTATTCATTGCTTTTATCCAAGGAGTTTTCCCCTCAAATCGAATTTCGTTTACGTGTTTCATAATTATCTCAATAAAGATTTTAATTCATCAATAGTCTCTTGGTCAACTTCGTCTTCATCATATTCTAAATTTTCTTCGGATCTTTCAATAAATCTCTCAATAAAACTATGATCATAATCAATTCCATTAGGGTGTTGTCTAAGAAACTCTTTTACTTTTTTCTTATCGTCAATAATTTTAAAATCATTTTCTTCCATTTGACCATACACTTCTGAGTGTTTCCCCCAAATTTCACCGAAATCAACTGTTTCTCCTAAAAGGATTTCTTTAACTCTAAGTGCTTTTTCTAAAGGTAAAGATCTTTGTTCGAATACAGAACCGCCTCTTGAATCCCAAGACATTTGAAGAATAACTAATTTGTCTTCTTTAAGTTTAATTTCATTGCACTTTTCGGTGATATTTACTAAAGATAAAAACTCACCATTAATTTCAATTCCGTCTTTTTTATATTTTATGCTCATAATTTTATAATAAATCTTTTAAACTCTCTACAAACTGACCTCTTAATGTATGTTCACTATCCAAAGCTATTTTTGAGCAGTCTAATTGATTTAAATCCACAGGTGATAGTTTGGTATCATCTATTTGAGATAGCTCTTCTAACATGTTTTTTATTTCTTTTTGTGCGAAATCATGTTGTGATATTAATTCTTCTATTTTCTCTTTCATTATTCTTCGTTTTGTATAAAATGTCCTGCATATTCCATCTTTTTATTAAAATGTTCTAGATAATAGAAGAAGCCATCTGGTGAAACATACATATTTCTTTTCTTCTTTTTAAGCTTTCTAGTTCTTTTTACAATACCTTGTTCGACTAATCCTGTGAACATTTCAAAAGTACAATGATCGTAACTTTCTCTCACTTCTTTAACAGATTCTATCTGTTCTGGTGTGTAGTCAAATTTAACGAGAATCTTTTCATAAGTTTCCCAATCTTGTTTTGTTCCCATCTATTATTAATTTTAAACAAATTTACAAATTATTTTTTAAATTACCTAATTTTTAAGTAATTATTTTTAGTTTTTATTTTGCCGCCCTAATATATTTAACTGTTTCTTTTATTTTACTATAGTTTGGCGGCAAAACTAGAGACAAAGCTAATCAAAAAACAGTTATTACCACGTACCCTACTTCAAACTGTAACTATGCGCAAAGTAATGCCCTGCTCGGGCGGAGGTTAACCAAGGTTCTACGCTTCGCTCCGTACCTCGTTTAACTAATGAATTATTTTTTATCTGTTTTTGAAGTAGGGTACGTGGTAAAGAACGCTTACGCGATTTCGGTCGTTCCTCCCTCACCAAGGAATTTTTTTTATTTATCCTCACCCCCAAACCCCCTCTCCTTATAAGAGTAAATTTTGGCTGAATAATCAACCTTCAGGCGGAAATAGTGCAAAAAACACCTCCTTTTCCCTTTAGCTTAAGTCCAGGAAATTAAATCCCTTTTCCGCAACATGAGCGATTATATCGCAGCTCCATGTTATTAAACGCGAAAGCCTCTTAAAACAAATAGTCCAAGGTGATACTGACTATTTAACGTTTTAAAAGGCTTCCTACTTTTTTATGTTTTTCCTTTATATCAGAGTATCACAACTAATATAAATCGGTATTTTTTTATTGAAATGCAAACTTACAAATTATTTTTGACATATGCAAATTAATTCAGTAGAAATTAGTGATGATTTTTAAAGAAGTTCTTTAGGCTTCAAAACCCCCACTTATAGTACGCCCTCTCACGATCTACTTAATTTTAACGCAAATATACAAAATAAAAATCTAATACACAAATTAATTAATTTCATTAAAATCTTTTTCTTCGCCGACATCAAAAACTTCGGGCTTAAAAAGAAATAAATTATAAAAGAACAGTTTAAGACTCTCAGCATAAACAGATTCACTAACATTCTTACTCTCATACTTTCTAAATAAAGAAAAAGTAAGAGCTTTAATAAATTCTATATTCTGTTCTCTATATTGAAATGAAACGTCACTATAACTAATATAATGATTCCATATACGAGAATAAAAGTCTTCGTAACTAAGCATTTTCTTTTGGTTTTAAATGTGAAGCAAATATACAAAAACAGAATCAAAATAAAAAATTACTTACTTTTAGACAAGCTCCCATACAAAATATTTTTTACACTCTCAGTTAAATTTTAGTTAAACATTAGTAATTAATTTGCGAGTGTCAAAACTAATGATTATTTTTGTGAGATATTATAAGTAAATGGAGAACCAAGAAGATAAAATTAAGGAACTAGAAGCTAAACTCTTGAAGTTTAAGGAGCCATTAAACGCGCTTAATTTGAAAGTAGATTCTAAAAATAAAATAGAAAGACTTGACAAGTTTTTGACAGCTTATTCCGAATTACGAATGACAGAAGAAAATAAGTTATTGCCTTCTCAAAAGCCTATTTTACTTTATTATTTATTAAAAGGTATTTCAGAAGATGTTATTCAGCTTTTAATTGAAGATAATCCCGAAAGAGCTAAAGTAAAGAAAGGTAAACAATTGACAAGAAATCATCTTCATGCAATTAATAAGAAATTAAGAGATAGAGGATATTTAGTGCGCGACGAAAAAAACTATCAAAAATTTAAATTGTCGCCAGATTTAGAAACAATAAGAAAGAAAGTCTTAGATGAAGACTGCAAATTAATTTTAATGACGTTTTGAAACAACTAAGTTATTTAGATGATATATTAAAAGAAGTGTTTAGAAAACATAAATTAACTTATGATTACAAACAATGTTTAGATGGAGTTAATTGGATGTTTGAATATATTGTTCAGGAAACAAAAAACCCAGAAGTATTTGCAATAAATTTACCTTATTTAGGCCATTTATATAAAAACCAAAATTTCTTAATAAACAGTAAAAAATTCATGGAAGTTGGATCTGAACCTTATAAGAAAGTGGAAGATCAAATACAACAGATAAAAAGATTTGGAGACGAGAACGGTTGGGGAACACCTCATTTAAAATTACCATTATTTTTTACTTTCAACAAGTACATTTGTGAAAGATTTGAAATAACAGAAACAGCCAGAAGAATGCATAAACCAAGTCATCAAATATACGCCGCAACAGAGTACATACAAAATAAAGAATACAAAAGATTAACCGAAAATAAATAAAAATTGGAGAATAAAGTAGTTTACGGCCAAGAAGCCAGAAAGTTATTAAAAGAAGGAGTAGATTTAGTTGCAAATGCAGTTAAAGTTACATTAGGAGCAAAAGGAATGAATGTGATGTGCGTAAGAGATTTACTTTTGCCTATCATTACTAAAGATGGTATTTCTGTAGCTAAAGAGATTGAATCAGAAGATCCTATTATTAACGCAGGATCATCCTTAATAAAACAAGTATCAAATCAAACAAATGAAGTAGCAGGAGATGGATCTAGTTCTAGTGTTGTATTAGCACAAGCTATTGTACATGAAGCCGATGAAGTCCTAAACACTGGAAAAGTTAATGCAATTTCTCTAAAAAGAGGATTAGATTTAGCTTTAGATTTCTCTTTAAAACATTTAGATAAGTTAAAAACAAAATCAAGCAGTTTAAAAACTTTAAAAAATATCGCGAATATTTCTACTAATGGAGACAAAGAAATTTCTGATCTAGTTGTAGATGCTATTAAAAAAGTCGGTAAAAACGGCACAATAAAAGTAGAAGAAACAGAAGAATTAAAATCATCTGTAGAATTATCTTTAGGATACGAATTAGATGTGCCTTTTTCTTTGGCGGAATTTATTAATGACCGTGAGAAGTTTGAAGCTGTTTTTGAAGACATGAATGTTTTAATTTATCAAGGACACCTAAAAGATAAAAGACAGTTGAATAAAGCTATTGAATTATCAACAACTAAAGATGAAAATGGAGAATTAGGAGTATTTGAAGGCCTTTTAATTATTTGTGATAACATTTCTGGCCACGTTCAAAAAGAGATTTTAGAATTTAGTTATCAAGGTTTTAAAATGATGAATTTAAGATCGCCTTCTTTCGGCGCAAGAAAGAATGAAACACTTAAAGATATAGCATCTCTAATAGGCGCAAAAGTTTACAGTGAAGACTTAGGTGATGATTTAGATAATGTTACTTTAGAAGGCCTAGGACACATTGACAAAGTGATTTCAGATGCTAATAAGTCAGTTTTAATCGGTGGAAAAGGAAATCAAGAAGAAATCAAAGAAAGAACAGCAATTGTAAAACAGCAAATTAAAAACATCACTGGTGGTAAAAAAGAAACAGAGTATGTAAAAGAAAGATATTCTAAATTAACCAAAGGAGTTGCTGTAATTAAAGTAGGGGGATATTCCGCGCCAGAAAAAAGAGAAAAGACAGACAGAGTAGAAGATGCTTTATGCGCAGTCAGAGCTTGTTTAGAAGAAGGATATGTAGCTGGTGGAGGTGTAACCTATTTAAACATATCAAATGCTCTTAAATCGGCTAAAATAGAAACTAGAAATGAAGATGAGCAAAAAGGAGTAGAAGTTTTAGTTAAAGCTTTAGAAGCACCTTTCAAACAAATTCTTGAAAATGCAGGAATGCAAGACCAAACAGAAAACTATATTCACAATATTCAAAATTCACAATATTATGGAGATGGAATTGATTTACAAACACAAGAATATGTAGATTTATTTAAAAGAGGAATTATTGATCCAACAAAAGTAGAAAGGTTAGCTCTTCAAAATGCAGTATCTATTTCAGGAACATTCTTAACTCTAGGAGCAATCACTTATAACAGTGCATCAATATTTACAGCAAATGGCCAAAAATAAATTTCTAAAATGGTCAACTTGGAAGATGATCCTTAATTCTAGATTAATTGCTTACAAAAATAGTAAGGAGCCTTGGTGTAAAGAAAGAAGAGAAATCTGTAAAAATTGTGAATACAATACTAGAAATAAGAAAGAGTTGACTTTCAGAGAAAAGTTTTTAATGTTTATTCAAATAACTAAGGCAGTTTGCAGTGCTTGCGGTTGCAGTACCAAAGCTAAGACCAGGCTTAAAATGGCAGTTTGTGGACTAGAAGAAATAGATTTAACTCCAAAATGGCGGGAAAAAGAAAACTAAAAACAAAGTAATATGCAAATAATAGACAAACAAACAAACACAGAAATAGAGAAATCAACAGATAGATATATCATAAATTTCGGAATTCTAAAAAAGAACCAAATAGCAAAAAGAACAGTTCAAATAAAAGGAAATAATTTAGAAGGCCTAACATCACAATCAGACTGCTCATGTACAGAAAGTAGCCCAGAAGTAATTGACAAAAACACAATTGAAATTGAATTGCAATACAAAAATACTCACATGACAAAACCATTTGATAAAAAAGTGTATTTAAATTTCCATGAAGACAAACAACCAAAAGTAGCAACAATTAATATTAAAGGACAAGTTACGCTATGAGTAAAGAATATAAATTAGTTTTCGAGCCAGAAATACAAGATGGTGAATTAATAAAGAGATCAAAAGATTTTTCTAGTTCAGTAACTTATATGAAAATCGAAGATAATACCTATCATTCTTTTCTTCCTAAAGATTTAGATAAAGAAGAAACCTTCGAGATAGGGGATAAATACATATTAGTGGGTATTAACATATTGGATGAATATGATATGGAATCCGAAAAAAGATCAACAGAGACAACATTAACAAAAATATTATAATTTTGAATTACACACAAGAATCATTAAGAGCATTACAAGCACTAGGACAAAAGCATCAAGACATGAACCTAGGAGACTTGTTATTTACAGCATTTCAAAAAGAGGCGGTAAAAAATGGAGTGTCGCTAAGCTTTCTTAGAAAAATATCTAGCGAAGATGCTTACACATTAGTAGAAAACGCAATCAATATAGATTTCGCAGACGAACAATACACAGAAGAAGAATTTGAAAATTGGCAAAATAAAAAATAAATGAACAAATTTTACGACATAATAATCGCAAAACACAAAGAATACTTACTTTACAATGAATTTCTAGAAAAAACTAAACTTGATTTCAAAGATAAAAGACAATCGGCGGTAGAAAAAGTTTATCAACTAAATTTTAATGAAAGCAAAGAAGTAGAAGAGCTAATTGTTCCAGAAGAATTCACTAACTTACTTTACGATTTAAAAATAGAAGAAACAATATACATGCAAGATCTGCAAAATATATTTTACACTCTATACTTAAATGTAAAAACGTATTTAGAAATTGGAGATGGAATGATCTTACCAAAAGAAATTACAGAATTATGTGAAAGCTTAGAATATCTAATTCCAAAACCATTCTTTGTAGTAGACAGCAAACTTTCGGCAAAAGAAACTGAAAAAGGAAGACTAGAGCAAAGAAAAGAAAGCTTAACTAAAGGACTTGAATTAGAGCAAATTAAAAACATAGTCTTGCAAGCAATTAAAGCGCAGGAAAATACGAAAGAATAAATGAGTGATTTTGCGGATAGGTTTATAAAACAGCATAAAGAATATTTTGCAAGGAATAAGCGGATCATTGAAAATAATAAATGGAATGATACTTCTGTGTACAATGACAGGATAGAGAACTTTTCACAAGAAGTTATATCAATTTCAAATAGTAATTCAAAAGATAAAGAAAAAAAACTAAAAGAAGTACAGAAGCAAATTAGGGATTTTACAGATTCCGTCAAAAAAAATAAAGAATCTCTATTTAAACAGGAAAACGAGCTTACCAATTCCATATTGAGTAGGCTTTCCGCGTTTATAAAAGAAACTGAAAAAAACGGCGAAAGAAAAGAATCAAAAGTTCAAAAATTTATAGATGAAACAGTTAAAATAATTGACTGTCATATTGATAAATGTGATATTTATTTAGACTACACTCTTGATAATTTAGACCAAGAGATAGACGATGATGAAGAATATAGAACTAGTGAAGTCATATTTCAGGATGATGTATTTACTAAAAAAATAGAAATACAGGACGACTTAGATAAACTTAATATTTCAGGGAGTATAGATAACGTAAAAATAGAATTTTTTAAGGATCAAAAGGCAACCATACCTATGATCAGCGTTCTTAAAAATTACAGCTCTGAAATAAGACAACTCACAGAAAAACTAGACTTACCTAATGAAATTTATGATATTGAATTTTATATCCACAAGGAAGAGCGAGATAAAAAAAATAAAGTAAAGGAGATCCCAGAGTGGGAGGAAAAGAAACATTATTGGGAGCAAAAACCTGAAACTCTCAAATTCTGGTACAACGAGTGGCTTAAAATTACAAAAGGATTTACAGTAGATGGGTATTTCTTTCATCCTTGGCTTTATTACCATCTTAATTTTTATAAAACACCGATTCCACAAAAAAATGGAGATGAGGATATTATGAACCCATCATTTCGAGATACAGAACAGTATTTTGCGGAGTTATTAAAAAAGTGTGATGAAGTTAAAAACAGAGGAGTACTACTTTACGGAAGTCGTCGTATAGGAAAATCTGTAATGATGTCTTCAATATGTGACTGGAAAGCTTTAGTAAAAGATAATGCGTCAACAGCAATTACATCAGGTTCAGCAGGAGATTTAACAGAACTTACTCATAAGATGAAAACATCTATGAAATTTAGAGTACCTGCGTTTCAATTACTAATTCAAAAACAAGAGTGGGACGGAGGAACAGTTGAATTAGGTCTTAAATGGGATGCTAGTACACTTATTGAACATTCTCGACATACAATTAAAAACTTAGCTGGGGGATCTACAAGTTCAACACAAAAGACAGCTGGGGGAGCTCCTTCCGTATTTTTGATTGAGGAAATAGGAAAAACTGCTTGGGAAAAAGCGTATTTAGCTGCAATCCCTTCTTTTGAAACTCCAGATGGATTTAAAACTACAATTATAGCAGTGGGAACTTCTGGTGAAGCTTCATTATCTAAAGATGCTATGAAAGCGGTATCTAATCCGAGTTCTTTTAAATTTTTAGAAATGGATTGGGACTTACTTGAAAAGTATATACCTGTAGAAGCAATAACCTGGAAAAGGAGAACATTTGCTAATTTTGTTCCAGCGCAGATGGCATACAAGACTGGATTTAAGAGAATAGAAAGAAGATTTGGAGATTTCTTAGGAATTGAATCAGAATACTTGAATAGGATAACAATCCACCAAACAGATTGGATTAATAATACTAGAGTGTTACTTGAGGCTCGAAAAGAAGTTGAAAAAGATGCTTTAAAACTACAACAAGAAACAATACAATACCCTATTGACCCTGAAGAATGTTTCTTATCCGCAGAGAAGAATCCATTCCCATATATGGAAGCAATCAAAAGAAAACAGTATTTAATAGAAACAGGTAAATGGGATAGAAGAAGATTATTATATAAGGATGATAAAGGTAAACTAAAAGCTCAAATATCTACGATGCCTTTAATTGAGTATCCTCATAAAGGAGGAATAGCGGACGCACCTTTGCTTATATTTGAAGATATTCCTGAAACACCTCCAGTAGATAATCTTTATATTTCAAGTTTTGATGATGTAAAGCAAGATGATTCTGATACAGATTCACTTATATCTTTCCAAATATGGAAGATGAAAACATTTGGAGATGAATGGGGAGGAAGACTAGTCTTATCCTGGACTTTGAGACCTGAAAATAGAAGACCAATGTATGAAAAATGGCTACTACTCCAACAAGCTTATAATGCAAAAGCATTCCCTGAAAATGAAGATATGGGCTATAAATCATTTCTAGAAACAAAACATTTAGACGAGAGATGGTTAATAAGCGCTGTTGACTTTACATCAGCTATGAATATAAATAGTAATCAAAAAAGAAAATATGGATGGACACCAAGACAATCTAAAAGAGTCTTATTAGGACTTATGAAAGATAAGATGGAAGACCCAGTATTTGCAGGAAGTGATGAGGAAGGAGATATAGAAATCATGGGTGTTCAACAAGTAGATGATATAGGATTATTAGAAGAAATTATAAATTACAAAGAAGATGTCAATGTAGATAGAATTTCAGCAGCATTAGGAGCTGTGGGGTGGATGCACTATTTAGAAATAAATTGGATATTACCAAAACAAGTAAGAGAACAAACAGAGGAAGAGAAAAATAGAGTATTTAGAAAATCTCCAATTAGGGGAGGAAGAGGCAGAGCACGCCTCTAAAAGTAAGTAATTTGTTAAAACTATTATTTATGTGTAAATTTGCGGATTAACTATATTAAAACTTCATGAGTAATCCATTTGATAGTTCATTCTTAAAAAACTTCGGACAAGGAGGAGATTTTTCTTCTGCTTTACCTACACAAACATTATTAGAAAGTCAGAAGAATGATGCTTGGATAAAGCTTTGTATGGATAGACTTGAACAGATCGCAGTAAAGCAATATAATCGTAATATAGAATTTAATGACTACTATTCTATGGTTCGAGGAAATTTAATATACTCCGATTACGGCCTAGAAGATTTCTCAAAAGAAATTATAAGACTTCGCGGAGAAACAGATTACCCAGTTCATGCTAAACACTATGACTTCTTAGGAATTATATGTAACCAAATTGAATCAGATTGGATTACGAGTAAGGCCGCATTTAGAATAGATAATACAGATCCTGTTTCACAAAATGATTTTACAAGAGATCAAGACAGCAAGTTATGGGAATTCACTCAAAAGAATTTCAATCTAGAATTAGAACGTAAATTACTTGCAAGAGGAATAGTAGTAAATGAAGACAGACAATTTCAATCTGAACAGGAAATGCAAGCTTATGCTCAGGAACTACAACAGCAAAAAGATCAGCTTGTACCACCAGAAGCTATTCAGGAGGCAATGTTTAAAAATTGGAAAACAACAGCTACTGAGTGGGCGGAAAAAACATATGAATTAGACCAAGACCGTTTTGGAATGGAGAAAATGAGCCGTCAAGAGATGGTTGATAGACTTCTAACAGGAAGATGGTTTAGACATTATCATATAGGATATGACTATTACAAGCCAGAAAGATGGCATCCCTGTCAAGTATCTTTTTCAGAAGATTTAGACATAGAATATCCACAAGATGCAGAATACGTATCTTTCTTAACTCAAATGTCACCATCTAAATTCTTAAATAGATTCGGCGACAAAATAGATGAAGACACTCAAAAAAGATTGATGGGTTATTACAACCAAAATCAAAGTGGAGGGTATAGTGGAGGAGCGTCTGTCAATCAAGTAATACAAAACAACTTCGGGCAAATACAACAACTACCATTTGCAGGATTCCATGATTACGAATTAGGACTTCAATTTCAAGATACATTTGGAGTTCCTATGGGAGAGTCAACAGTTGTAGTAGACGGCCAACAAAAAGTAATACCATCTTGGTATTCACCATTAGCAAGAGGCGGAGGATTTTTAAGTCAAAATACAATGAGCGAATTACGTTCAGACATTGATTTAAGATCTGACACACTGCAAGTAACAGAATCATATTGGCGTTCATATAAAAGAGTTGGTATTTTAAATTATATCAATGAAGATGGATACATGGATCAGGTTTTTACAACAGATGATTTACTTCCAGAATTTTTAAAAGAAAATGAAATTACCACGCTTAGAAAAATCTCTTTAGAAGAGGCCGAACTAAGAATGGAACCTAATACAATTGCATACACCTGGATACCTGAAATTAGGTGGGGCGTAAAAGCAAAATCACACAACAGTTATTTAGATAAAGATTTATATATCGGAGGAAAAGCGCTACCGTTCCAAATCAAAGGAACACTAGATGGTGGAAGTAATATATATGACGCTAAGATACCAGTGGCAGGATATATAGGAGACTCAATAGCTAAAAAACTACGTCCATATATAATCAAACACAACATCGTTTTAAATCAAATATATTCACTTCTTGAAAAAGAATTAGGAACATTCTTTCTATTTGATATTAAATACTTGCCTTCAGAATATAAAGGCTCAGGAAATACAAGACAAGCTTTAGAGCAAATGTACGATTTAATTCAGGACATTGGAATTGTTCCTGTAGATACTTCTCGCCAAAACTTAGAAGGAGGTCAACCTGCAATGAATGCTTTTGCTACACAATCTATTGATTATACAGGAATGATTAACAATAGAATGAATTTATCAGTTCAATTTAAATTACAAGCTTTAGAGCAAATAGGAATTACACCACAGAGAATTGGAACACCAGATCAGTATTCGACTGCGGAAGGAATAAAACAAGGAAATACAGCTTCATACGCACAAACAGAAGGCCTTTTCGCAGTACAAGCAGAAGCAGATAAAAGAGCAGCATTATTACATTTAACTGTAGCTCAATATTGTCAGAAAAATAATAAAGATTATTCATTCTTATACACTAAGTCTGATGGGGAGAAAGCTTTTATAGAATTAAATGATCCGTATTTTTCTTTACGTGAGTGGGGGTTAACTATGGATGTTACCTCAAATGGAAAAAAAGAGTTGGAGACATTAAAAAATCTGTTATTACAAAACAACACTGTAGGTGCAGATATATTGGATATGGCAGAAATTGTAACATCTAATTCAATGACAACAATTATAAATCACGCAAGGAAGAATCGTCTGGATTTACAAGCTCAAACTCAACAACAACAGGCTCACGAAAAAGAAGTTGCACAAATGCAAATCCAAGCGGCTGATAAAGCATTACAGCTTAAATATGATCAAGAGACTAAAATACAAGATTCAAAAAATTCTACGGCCATAGAAGTCAAGCAAATTGATAGTTATGGTAAGATGTCAATCAATCAAGATGCAGATTCAAGTTTGTATGATAGATTAGATAGAGTTACACAACAAGCCCTTGATAACGATTATGCAAATGCTGATTTACAATTAAAGAGTCAGAATCTTCAAATTAAGCAGGAGGATATGAATGCTAAGCGAGAACAAGATGATAAAGAGTTTCAGCTTCGTGTACAAGAATTAGCCCAAAAGAAGGAGCGCGATAGAAATAATTTAGTAATAGCCAGTATAAACAAGAATTGATCTTACTTTTAAAATAAGGGTGTATCTTACTAAAAAATTAAGTAAAATACACCTTTTTCGATAAAATTAAGAAATTTGAATATCAGATAATAATAACATAAATTTGCACAATACAATGCCACAAGAAAACCAAACAAGTACTTTAGACACAGCTTTATCCTTTGATGATTTACAAAAAGGATTTTCATTCTCACCACCAGATGAGACAACTCCTAAAACTTCAGAATTAACATTTGAACCTTTAGATTTAAGTGGAGAAAAAAAGGATGAAGAAATTTTAGATCCGCTCGCGGGAGAAAAACCTGAAGAAACAGATCCTGAATTTAAACCTTTAAATTTAGAAACACCTAAAGATAATTTTTACACAAATCTATTAAAAAAGAAACTTGAAAAAGGACTTTGGGAAGATGTAATTATTAAAGAGGGAGAAACAGAAACAAAACTTTCTGAAATTGAAGATCTAACAGAAGAAGAGTATCTTAAACTTGAAGAAGATCAGTTAGCTATTAAGAATGAAGACATCAAAGAAAAATATATTTCAATTGATGGAATCGCGGAAGAAAAAAAGTTAATTCTTGAAATTGTTAAAAACGGAGGAAACTTAGCAGAGTTATTCCAAAATGAGCAACAACTAGAAAAACCGTTTGATGAAAGTAAAGGGTGGGATTTAGAAAATGAAAAACACCAGGAATCAATTGCTTATCAACATTATTTAAGTCAAGGAAATACACCAAGCAGAGCAAAACTATTAGTAGAAGAAGACAAGAAAGAATTTGTCTTAGATAGTGTGGCCAAACAAATTGTAGATTTTCATCAAAAAGCATATAGCGATAACTTAAATGAAATCAATAAAAAACTAATTGAGGATAAGGCCGCGGAAAAAGAAAACCTAAAAGTTTACAGATCTGAGCTTACTAAAAAATATAAAGAAGATAAAGTACCAGAGCATGATATTAAGAAATTAGTAGATGCCGCCACAAAAGAAGATCAAAACGGAGAATTTGCTGTAGACACTATCTACGAAACAAAAATGAAAGACCCGATTGAAGCTTCAGAACTAATTTTCTTTTTAACTAATAAAGAACAGTATTTGCAACAAAAAATGCTGGAAACAAAAGTTAAAACAAATTTAAGTACAATGCGAACAATTAATAGAGCACCAAAAGATGCTGCACAAAAAGTCGCGCCAAAAGAAGAAAAACAAGAATCAGGATTTAGATTTAATATACCAACATAAAAAACAAATAAACAAAATAAAATGAGCGTAACACAACTTCCTCCAAATATGCTGTACAACGGAGATATGATTGTACAGAGAACGGACAGAAAAACTATTCAGTCTATAGGAGGCCACTTTGACACAAGTTCAATCTCGGATTGGTACAAACAAGATCCAGACAAGAACAATTTAGGATTAATTAAACTTTGGGGACAAGGTGCAATGGTGAATTATCCAATTTACACAGGATTGCTAGAGAAAAAAGCAATGCTTGAAGTAGACGGAGCAGACGGTAAAGTTTACTATGATGTTGCAATTAAAGACTCAGGAAAATGTGTAACTGTAAGAGATACTTCTTTAGAATATCCATATGCAGGTTTAGATAACTCAGTATTCAGAGTTGTTTTAAATAAACGTTATGAAGTGGGTGATGTATTAGCACCATCTTTCTACAAATCTTCTGTACAAATTATGGTGACAGACAGAGAGGAAATTCAACAAGTAGTTGGTGGATGGAGCCTTCCTGTTATCTATGTAACAAATGATAAGAAAGCAAGCTATGATCAACAATACTTAAAAAGCGGAAGACAATATTTCAAAGTGTCGCAAAACATTTTAGGAGAGTACGGTACAAATTATGGTAATTTCGATATGCCAGATATGCCTACAACTATGAAATGTATGTTCCAACTTGGTAACATGTCAGGACATGAATTTTCAGTTACAGGTCGCGCAGATATGAGAAAATTCTCAGGAGCAGCATCTACAACTAAAGAATACTTAGACGAACTTTTAGGGGACGTTGAAAGAAATGGTGAATTTGCAATTATGACCGAAGCTGTTAATGTAGGAGCTGGCGGGGTAATAAAAAAAGGAGCAAATCTAAGATTAGGAGCTGCAATGGAATTACTATTGCACAAATATCACCAAAAAGCATTAAACACACAGTTCATGTTTCAAGACGCGGCTATCATTCCAGGAGCTAACGGAAGCGGAATCACAAGATTGAACGAAGGTGTTTACAAACAAATGCGTAGAGGTAAAATCATCACTTATGCTCGTCCAATGGGTATGACAAGAGCTGACGTTGCTGATGCAGTAGAATACTTATTTGTTAACAACCCTCTACCAGACGAACAAAGAGAAGTTACTTTCAGTGTAGGTAAATACATGCAACAAAACTTCTTCGCAATTTTCAAAGAAGAGGTAAAACAACAAAATGAAGGGCTTGGAGTTTGGAATGGAGCAGACAGAATTATTCCAAAATCACCAGTTTCAGGTTCAAGCTTAACAGAATTAGAATACAATGCAGTGAGATTTACGAAAGTTTACTTACCAGGAATTGGAAATATCTCTGTAAAACATGACCCATCTTTAGATTACAGACCAGGAGAAGATCGTTTTATCAGCGGAATGCACCAAGGTGGATTAGCTCATACAACTTATTCAGCTGTTATCTGGGATGCAGCTGATCAGAAGTATTCAAATAACAGAAAAATGCCACAAGGAGCAACACTTATTGAAGGTGGAGATAACGGTTCTAATGTGTATATTGTTAAACCTTCAGGTGCGGCAACTTTTTGGGGATCTGAGCAGGGCAGGTATGATAGCATGAAACCTTCGGATATTGTTTCTTCAAACAAATTTCAAATGCAATCTTGGTGGATTTACTCAATGGTAGCAGGACTTGTCCTAGACAAGGGACGTTTTGTCATCATAGAATTAGATGAAAAAGCCCAAGCAGGTTTTAATTAATAAAAAGTAAAAATTCCCCTGACCTAAAAAATCAGGGGATAATTATTTACCAAAAAACTTCAATAAATTCATAGTTGTGTGTACTACACGCTCCAGATATTTGGTAGAATCTTCTATTCTTCATATTTGATTTCGCATCCACATTATAGTTAATACACTTATTTTCAAAATCTATTTCTACTAATATCCTATTCTTTGAATGCCAATAAATAGAATCTCCTTGAGCAGTATCAGAGGTTTCTTTCATTATAACTGAAATAAGGTTCGAAAAATCAACTTCTTCTCTACTATAACTTTCTTTTAATTCTTTTTTCATAATTATATTTATTTAAATTTTATACGGCAAATATACAACTTTATTTTTATAAAACAAGTAAAAATAAATTTTGTTTTTAAATTTTTTATCACTACATTTGCAGTATGAGATACACTACTGAAACATATATTGAAAAAGCAAACGAAATACATAATAATAAATACGATTACAGTAAAACTATTTTTAAGTCTAAGGGTCACGTTATAATAAAATGCCCCCTACATAATTTTGAGTTTACAAAAAGAGTAGATGAGCACTTAAAAGGAAGGGGTTGTACAAAATGTATATCAGAAGAAAAATCTAAAAGGCAATCTCAGACTAAGGAGCATTCAATAGCAAAAGCAATTGAAAAACATGGCAGTATATACGACTATTCCTTAATTGAAAATTACACTAACCAAACTGAAGTATATAATCTAGTTTGTAAATCTCATGGCATATTTCCAATAAGATTTGATCATCATATTGAAGGAAGAGGATGTAAAAAGTGCGCCAGAGAAAATACAGCAGATAAATTAAGATTACCTTTAACTGAGGTATTGGAAAAAATTAAAAATATACATGGAAATAAATATGGAGTTGAAAATTTAAAATATAAAGGTGCTAATTATAAAATGTACCCAACTTGTAAAATACACGGTCAATTTCCTATAACACCTTTTGAATTTTTTAATGGGGCAAATTGCATTTATTGTGGTGTAACTGTTTCAAAACCAGAATTAGAAGTGAAGACGTTTATACAACAATTTGTAGAAGCAGAGTCATCTAACAGAAAAATATTAAAAAATAGATTTGAATTGGATATTTATATTCCAACTTTAAAAGTAGCAGTGGAATTTAACGGTCTTTATTTTCATTCAGATGAATTCCATGATACAAATTCTCATTTGAATAAAACACTAGAATGTCAAGAGAAAGTAATTAAACTGGTTCACATATTTGAGGATGAGTGGAAAAATAAAAAAGAAATTGTAAAATCACTTTTATTAGAAGCTATTGGCAAGACAGAGAATAAAGTATCAATTGAGGATTGTGAAATTAAGACAGTTGATCAAGAAGAATATATAGACTTTCTGGAAATTAATTATATTGACGATTTTGTAGAAGCTGAGAACATATTTGGACTTTATCACGAAAATGAATTAGTTTCTTTAATATCAGAAAAGAACAAAGAATTACTTTTTGTAAACAAACTCAATACTATTGTTGATAAAGGGTTTGAGAAACTTTTAGAAAATTTCAAAGGAGAATATGTAACTACAGTTGATTTAAGATGGAGTTATGGCGAACGTGAAAAATCTTTAGGATTTAAAGTAATTGAACAGACACTACCTGCTTACTTTTTTACTAAGGGTCAAGTGAGAACTAAAAAAGAAATTAAGGGTTATAATAAAATATATGATTGTGGTACTCTAAAATTAAGTAATTTGCTGTAATAAAAACATATTACTATATTTGCAGAGTAAAACCAAAAAACAATACAATGTCAAAAGAATTATTAGTTTATAAAAACGGTAATAAAGAATACTCAATTAAAATAGGAACATCTGATAAACCTTATACTTATCAAGTTATTCCGATGTATGATGCGGACGCATTAGATGGTTTTCAGAAAATGAGAACTACAAAAATTATTGACCCTAATGTTTATAATAGAGTTAGAGTTGCGACATTCGATAGTGAGAAAAACATGTATGATGTAGGAATTACTCACAACTCCAGAATTCTTACTAAATTATATCCAGATGAAAGTTTAAGAAAAGTAGCTTTACAAGATATTACAAAACTCATTATTAATCCACTTTTAGATTTTTACACTAAAGATCAAATTTTAGATTTTAAAAATTTTGAATTTTGGGATAATTTTACAGAGAATATTGAATTAGACAACAGTTATAATACTTCTGACCCACTTCAATTATTCAAATTATACTGCCTTATTTCTAAAGGTGATTTATGTCCAATTGAATTTGAGAGTGAGGCTTACTACAAAGGATCGGCACAATACGCAGTGGAGAATAAAGAATCTGTAGTTGATGTCGGCCAAAAAAGAAAATTAGAAATTAGCCAGGCGACTACTAAATTTATTACATTACTATCCACAGATAAAGAAGGTTTAACAGCTATTCTGGAGTGGATGGGGATTACAGGAGTTGTTGACAGTGAAGATGCACTTCTTAACGACATCTTTACTACATGGCTTTCTAAAGATGACAATCAAAATCCAAAAGCTTTCTTAGAAACTTATGCTAATTACTATGAATCTGATTCAGGTAAAAAAGAGCTTGTAATGTTTAAAGATTTAAAACATTTACAAAGAAGCAAGAAAGTAATTAAAGGAATGAATGGATTCTACTTAAATGACCATTTATTAGGAAAAGATTTAAAAGACTCGGTTAAAAATATTTTAAAAGACAACAGTTTATTAGAATTAGTATATGCCGCATTAGGATAAAAACATGACAACAGAACAGTTCTACCAGAGTACAATTATAAAGCTTAACGAGAACGCCACTACCGATAAAATCAGTTTAGATAAAGGAAGGTTTTGCGTTTTAGCTAATAATGTAACTAATAGGCTTATAGAAGTGTTTCTAGACAGGAAATTTGAAGATGATATAAGATATATTCAGAAAATATTAGTTCATGATTTATCTATACCATCTTCAAAAAAACTAAAAGACTTCGCAGAATTTAGTCTACCTAAAGACTATTTTGATTTCTCTAACTTATTCTGCACGGCCACTAAAGATACCTGCGAAAGAAAAAAAGTAGATTGCTTCGAAATTAAAGATGACGACACTAATGGAATACTCAGAGATTCTAATAACAATCCATCTTTCAAGCACAGAGAAACACCTTTTCATTTAGCATCTGATAAAATTATTATCTACACTTCAGATGACTTTACCATCGATAGAGCAAACCTTTCCTACTATCGTTATCCAATACAAGTTGGTCTTAAAGACCCAGAAAATCCAGAGAGTGAGTTTAATTCAAATAATCCAGAATTCGACGATAAATTTATGAATAGAGTAATAGATTTATTAGCAGCAGAATTCTTGTTGAACACAGATGATCCAAAATACCAAGCAGAAAAACAAAACGCAATAACAAAAAATTAATTTAAACAAAAAACAATAGAATGGCAACAGCGGGAGCATTAGAGAGAGACTTTTTCATCCTAGATGGTAAGACTCTAACAACAGGTGGTTCTTTAAATGTAACTAATGGCGTACTAGCCATTGTTAGTAACGATAATAAAGAGCTTACACAAAACGGAAGAAAAGTTTACTCAACTTTCACAGGACAATCAAAAGATAAATCATTCGATTTGCTTGTAGGAGCGTTCGACAAACCAGTGTCTCAATACACTACAAATAAAGCATATGAAAGCCAGACTTTCAGAATTGCAGATATTGAGGATATTAGAGTAGAGGTTCCAAATAGAACAGGTATCGAAGTAGATGATTTTATCATAGGATATAATGGCCGACCAGGAACAGAAATTGTAGTTGGAGAAAGAACTTCTACAGGAATTGACATTACTCTTTGCGGAGATCCAATGTATAATTTAGGTTATAAAGAAGGTGAAACAACTATTAGATTAGATCTACAATATCCTTATCTTGACGATGACGGAGTATGTATTGATTGCGCCAATGGTGTGGTTACAATGCAAGAACTAGTTGAAAAAGCTGTGGCTGAATTTAACGCTACTAAATTATTAGGTGGTGTACCTGTAACAGACTATGTTGACGCATTAGTTGTTAATAGTTTAAACGGGGCATTAGAAGATACAGTTGATTATCAATATTACAATTTAACTTTATTTGATAATGGAGATTCAACTGCCTTAGCCAGAGTACAAGCACAATACCCACTTTACAAAGTTGTAAGAACGGATGAAGTTTCAGGTAATCAAACAGTTTATACTTTACAAGCTCCAGTGGGAACATCAATTCCTGCTTATACAACAAGTTTAGCTTCTAAAATTAAAGGATGTGATACTTGCCCAGCAGGATACACAGAAATTGCAGCAGGATTTGTTTATTCTATTGCTTTAGAAGATGACGGAGCAAGTTTAGTAACTACAATTGATGATTTGCCAGGATTTGTAACAGGAACAGCAGTTAAAATTGGTGGTTCAGTTGCGGGTGTAGGAACATACACAGTGGTAGTGACAGCAGAGTTAACAGACGCTCAGATTACAACATTCAGAGCTATTTCTGCACCAGCTTCAACAGCGGTATTTGATTTGGCAGGAGAAGTTCAAGCGGTTTGTTCTAATGCAACTACAGTTTCTACTGCATGGGTATTAGGAGATATCTGTCAGTCAACTACTAAAGCATATACAATCACAATTGCAGATGATGAGTGTGGTGGAGATATTCTAGCAGAGTTACAAGAAGCTTATCCTGATTTAACAATTGCAATTGATACAGTTAATTTATCAAGAACAGCAACGCTAACAGGTACTTCAGGAACAGCTACAATTACAATTGGTGGTATTCCTTATACAGCTACATTTGCTACAGATTTAGCTACTACAGCTACTAACTTTATTACAGCTAATAAAGCCGCAATTGAATTAGCAACAGGTGGAACAATAACTTCTAGTGGATCAACAATTATTTTAGTAGCGCCATCAGCAACATATCCAGGATTCTCTATTGCAACAGCTACAGGCACATTGGCAGGTACAGTTGCAGCAGCAGTGGGATCAGGAGCACAAATAAGTTCTTTATGTCAAACAACTTACAGAACTAACGTTCCAACAAATATTGTTTGTGAAGAGTGTTCAGACGAGTTCAGAGCTTTATTTACAGCAGAAGCACCTAAAAACTATGGTTTAAATGTTTGGGAGACAGCTATTGATGAATATGATGCCGCAGCAAAAATGGGTATCCGTTTCAGAGGTAAACCTTTCACAATGTCAGGATCAGAAGAATACAGAGATGATATGCCATTTTACGCAACTTCTACTCGTATTTCTGTAGCAGGTGGTCAAGCAACATACATTGCAGAGAACTGGGAATCAAGTAAATTTCCTTTCAAAGTAAAAGTATTATCTATTGCCGCAGATCCAGAAGCATTAGGAGGTTACTTATATAATAGAGAAGATCAGGCCAGATATAATTTAGATGGTGTTGAGAGATTTGTAGGTAATAACTACGGTAAATGGTTATGGGGGCAAGAGTCAAGACTTAGAGGTTTAGCACAGTATATTCAATATACAATTACAATTAGACCTCAGTTCTATTACAAATTGTTACCACATTCTTCAATTAAAACAAATCTTAATATTATTGTTGAAGTTGGCCGTCAAGCCGCGGTAGAGACCCTTATTAACCAACTTGCCTCAGCAGCTCAATTACACGCTGTACAAGCATTTGCAAAATAAATAATTTCCAATTAATGATCAAAGGAGAGAAGGCTAAAATTTTCTCTCCTTTTTTATAAAACCTAATAGATGAATTGGATAGAATATTGGAGAGAATTTGTTTTTGTTGCGGGGTTATTAGGCGCTTGGGTTACAGGTAGAAAGTCTAAAGAGATAAAACTAAAGACAGAGGGAGCTGATGCTATTTCAGCTTTACAACGTATATATGATAAGTACATAGAGCATAATTCTGCAATAACACAAGAGCTAACTTTAAGGCTTAATCAAGTAGAAGCTCATAACAGGGATTTACAAAAGAATTTCAACGATATGCAGATTTCATATGCTGTAGTGGTCGGGGAAAGTAAAAAATTTGAAGCTAAGTACAACTTATTACTTAAAGAGCATGAGCAATTAAAAACAGCACATGATAAACTTCAAAAAGACTTTGAAAAATATAAAAAAGAAAATAAAGAATGAAACTAATAGATGACACTCTAAAAAATAAAAATGGAATTTGGTCTAGAAAGAGCATAATGATTCTTATTACTTTTATTTTTGTTTTAGGACTGGGTGTTTTTATAGTAATATCGGATAAAGTTTTGAAAGTCACTATAAACGGACAAGCTATTATAGTTTTTCAATCTTTACTTGCATTTTTAGCTTCTTTAGTAGGAATAACGGAATTGTCAAAGAAGTTTGAAAATAAACAAATACCTCCAGAAAATGAGTAAAATAGCAGAATTTCAAAAAGCAAATGGACTTGTAGCAGATGGTATTCTAGGTAAAAAAACTTTTTCTAAAATGAAAGAAATTTGGAAAATTAAATCTGATGAACAGCTTGCTAATTTTCTAGGTCAGTTCTCAATAGAGTCAGCAAATTTCACAAAAGATAAAGAAAATTTAAATTATTCAAAAGAAGGTTTAAAAGAATATTTTTTAAAGTATTTCCCAACGGAACAGGATAGAATAAACTACGCCAGACAACCACAAAAGATAGCAAATAAAGCTTATGCAAACAGAATGGGTAATGGAAGTGAATCAAGTGGAGACGGTTATAGATACCGTGGCTCAGGTGGAATTCAATTAACGGGGGCTAATAATTATAAAGAATTTTCTAAATGGATTGGGTCAAAAACTGTTTTAACAACGGAAGAGATAGCAACAAAGTATTTTTGGGAAACAGGGTTATATTATTTTGAGCAGAATAAATTATGGAATTTAGCTTCAAAAGTTGACGATCTGAGTATTACACAGTTAAGTAAGGCTATAAATCTTGGGAATAAAAATAGTGATAAAACACCAAATCACTTAAAAGAAAGAATAGAGAATACAAAAAAATATTACAAACAAATAAAACAATGAACGAATACATAGCATTAGGAATTATAGCATTAATATTTACAACATTAATTATTATATTTAAAAACAAAAAAACTAAAAAAGTAGATGATAAACCTAAATCGGCTGATACAGGCTTACCAACGCCTCCTAAACCACCTAAAGACAAAGATCCAGATTAGTTTATTAATTTTATCTTTGATCACCCTAATCTCCTGTAAACAAATAAGTGGATATCTCTGCGGACATAATATAGAAGTTTGGTATGAGTACTTTGTGATAGTGGAGAGAATTTCAATGCTGTTTTTATTATTAAGTGTTTTTAAATCTATCAGAGATAAATACTGGTTACTATCAGAATTAATATTTTTATTTTTACTACA
>Ga0247817_10000462_pt1 | contig 22822 bp, 17 predicted proteins | sample UWRJL212509R1_FD_178010 | JGI IMG/M metagenome (GOLD analysis project Ga0247817, IMG submission 178010) | Plant litter microbial communities from Arlington Agricultural Research Station in Wisconsin, United States - UWRJ-L212-509R-1 | ecosystem: Environmental > Terrestrial > Plant litter >...
AGGTTTTACAGGCGGGCTTACTGCTACTCTGCATTGAACAGGGGCAGGCGTTCCAATGCTGTCATCTGTGTAGTACTTCACAGCCATGTCAAAGATTTCCTGATTGTCAAAGGCGCATTCCCCTGTTTTTTTGACCTCGCCGAAAATGTAATACAAACAGCTTTCAAGGTTTTTGTTCTCTTTTTTATAGTCCGCTGAAAACAGGGCATCGTTCTGCGCTTTTTCGCTTAGGTAGCTTTCTATGGCAGTTTTAAATTTATCTGATGCTTTCATAAAGGAAGATTTAAGATTGAAAAAGCGTTATTCAAAACTGTTTCTGTAGATGTCAAAACAGTATTCTTCAAAGCAGAGCCAGCATACAAAGGTGTAATGGGGCAGACGGTGGCGGTTTTTGACAGATTCCCCAAGGGAATCTTCAATTTCATATCGGATATTTTCCAAATCATCCAAATGCTGGATATAGAATTTTCGGCAGTCCGAGTTGTAGACAAACTCTGAAATCATCCCGCAGATGCATCCGTTTTTCTGCAGGTCTTCCAAGAAAGATTTTAACTGCTCTTTTTTTGTCCCGTCATAAGATTCCATATTGGAGAGGACTATTTTTTTGAACTGGGCGAATACGGGATATTCTATGTAGACTGATTTTTCAAAGGCTTTCATGGCGTATAAATTTTGATGTGAAACGGTATATTCCAATTAGAAAGGCAGGTCGTCAGGGGTGTCTTGATCCATATTTTTCTTTTGAACTGCGGGAAGAGAAGAACTGTTTTCTGTTTTTGGGAACACCAGTATTTTAATATTACTGGTGTGAAAGGTCAGCGAACCGAGCGCTTTGCCATCGGCATTATTGTAAACATTCAGACCTATGCGCCCGAAGAGTTCAACCATAGTGCCTTTTTTAAGCCACTGCGCCATTTTGGAACCCATCCAATACGAGCAGTCGATATAGGTTACAATTTTTTTAAGCTCGTCAGATCCTTTTGGTCTGTAGCTGTCGTTTATGGCAATGGAGAAATTTACCACCTCCCTGTCATTTGAAACTTTTGCCGTTACGGCATCTTTTGTAATTCGTCCTGAGATTTCCATGATGCAACATTTTAAGTGAATATTTTTTCTGTCTTTTCTAAAGCCCCGCATGAAATTTTTCAAAAGAAAAACGGGAAAAAAGAAAGCACAAAATCAAGCGCCCGATAAAGGATCCGGAGTGCTATAAGTCCCGAAGGGCGGCAAGGCCGTTATGCGCATGCAGGAGCCTGCGGGTGCTATTTTCGCGGCTCTTTTAATCCGTTTTTATTGAAAATTTCCTTATCAATCTTTACAGCAGGCTGAACCCCTATTTCAGATGCCTGTTTTGGGGACGGCATTGAAATATTTTGTAATTTCAGGTGACAAAAAAGAAATGCAATGGAAAAGCAATATGATCTGAACCGTTTTTTAGAGGCGCAGCAGCAAACGTATGAGAACGCAATGCGCGAGATCAGGCAGGGCAGCAAACAGACCCACTGGATGTGGTTTATTTTTCCCCAGCTAAGAGGACTGGGATTCACGGATTATAATATCTTTTATGGCATTGAAAACCTGAAGGAAGCCGAGCATTATCTCAATCATCCTGTATTGGGAAAACGGCTTGTGGAAATTACCCAGGCAATGCTTGAGATCGAGAATAAAACGGCACTGGAAATTCTGGGCAGGCCAGATGAAAGAAAACTGAAATCCTGCATGACCCTGTTTGGACTACTGCCTGAAACGCCTGAATGTTTCAGGCAGGTGCTTGTGAAATATTACAATGGAGAGCAGGACGAAAAGACACTGCAGCTAATAAAAGAATCCGGCAGCTAAAAAAACATTTCTTTTTTTCTGCCTCAAGAAAACATCTAAGGATTAAAAGTTATTTTTCTTTTTTGAGAACCAGTGATGAAAGTGCCGGGCTTTTGATTATCCTTTCCATTTCGCTGTGGATTATTTCCTGAATCTCAATTTTGATCTGCAGATAATTTTTCTGGATGATAACATTGTCAATTGTCCGTATGATCGGAATTTCTTTGTAATTATCTGTTTCTTTTTTAATTTTTTCGTGGTCGTTGATGATCTCGCAGTGAAAGGTTTTTAGCTCAATTCTGCAGTCCGGGTTATCGGCTGTCATGCCAACAAATTCCCCCGAACTCAGCGAAGAAATCTTCGAAGGAGGCACTGCGGATTCCAGCTGTCGGGAACGGCTGATGGAGGTGTCGCTGCTGTTTATTGAAAGGCTTTCCCTGTCCTGCATTATTTTTCCGAAACGCTCTGAAAGCTGTTTGGCCGTATCCCCGCTGACCTGTCCAGAGACAATATTTCCCACTATATTAATGATCACATCAGCCTGCTCGCGGCCGTAGTCCTTACGGAGCTGGCTGAAGTCCTGAATCCCCAGACAGGTACTCACTTTGTTGCTTCTTGCCGTTGCAATCAGACTGTCAATATTATTGAGATAGATAGTGGGGAACTCGTCAAAAATAAGACTGCTTTTAAGTTTTCCCTTCTGGTTTACCTGTTTGATAAGACGGCTGACAAAAAGTGAAAGCACGGCACCGTAAGTCTGTATTTTCTGCGGATTGTTTCCCATTGAAACAATTTTCGGATCGGACGGATTATTAATATCAAGGGTAAAATCACTGCCCGAGAGCACGTAGTAAAGCTGGGGAGAAGAGAGTTTTGCCAGCGAAATTTTAGCCGAAGCGATCTGGCCCTCCAGCTGGTCGACTGCCTCGTTCAGGAACGCGCTGACAAAGGGATTGATAAGCACTTCGATCTCTTTTTCGGTTCTCAGAATCGTGAAAAGGCTCTCGTAATCGGTCTGGATCATTTCAATTACATGGGGCAGGGTACAGAACTCGCCATCGTTGTATTTTCGTAGGTACCAGATGACGGCTGTCAGGAAATTTATAGGGGATTCTACAAAGAAATCGCCCTGTTTTTTAATCCACTCCCGATTGAGTCCCATAAGGATTGTGCGGGCAGATTCAGCGGCATCGATAATGTCTGTCATTGCCGAAGGATCAAGCGGATTACATCTGTGAGTACGAGATAGATCATCAAAATTTATGATGTAAAATTTTGGCTCCACGGCATAAAGATGACGGAATTTCAGCCAGGCATTATAGGCGATAACAGTGAGGTCGTCGAACTTGAAATCATAGATGAAGATAGAAAAGCCCTTGGCAATATGCTGGGTGATTATATGGCGGATTACAAAGTATGATTTTCCCGAACCCGGCGTGCCTGGAACCAGAATGCCTCGGAAGGGATTTATAATGTTAATCCAGCTTCTTCGCACTTTGTCTTTGAGGTGATAGCGTGCGGGAAGGTTAACGGAATATTCGTTTTCAATAAGCCTTTCCTCCTGAGGGAAAGTTTCGTTTTCCTTATTAAAAATATCTGCTGAACTAAGCTTTCTGCGTATAATGCGGGAGAGCAGGGTGCCCCCGGAAAGTGTCATCAGATAGCCTAAAGAACACAGTGAGATATATAGTACGGAGAAGACCTCAGTATCCGCAAATATTACAAAAGCCAGATAGGATCCAAAGTAAAGCAGAAGACCCATTGAGATATAATAAAAAGCAGTTCTAAAATGGAGTTTTTCATCTTTTCTTCCCTTGGCCCCCATGAGGGAAATAACCAAGAGTCCAAGTGCAAAAAGCTTTGATTTATGGAAGCTGTCCAGAAGCCCCGTACGATAAATATTCTCCATTATCCTGCAGGCAAAATCCGGCGCAAGATTCCACTGCCGGAAGGAATCGAAGCAGTAATAATAAAAATGGATGAGCAGCAGTGCGATGCCCATGAGTCTTGTCATATCTAAAATTTTTCTAAGCGCCTGTTCATTTTCTCCCGTCTGCATGCTGTTGATTTTTATGTGTTAATTATTATCTGACTGTCCTTTTTTCCTTCTTTTTTTCCGCTTGTTTTTAAGCTGTTTGGGAACGTAATCTGACGGCGTTCCGGCGTAAAGCACATCATCAATTATCCGCTGCACTTCCCCTGCGGAAATAAAAGAGCCGTGCTTCTTAGCGGTACCATCAGGAACTGTATACTGCTTCTCGGAATGAGAGGAATGGCCCAGACGCTGCAGGAGCCCTTTGGCTGCATATTCAGGTCCGAGACTGCTTCCGTTGAAAACGCATCTGGTGTTATGATCGATGTACGTCATGCCGTATATAAACCCCTGTTCATTCTTTCTGACAACTGCCGTTATACCCTGGTTCGCCAGCCGTGTTTCAAGCTGGGAAAGCGTAATTGATGGGTATTTCAAGAGCAACAAATCCACCGCATTTCGGGTTCTTTTCATGTTTATCATGCGAGAAGTTTTAGCTGCAGCAAAATTAATTTCAAGCTGGGAAAGAGTAGGCTTGGAATAAAAACTACTGGCCTTTATAGGAACCCCGACAGTCTTTTTGTTCTCATCCAGAATCTGGTAGACCAGCCCTTTGTTCTGAAACATTTCTGAATTTTCCTTTCCCCTTTCCGCCTTCACGTTATACAGGTTCAATACTGCGTTCAGCTCACCGAGGGTTGTGTATTTGTAGTTCTGAATAACTGCATTGAGTACACTGCCGATGGCCCTCTTGGAATCCACTGCCCCGTATTTTATTTTTTCCGCATCAATGGCATTAATAAGTATCGGACTCTGTTTTTTTCTCGAGTCCGCCCGGACCAGATTAAAAGAAATCTCCAATTCTTTGCGAGCCGTTTCGGACTGGTTTCTTCCAATATTGTGCATGTTAATCCTGGATCCGTCTGCCCGCACATTTATGGCTGCGATATGCAGGTGCGGATGTCCCGCATCGTGGTGCTGGTAGACCAGATAAGGCTGTGCGCCGAATCCAATTTTCTCCATATAGGAAAAGGCAATCTGCATGAGTTTCTCTTTTGATAAATCCTTGTCTGAACGATCAAAATTCAGCGAGATGTGCACTGCGTTGCGCTTGACATTTTCATTGAGCTGGAGCTGTTTTAGAAATACGCCGAGCTTAAAAGATTCTGACATTTTTTCAATATCGATGGGATAATTTCCCTCGCCGATGCACACAGCTGCACCCTGGGAAACTTTATTCTCATTATAGATGAGGATGCCTCTAATGGAGTGTCCTGTGTTTATGATTGCAACCATTTTTGGGCGAGATTTTCAATGTGTTTTTTTATTTCTTCAACCAGCGAAAAATATTTGTTCCTGTCGGAATCAAAAGCCAGAATCCAAATTCTGAAATCAGAAATTTCAAAAAGGGTATGGAGTTTTTTAACGCTCTGATTGAAATTATTTCCCATGAAATTCAGCTGTGTTCTGAGTTGCATAAGCTCCTGCAACAGCTTATCCAGCGACTCGTTTCTATATCTCATTACAATGGGTTTTCTCAGCAGATTTTTGCGCACGAAATCACTGCGTTTGCGGCAGGCTGATGCTTTGAAATTCTTATCAATAAAATCAAATTCTTCTTTGGTCAGCCGGATGTGCAACCATTTGTTTCTGCCGCTGTTTTTCTCTTCCATAATCTTTTCTTTTTCATTAAATCAATTTCACTTAATCTTAAAGTTTCACTGCCAGCGAGTTCCGAGCAGAGGGGCAGCAAGATTTTTGGTTGTGATACAACCAGACATCTTGCTGACTGCAGAAAACCGCAGTCTGAAAGCTTCTAAAAGTCTTTTTTCAGCTGCAGCAATCAGCTCAGAAGAAGCTGTCATCCCTATTAAAAATTAAAGGAAATCCATTCAGAATCTGCTTTAAAAATCTAAAATGCACCAATTGAACAAGTTCTAGGGATTTACATGAGAGCTAAATTAGAAAAGGCCTCCAAGCCCTGCAATCCTCCCCAAATTTTGAGTAGGGTAAATAGTGATGATACTTTATAATTTTACGGTATGTGAAATATTAATTTAAAATGATGAAGTATGATTACAGCAAATGATGCGGCCAAGGTTTTTGATACGGTGCTCAGTATCCCTGGCATGAATGAGCCGGTGAAAATGGATTTGAAAATTTCACGAAAAAATGTGCTGCTTTTAAGCCATTTGATACAGGACGGGCTGAAGATAAGAGAAGGATCTTCGGTCCTATTGGAGAGCATAAGCGAGCAGGGAAGGACAGAACTGGAGAGTCTCTCTCAAGAGTGCCTGCAGAAAGCAGGGCTTATAGAGCTGCATGAAAAACTTGCCGGAATCAGCGCCTCGATAAAAGGCTGATTTCAAAAACAATTACAATGAGTTAATGCCTGCATGATTCTTACAAAACGTGCAGGCATTTTTTTTATTCCATCGAAAATGTAAAACTGCCTGATTTTCAAAGTTTTTGGCTTGGTTTTTAAAGGTGTTATGCGAAATTTCGTATATATATTTGCATTGATGATTTCCGATATTATCAGGGAAATAGAAATTATAGACGCATTTTAAAATAGTAAGATCATGACGTTAAGCAGCCGTACCAAATATTACATTACAGAAACCATCTGCCTGCTCTTTATCCTTCTGTTCATTTATGCTTCTGCAAGCAAACTTATGGATTTCCAGCATTTCAGAATCCAGCTGGGACAATCACCTTTACTGAGTGCATTTGCTGAACAGCTGGCGGTTATTGTACCCTTGTTCGAAATAATTATCTGCATACTGCTGTTAATTCCTAAATATAAGCCGTTGGGACTTTTTTCGTCATATGGAATTATGGTCATGTTTACTGCCTATATTTTTATAATCCTGAACTACACGTCTTTTATCCCTTGCTCTTGTGGAGGTGTATTGGAAAAGCTTAGCTGGCAATCACATATGATTTTTAATCTGGCCTTTGTTTTTCTCAGTGTCTTAGCAATAATTCTCTATGAGAAAAAAGATAAAAGCTTATATCTTAAAAAGGGATTCATAATCGGAGTTTTCTCTTCGGTAACCATTGCAGGCGTCAGTGTAGTTACGGCTTTATTTATGCTGTCGGAAAATATTATTCATTATCATAATACACTTACAAGGCGATTTCCCCAAACACCTATAAGACAGATTGCTACCTCAGATTTAAAACTGAACTCTTTTTATTTTGCGGGACTTGACAGCAGTGATATTTATTTAGGGAATACCACAGCACCATTAGTGATCACAACATTGAATTCCAGATTGGAACAAACCCAAAGAAAGAAGATAGATTTGGACAATAAGAAACTGCCCTTCAGGGCAGCATCAATTATGGTGGAACCGCCTTATTTTTTTGTGACAGATGGTACAGTGCCCTGCATTTTTAAGGGAAAGATTGATAATTGGAATGCTAAATTAATTCTTCGCGAAGGAGAATACTTTACCACTGCCAGAGTAATTGACTCCAATGCAATAACTGTAGTATCAGCAAAAAGAACAAATGGAGATAATGTTCTTGCCGTAATTGATCTGCTGGATAATGGAAGAACAACACTAAATCCAGAAATTCTGCAAAAACAGAATGATGGAGTTTTTGATACTGACGGTATGCTGGTATACAGCATGGAGATGAAAAGAATAATTTATCTATATGCCTACCGAAATCAATTTACAATTGCAGATAAACGTTTGAAAATTGATTACAGAAGCAGTACAATAGATACTATTACAAAGGCTCAACTGCATATTGAAAATGATGAAAATTTCCGACAGAGGCAGTTTTCAAAGCCGCCCTTATTTGTGAATAAAAATTGTGCTGTTTTCGGCAACTTACTGTTTGTACAGTCTGCAATACCTGGAAGGTTTGAAGAGGATAAAATATGGAAACATTCCAGTATTATTGATGTTTATGATCTTAGGAAAAAGAGCTATGTTCTTAGTTTCTCCATAAGTGATCTCAACGGAAAAAAAATGCGCTACTTTAAAGTGCTGGATGACAAAATGTATGTGCTGATCGGCACTCACATTATAGTTTATAAACTGGATTCAAAAATTACAACTCATTACGCTAGTCAAAGCGTAAATAATCTATTGGCCAAATAGCAGGGAACTGATCGAAAACCTGTAAAAAAGAGTAGATCATTAACCATATAAATTATATTATTATGAAAACGAATGTTTTAAAAACCATTGTGCCGCTAGCTGTTGTGGTAGTGGGATTGACAAGTGCAGCAAGCACTTCGTCTCTGAGCAAAAATTCAAAATCAGCTGTTCAATGGGGCTATGAGCACATTGAAAATGATAATAGCTGTAACGCCGTTCAGCAGTGTGATGAAAACGGAAATTTTAATTGTAAAATTGGCTCCGAGGGTGCACAGCTTTACGATTCGAATTGTGCAACACCTCTGAAAAGAAGTACGTTAGATTAAAATTGTAAAAATGATGCCGTCACTTATTTATAAATGACGGCATTTTTTATAGGTAATAGAATTTTTACCTGTCGAAATCGCAGTTCATCCAGTCTTTCCTTGGTTCATTTTTCAAGTAATGATTAAACCATTGCAGGATGCGAATATTCAGGTCCTTTGCATTTTCTTTTATTGCCATTTCATGTCCTTCGCGTGGATAAACCAGCAATGTGTGCTCTTTATTTAAGCGCCGTAATGCCAGATAGAACTCCATACTTTGAAGCGAATGGATGTGCCTGTCATCTTCTCCTGTCCAGCCTAGTAAAGGAGTCCTTACGTTTTGTGCCAGAAGCACAGGAGAGTTTTTTAAATAACTAGGCATATCTTCATATAATGATTTACCAATTCGGATCTGATTCTCTTCAGCACGATAAAAATCTGGCTGTCTGCGTGAACCGCTCACATATAGATAGCTGCTGACTAAATCTGTCCAGGCAGCTCCTGCAACTGCGGCTGCAAATCGATTCGTCTGTGTTATAATTAAGTCAGATTCATATGCTCCAAAGCTATGGCCAATAAGTCCGATTCTTCCAGAGTCTACATCTCCTTTTTTAAGAACTTCATCTACTGAACTTATCACACTTTTAGTTACTGATTCCGCCAGATTTCCATAGTCATAAACAATGTCGGGGTACAATACAAAATAGCCATTATTAATTACATTTGTAACATTGAATCCATCTTCGGTTAAAAGTGACGGATTAACGTAGTCGTTCAGATAGGCAAACTGCCGTTCATATATATGAACGACCATCGGGTACTTTTCGCCTAACTTATAATCTGTGGGATAACATAGAAACCCCTTTGTTTTTATTCCGTTTACCTTGTATTCAATCGGTTCATTCCTACCCCATAAAAAACTTTTCTGCTGCGGATTACTTTGTGCAATTTCCTTTGGCTTTTTATTAAGCAACATAAGTCGTGGAGCCAATTCAAAACTCTGATCTGTATAGACGTAAATACCATTGCCAGCAGCTTTTTTTATCTCGGTTGTTTTCTTATTTTCCCATACCATATCTTTCAATCCTCCTTTAAGACTCCAGTAGCTAAATCCACTCTGGCCTGTTTCACGGTTAGCAGTCTGTAAAAGAAATCCTTTTTTAAGATCGAGAAAATGCTTATTAGATTCTGTCATGCTGTAATAAAAGTCTGAATTGAATACTTTAATTCGATACGATTTTTGCATTTCACGTCCTTTGGTGAGCCTTTTTTTGAAAGTTCCATCAACTGAAACCAGCCACAGATCGTATCTGTCATACAAAATGATTTCATTATTTTTGGTCCATCCTCCAATGCCGTAAGAAGGCGGGTCAATGGGCATATTATAATCCTCTCGAAAAAAAGATTCTGAAATACCTTGCGAGACGTTAATGTACTTATCTTTATAAATGTCATATATCCAGCATTGCTGGTTTTTTGTAAAGAATAGGTAGTTTCCATCCGGTGATCCCATTGGAAGAAAATCGCCACTCCGACGCTCTATTATTAGTTTTCTTTTACCAGTCTGTAAATCCAATATATACAAATCAAATGGTTGCGATTGATTCGTATTGGGTTCGTATGCTGTAGGATCATATATGAATGCATGTTTATAATCTGCACTAAGAAATCCCAAAGGGAAATCCTTGGTGGTTATCTGCAAAACTTTATTACTATCTATAGACCATATTGCCATTTTATCCTTTGATTTATAATCCCCTATATGCTTTTTGAAATCATATAGCAGTTTGTCTTTCGTGTTCCAAATCTGAACTGCATTTGGATTAATGGCGTCATCAGATTTATTTTCACTTAGCCAGAAAATTACACGGCTGCCATCATCAGAAAGCATGCTTTTTTTGTAGGGTGGATTTGATATTTTCATTTCATGCGGAAAACCATCTGTAACCTTTGAATTCAATACCCTAATTTTATTCATGCTTATATTAAAGTTGTAGAGCATCGGGCTAATAGCTTTATCTTCATTAAAAACAATTGAATTGCCTTTCCATACTAGACCTGTAAACGGAACTTCATGATTTGATAAAATCTTTTTGCCGGTAATTGTATTTTTAAAGTTCAGTATTTCAATGCTATAAGTATTATTTCCAGCAAAGCAGTACACCATGCCATTTTTTAAAGGATCATAGGTATAATTGATGATATCAGTAGCTTTATGGACAACATTGCCATTAGAATTTCTTATTTCCAGTTTGCGCTTCCTGTTTATCTGCCCCATAAGAATTGCAATATACTTTTGATCGGCTGAAAATTCGAAACTGCTTGCACCGGGCACCCTGTAAACTATGCCTGATTTGAGATTCAGCACTAGCAAAGTGTCACGGGCAATGCAGGCAAAATGTGATTCTCCATTGAATTTTCCGTTTCTGGAATATGGAAAGTTAAACTTCCTGCCAGTTTGGTTCTGCTGGACAAATAGTGTATCTGATTTTCGATTATTGTAAGTTAAAGCATAGCTGGACCAGTTACCATGCTCAGAAATCTGATCGGAGGTAAGGGTACTCCACAAATCATAATCTTTTACGGTCATGATTCTTTTTTGTTTAGCCTGCCCCCGTAAAAGGGGACAGGTTACTAAAACAAAAACAAAAATGGATGCTCTAAAAAAGCGGTAAACTAATAATTTAATAGCCTGCATTTTGAGGAGAAAGATTTGGATTTAACGTTAGTTCGGCATTAGGTAAAGGAAGTAATCTATCAGTTGTTTTCCATTGTGGCTTAACTGGTAAAAGTTGCTGGTCGAGTCTGCCAAATCTTTTAAGATCAAAAAAGCGATGGCCAAACTCAGTAAAAAATTCAAGTCGGCGTTCGACTATAACAGCATCGATAATGTCTTGTGATGTTACTGCTGATGTATTTCCAAGACCTGCGAGATTTCTGGTTTTGTTCAGATCTTCCTTGGCGCCAATGAGATCTCCTGTGTGGGCACGGGCCTCTGCTCTGATTAAATATTGTTCTGCCATTCGAAATACTACCGAATATTCCTGTGATGTGGCGGTATTGGATTTTTGCTGGTATTTGTACGGGTGGTACCAGGTTGTTGTTCCATTGCTAATGGCTTTTAACCACTTGGTCTTTCGCAAATCATCATGGCTGAATGCATTAAGTAAATTTTCTGAGACAGCAGAAGCGGGAGGAGGTCCCTGAGTAAAAATGAATACGTTGCCCTGATAGGTATTAGCTCCTTCTAAATTAGACATAAGCTGCCAGATCGTAGCTTTGCTCTCTTTTTTAAACTCTGTGTCCAATGATTCCGGCCAAACGTACAAAGATGTTTGGTTAAGTACAGCTGAAGCGGAATTTGATGCTTCTTCCCATTTCTCAGAATACAGATAAACCCTTGAAAGAAGCGCCTGAACGCATCCTTTATTTGGACGCACTCTATTGCTTCCATTATAATCCTTATTTAAAAGCGTAGAAGCCTGTTCTAAGTCTTTTTGTATCAGTTCATAAACTTCTTTCTCTGGCATTCTTACTGCCTTGGCGTTGATTTTGTAATCAGTGGTATCGATATAGGGGATCGGCCCAAAAATGTTTAGCAGATAAAAATGAATTAAAGCTCTGACAAACAATGCCTCGCCAGTAAGCTGCTGTTTGTTTTCAAATGGTAATTGCTCCGCTTTTCTCACACCTTCCAGGACTGCATTGGCTGCGTAAATTTGATTATAACTACTATTCCATAGGGCTGCGATCTGTGAATCTGTAGGCAAAAGTGAGTTATTGAAAAAGTTTGCGGGTCCGCTTGCAGATGCGCCGTAAAATTTGAGCTCGTCTGCGTATAAGCCCAGCTGGCTGGAAATTCCCGTAGGATAGCCGGTTAGAATTCCATTATCCCTAATTTGTGAATATATATCGATCATAGCAGCGTTCGCTGTTACTTTGTCTTCAAATACAGTCCCGGAGGTTAGTTGAGATGATGGCAGATCCACATCTGTAAAATTTGAGCAGCCATACAATAGCGATAATAATGCAAATGGCAGGGCTAACAGGAATATTTTATAGTTGTATGTTTTCATAATAGATAATTAAAATTAAAAAGTTAACTGTATAGTGCTTGTGAACACACGTAACGGAGGCAGGTAGCCCGAATATTTAAATTCAGGATCAATTCCTTTATATTTAGTTAATGTGAATACATTCTGGCCTTGAATACCGATTTTACAGTTGAATTTTTTTGTCCAATTCACTGGCAGCTGGTAGGTCAGGGAAATATTCTTTAATCGGATGTAGGAGGCATCGCTTACAGCTGCATCACTTGAAGTAAACTGTGAATAAGCTAGAGTTCGGGCTGTATTGCTATTACTATATGCCTGATAAGGTCCCAAATCGCCGGGATTTTGCCAGCGGGAAATTACTTCTGAGGGCTGATTTACCATTTTGCCCGGCATAGGGGTGTATGTATTAGAGTTGTAATTTTCCTGTTTAACAAACTGAAATAAGAGATCAAGGTCTACATTTTTGTAGTGAAGCTGGTTTTGAAGTCCACCATAGTATTTCGGGCTCAGGTCTTTTACTGTTTTTTGGTCATTGATATAATTTATTGAGCCGTCTCCATCTGTGTCCTCAAATTGATAAGTGCCCGTTAGAGGGTCTAGTCCGGTATAATGAAATACTTTTCTAATATTTAATGACTGTCCAATTACATATTGATTTTTATAGGTTGAGGATTCAAGTGCAGGAAATGAAATCAGTTTATTTTCAGCGGTAGTAATATTAAAACTTGTTGTCCAGCTGAATGCGCCATTTTTAATATTCAATGACCTTATACTGAATTCCAACCCACTATTCTGTACAACCGCGTCTAAATTGGCCTGCATGGAAGAAAAGCCTGTAGTCCCTGGAAGAGGTACGCCGACCAGCTGATTGGAAGAGCGATTCTGGTACCATGCTATAGTTGTAAATATTCGATCGTTAATAAAGCCAGTTTCAAGGGCAATTTCCAATTTTTTGTTTGTTTCCCATCCGAACTCGGGATTGTATAATCTGCTGGGCTGTAATCCAGAAATACCCTGATATTTAAACGGTGTAGTACTATAAGTGTCTAAGTACTGATAATCTCCTATCTGGTCATTACCAGTTGTGCCATAACTGCTCCTTATTTTTCCAAAACTTAAAAAAGACAATTTTTCTTTACTGACCATTTCCTCACTAAATACCCAGGCGACACCAACTGCTCCAAAATTTGCAAATTGGTTTCCTGGCCCAAATCGGCTGGAGCCATCTCGACGTCCGGTAAGATTTATTAGATATCTTCCTGACCAATTAAGGTTTAATCTCGTATAAAAAGCCTGATATTTATATACATTTTGGTCACTGCTCAAAACTAAATATCGAGTTGCAGATGCAGGATTTTCCATCATACTGTTAGTTGGAAATCCAATACCATAATTCACTATTTTATTTCCATTTTGCTGCTGAAAAGTTGTACCTGCCAATGCATCTAAAGTCAATTTTGAGATATTACCTGTCCAATTAATTTGAGGCTCGATTATCCATGAGGTGCGATTCAAATTATTTATATAGACAATGGAACTTTCGCTACCCGAACCAAAGGCGGGGTTTAAAACAGTTGAAGGGCGCAAATTCAATTGTTTTTGAGCGAGATTGGTATATCCGAAACTGCTTCTGAGATTGAAACCCGATCCAATATCATAAGAAATGAGTGCATTGGCCAGCAGATCGTACGTCTGTGCTTTGATTTTACCTTCCAGCGGTGCTATCGGATTAGCAAAAGTGTTGTTTTCCCAGTTTAACCTGCCTGCGGAGTCATATAAGGCTGGCGCGTTAGGAACCAGCTGAAGCGCCGTGGAGGTTATGTCAATAGCCGGCAGATCGCTCTTTTGAGCTGTATAAATTGAAGAAAAGTTAATTTTGAACCTTTTGTTTTCGGATTCATGGTTCAGGCTTAAATGTCCGCCTGCTTTTAAGTAATCAAAGCTGCCAGGGAAAACGGTAGTTTCTCTGCTGTAATTACCGCTAAGCAGAAAATGTGTTTGAGCGGATCCACCAGAAAGTGAGGATTGCAGGGTTGTATAGCTTGCGGTGCCGCCTATCAGCTCCTTCTGCCAGTTAGTATTGCGGTTTTGGTCCCAAGTTCCATTAACATCATAGGCGTTAGCGGGATATACTGTTACACCGTCGTTGGAAAATGCTTCCCTGCGCATGGCTAAGTACTCGGGAGTCTGCAAAACATCCATATAGTGCGCCACCTGACCTATTCCATATGAGTACGTTGTTGAGAAAACTGTTTTGCCTTCTTTGCCTTTTTTAGTAGTTATTAGTACAACGCCATTTGCACCTCGGGAACCATAGATAGCGGTTGCATCAGCATCTTTAAGAACTTCAATTGCAGTTATATCAGCTGGATTTATACTGTTGAGAGGACTGTTTTCAGCGGGCATATTGCCTGATGTTGCATTACTTCCAATACTTTGGGAAGAGTAGGGTACGCCATCAATAATGTATAATGGATTATTTCCATTGAAGCGTAAACTATTCTGTCCACGTATTTCAATTTCGAATCCACTTCCCGGCAGACCTGTATTCTGGATGATATTCACACCTGCCATTCTTCCCTGCATTGTGGCCAGTACATTGGTCACAGGCTGTGTCTCTATATCCTTTGAAGTTATTCTGGCAATACTTCCAGTACGTTCTTTTTCCTTAACCGAATAATATCCTGCATTGATGCGGACTTCCTGTAGCGTTGTTGTGTCAAAGGCAAGATATATGTCAATTTTACTTTTGGATGCTACAGGGACTATTTTTGTTTTAAATCCAATAAAAGTAACTACTAGAGAATCCTGAGGATATGCATTTATTGCATAATGCCCGTTATAGTCGGTTATAACTGAAATGTTCGATTTCCCCTTGACAGAAATCGTTACCCCCGGTAAAGGTGAAGTGCCATCCGAGACAATTCCCTGCACCTGATACTGTTGATAAATTATGCGAGAATTCTTTATTGGGCCTCTAGCAAATGATGATGAAAAAGTCAATAATATGCCCGTTAAAAATAGGCAATAAAGAGCTTTTCCATCCTTGTAAAATGAAAAATAATTCATAATATTGGGATTGGTTAGTTAAATGGATATTTGATTAGCTAAGGTCCTCTGCTCTAGTTTGGTCGCTGCAGCTGAGGGCCATTTTTTGTGCTTTGAAATTAAGCAAGTAATATTTTTTTTTAATTCACAGGCATTACTATTTCAATATTTGACAGGACTAATGCGATAGAAAAATCGGAAGTGCTTGCTAAGAATCAGTAGGAAGAGAAAAAAATGGCATGGAACTCATCTTACTGCCTTAGAGGTACTGGTATACCGTGCAACAATAAGTGAGCCCACGCCAGAAGACGTGAGCATCATACTTATTATCTCGTTGCAAAATTACCAGTTTTCTAAGGCGAGATTCTAAGCGAATGCTTCAAATATTTTTATTGAAGGATCGCAAAATTATTTAATTAAATTCTCTAATCAAATTTTCAACAATAGAAATTCAATTATTTGACAAATATAACAAAAAAAATCATTTTGTTATAAGTTCTTATAACATTTTTTTCTGAAATAATAACGCCTTTTGTTTAAAACAGTATAATATGGAAAAACAAAGGGAAGAAAAACTTAAAAAATTTGGAAAACATATCAAAAAAATAAGATTAGAATTAGATCTAAGTCAAGACGAAGTAGTCTTGAATAGTGATAAACTAATTAAAGCTACAGTTAGTGATATCGAAAATGGAAAAAGAAATTTTTCCTTTAGCACACTTTTAGATTTGGCAAAAGGATTGGGAAAACATCCAAAAGACTTGTTAGATTTTGAGTAGGTCTTACTATCCTTTAATAATTCTATAATCACGAGTGTGTCATCAAAAATGAATATTCTTGCTTGCTAAGGAAAAGTATGTGAAGAGTTACGTATGTTTGTAATATGCAAATTAGAAAACTACAAGATTTAGAAATTCCGTGCTTATTAAAAGTTAAATCTATGTTGTTTTAATTATCTTAAATTAAATGACTGAAATAAAAATTAATCAAAACATATCACCAAATAAAATTAATAGTTTATTTGATGAATTTATTCCACAGTTAAATCTGCATGATATTTGTTTGATAATTCCTGGAGAACTAAGTAAATATAGATTTGGTCTATTAGCGGATATTTTAAAATTTGTAATCACACTAAATAGTAAATCTAGAATTGCGACTCTAAAAATTGATTTAGACAAGGAAGTTATTCCTTCATTGTATGATCAAGAATATGCTTATCCTATAATTTCTTTACTGTGGAATACTTCTAAATTTGTTGACAAGCAGAATCAAGATATAAAAGATTTGTTAAGACTCAAGCAAAATGAATATTTTAAAAAGATGAATTCATTAGAGAGTTTAAAAGGTAGAAAATATATACTATCGAATACTGATCATTTATCCAAAAACAATGGTTTAATCAAATTTTTAGAAAATTCATATGGTTTTAATGATGATGAAGATTACATTGTCACAATGTTCAAGAGAGTACTTAGCGAAAATGTTTTGGTTTTCAATCAGCAGAATTCGACTGAGTTATTAGATATAATTGAAGATATTGGTAGAATCGTATATGAATTAACCAAAAACACATACGAATGGGGAAAATCTGATGCCAATAGTATGGAATTTTCTACTAGTATTAGAGGTGCCTATTTTCGTTTTCATAATAATAGTATTGAAAAATTATTAGAAGAGTTTAGCAATACTCCATTAAAAGAGTTTTTTAACCATAGTTATATTAGTGAAAATTGTATTAACGAACAGAATAGAGTTTATTATCTGGAGTTGTTGGTTTATGACTCTGGAATTGGATATATTGAAAAATTTAAAGATGGCGAAAATTTACATGATATCGATATCATAAAAAAATGCCTTATAAAAAATCAAACATCCTCAGATTCCAAATTAAAATCAAAAAAAGGATTGGGTCTTGATAGAATTTTGAATATAATTAATAAAAAAGGATTTGTTCGAATAATGACTGATAAATATTCAATCTACCGAGATTTAATTAAAGATAATTATGTACCAACATCAATCGAAGAATTGGAAAAGTTAAAGCTCGATGATTGGAACAAATCTAATTTCAAAGGAGATGATGTAAATAAATGCCAAGGATCCTATATCAGCATCTTATATCCTTTCAAAAAAGTTAATAACTAATGGGGAAATTCTACATATATAATTCTAACATAAATATTGAAAATGCACAAAAGGAGGAGAAAAAATATAAGGATGCAACAATAATATTTAATCCTTCAACTGATTTTGATATTAATTCACTTAAAAATGAGATATTAGAACACTTTAGTGAGTTCCATCAAACTTGTGCACTAGTAATTATTCATTGTTCTAAAAATAGGACTGCAAAGAAAATTATTAATGATAATTTAGAAAAAATTTTTAAAAGTATTCCAACGGTAGAAGAGGAAACGCTTAAAAGCAATATTTTCTTTATTTCATATAACTCTCAGAATTTTGATATTAGTAAATCCCCTAAATTTTTAAAAGATCAATTTATTGATATCTTAAATCAAGGACTAGTAAATATCTTTATAAAAAATGGAGGACTAGTTGAAAGTAATGGTATTTCGCATCATTATGTTTTTCCCTCGGGGAAGCATTCTTCAAAATTTTTGAGAACAGCTAATGTGCTTGTAAAAAAAGCTGAGATAGATTTTATAGCTATAAACGTATTGCATAAATTTAAAACAGTTGTAATAAAGAATATTTATTGTGATACATTGTCTATTAATGTTATTGGATATTCAATGGGCTACTATCTTAAAAAATTCGGAAATGAAGATGAACTAAATATAGAATCTTTTAAATCATATGATGCTATATATAACAAAGATACTAAGTTTCTAAATGATTCTGTTTTTTTAATTTCTGCCTCAACTTCGGGAGGATTGGTTCATTATTTGAAAGAAAATCATGGAGTAGCTGTAAATTCCAATAATGTTTGTGTAGTATATTACTTGCCTATTGACAAAGATTCAGAACTGGCAAAAGAACGTATATTGTGTAATTTACAACGTAATGAAAAATCAAACTATGGGTTAGAATTTTATGATCAATTTAAACCAACCGAAAAGTGTAAGTTTTGCGAAGAAAAATCAACAGCAATTAAAATATTAGGAGATTCATTTAGTTTAGATGAACCAATAATTAACTCAAGAAATATTGTTGCGGGTAAATATATATCAAAGTCTATTAAAGATTTTGTAGAAATGTTTAAGTATAGAGATGATATTGGGACATCTCTAAAAGTTTCTTACAGCGAAGGAAGTATTAAAAGAAAAAAATATGACATTTATATAGATTATGAAAATATTATTTCAAATATTGAAAAATTTGATAAACATAAATCTAAGTTAGACTCTTATATAGATCAGTATATTCCTGCTTCTACCAAATACATCATTCATTTACATGATCAAGGCTCTAAACTATTAGGTAATTATGTTTACGATAGAATCAAAGATCACTCGAACAATGAGATTGAAATTATTAACCATGCGGATTTATTAGAAGAACAGATTTCAAAAGAAGAACAAGGTTCAATTGTTATTGTTGGGTCATGTATTACAAATGGTAAAAATCTGTTATATTTAAGCAGGTTTTTTAGAAATTATGAGAATATTAGACTAATTTATTTTGTAGGTATTAATAGAATAAGTGATCAAGACAAGCAAAAAGAGCTGAAAAGCAATATTAAATATGGCCTTTATGGGCCTGAAAATAGTTCCTATGTAGAAATTGAATCTATAAATTGCGATAATTCGAACTCTAAAACTCCATGGGAAATAGAGTTAGAACTTTTAAAGGAAATTAGGGAGGAATCTAATAAGGTCTCAGGTTTTATTAATAAAAGAATTTCTACTTTAGAAAGAATTTCATCAGATAAAAACGAAAAAGGAGGGTCTATTAAGATTTTTTATCCAAATCTAAAAAACAAAGAACTAGAAATTAGAAAAAACTCAGCATTTTTTAATGATAATTCTTATTTCAATAATGTTTCACAATCTGATGTTTATTTTACGATTTCATGTGTACTAAATAATATGAGAAATAATAAAATAGATGGTTTATTTCAGACTAGTTTTGTAAGAAATTTAATTGATCCGTTTATTTTTAATCGTTTTAATGATGGTATTATTCAAGCTTCTATATTAAGAGCCGCAAAAGAAGAGGAATTGAACTATTCTTATAGTTACAAAATGTCTGCTGATATGTATATCCTTTTAATGACAGTTATTAAACATAAAGATGAACACCAAGGTGAGGCAGTTCTAGAATTTATTTATGCTATTGCGGCGGGTAAATTACGTTTACATAAAGATCATCATAAGTTACTAATAGACGAACTGAAAGTTATAAATAAAGATATTGTTAAAAACTTCCACAATAAAATTAAAGAAATCTACAAAAAGCTTATATAGTAAAATATTTTATTGAGATAGTGAATAAAATTTAAATTCTATTTATGACTTAAATTAAAAGCCCTTTATTTCTAAAGGGCTTTGACAAATAACTATTTTTTAGATTCCTCAATAGAAACTTTTCTAAACTCTTTTAAAAGTTTTTCAATTTCCAAAGTTGATTTACGAGCTCTTGCTCCAGCAGCTTTTACACCTTTCTCAACTAGAGAATCTGATTCTGTTTTAAATGTTTCGATTTCTGCGTTGATTTTTGCAACTAGATCTTTCATGATACAATTTTTTTAAATTTAATCGGGCAAAAGTAAAATTTTGCCTTAAATGAAAACGGTATTATTATAAAAATATTTTCATGAATTCTCTTTTTTCAATTCCTTAAGGAAATAACTGAACGAAATTCCTGTTTTAGAGTGGAATGCATTAGTGAATCGAGGAGTAGAAGTAAAACCGGCTTCCTCAGCAAGGGAGCCGATGGAGTAATTTCTATGCATGCTTGAGTTTCGCAGCAGTTCTACCAGATAATTAATTTTTAGGTCATTGATATAATCGGCAAAGCGCTTGCCGCTGCGATGGTATATCACTTTTGAGAGGTATTTGCTGTTAGTATTAAACCTTACAGTTAAAGTGGCTAGTGTTATCTCTTTGTGCAGGAATTTTTTATCCCTTTCAAATTTTTCAAGGTGTCTTATTATCTGCTGTACAGTCTCCTGCGAAATATCGGTTATTTCGAATTTATCGGGTGACTGTTTCTGGAAGGTGCTCTTTTCATTTTTTTCCAGAAGCAGATCAAATTTGATCTTATTGCGCTTTTGGGTTTCAAAGTGGTTATAGGTTCCATAAATGACAGCGGAGAATAGAACGACAACAACGCTGATCAAAATAACATCATAATATTTCTCTTTTACAAGCTGCTGCTGTATTTTTTCTTTTTCAAGGAGAATTTCCTTCGTGTCATATTCCTTGTGAATTTTGCCCATTAAGTACTTATTGGTATCTGTTAATATAGAATCTGCTTTTAAAAGCTGGTCGATATAATACAACTGGTATTTCAGGTTATTTTCTTTCTTGTAATATTTAATCATTAATTCAAAAACTTCTCTTAAATCCGGACGAATGTAACCTTTCTCAACAAATGCCTTTTCCACCTTTTTAAAGTAAGGAACTGCTTTTGCCTGACGCTGTAGTTTCCAATAGTTTTTTCCAATGTAAAAATTGGCAATTGATTCATTTGCAAACTCTGTCATGCTGTTTAACTGCGGCATGACTTCCTGAAGCAATTGAATAGATGTGTGATAATTATTTAGAAAGAACTGGTTGATTCCTTCGGAGTGCTTAAAAAATAATTCCATCTCGGGAATCTTAAGGCGCTCACATTCTTTAATTCCCAAAGCATTAGTTTCGGAGCATTTACTGTAATCTCCAATCTTGTTGTAACAAACACTAAGTGAGTGCAGTGAATTTAAATAGGGGCGGGGCTGATTTTTTTTAAAATATTCAATGCAGTCATTAAAAAGAGAAATAGCCTCATCATAGAAGCCGAGATAATATTTAATCTGAGCAATATGATATTTGGTTTTGTAGATCAGGTAATCATTTTCGGTTTTGGAAATGCTTTCATTTGCTTTAATATAATAATCATATGCTTTTACATAGTTTTTCTGGCTGTAATAGACTATTCCTTTGGATAGCTGAGCAGATCCGATCAGTTCATTGCTTCTTGACTTTACAGCTGTCTGTACCATGCTGTCAGCGTATTTTAAACGGAGAGTCATAGGTGACTGATGCAGCATATTTTGATATGCATTAACTAACTCTTCATAATTTTTTTCCCTGCGTGCTTTTCTTAGATAGGCATATAAATATGGAGATGATTTCAGGCTGTCATTTTTGTATTGATAAATTTTATCATCCAGATATCCATAACTTTTAAAAATAAGGGAATCAGGAATTGTGCTGGGAGTATTCTGGGCAGTTAAAGATTTAATTAGAAATAGCAGCAGCAGTACAGGTAAATTACATTTCATAATACATAAAAATTTTGAATTTATGCTCTCATAAAGCATAAATCAGATTAATAAAAAAAAAATGTAGAGGTCAATAGAGAGCAGCTTTCAAAAATAATGTAATTATTTGAATTTCAATAATTAATGTAAGAAAAATACATTAGTGATTTCATGGAAATCGATAGTGGATTTTCCGAAAATCCACATACATGCACTTGATTTATGATTTTTTGCAATTTAGATTTGCCTTGAATTCAACAGCAAAAGATTCAGTAAAGTACTGAGCAAAAGTTCTGCTGGCCCGGGTAAAATGGACTGAGACAAGTTCTCAATTAACCAAACCATTTTGCATTATGAAAAATTTATTATTAACTGGTTTAATTATTTTATTAGGTTCATGTTCAAATGACGATTTTGACAATTCTGATTTAAGCTTGGTTTCCAGCCAAGCAATCAGCCAACAGAAAACTGCAGATTTTAAAAATGGGTCTGCTTTACAGGAAAACTTTAAGGAAGTTCCGGCGGGAGATTACGTACTTCTTGTTCCTGCTCAATTAAAAGAAAAGATCATTTCAGTATTAAAAGCCCAACCTGGGCGAAATGACCTAAAGACTTTTGAGAAAAACAGTTCTGCATTAGATACAATTTCTTCTACGGAGGATCCTGTCTCAACATTATTTATAATTGTTGATGAAAGTACACTGGGATCATCATTGAAAATTGATCTGAAGGGATATATAGTTAATCTCGGAAATCTTCGCGGCCAACAGTACCACATCGTGGATGATTTTATAATTCAATACGAGATTTCAAAAAGACAGGATTCAACACTTTTAAGAGATGAAAAGGAATCCATTTTATCTATTTCCTCAATTTCGGAAGCAGTTTTATTTAGTGAAAAGGACAGAAAGGACAGAGATTGGGAGACATCCACCACCAGTAAGAGTTCCAGACATTAATAATGTAACGACGTGATTGAAGTTGAATCACTTCCTACTTTAATATAGTTGATTAAT
>Ga0247817_10000463_pt1 | contig 22809 bp, 21 predicted proteins | sample UWRJL212509R1_FD_178010 | JGI IMG/M metagenome (GOLD analysis project Ga0247817, IMG submission 178010) | Plant litter microbial communities from Arlington Agricultural Research Station in Wisconsin, United States - UWRJ-L212-509R-1 | ecosystem: Environmental > Terrestrial > Plant litter >...
CCGCATATCAAAATAGAAGGCGACATCGATTCAAACGTTCCTGGCTCCCGCTCACTGAAAAACGAGCCTAGCAAACGAAAAATACCGATCCATCCAAAATTAATTGAACTAGGTTTTTTGGAATACGTCGCACAGAGAAAAGCTTCTAAAGAAAAGAAGCTTTGGGATGGACTCAGCTGGAAAGAAAAAGGCCACTACGGAGCATTAGCCACACAATTTTTTTGCAGACTAGACGGCCCTGGTGGATACCTCCATCACTTGGGCATCCACCAAGTAGCCAACGATAAAAAGAATTTCCACTCATTCAGGCATACGCTAATCACTAAATTGCGTAATGAAGCCATTATTAATCTAGATAGCAAAAACACCGAAATGCTCATCGAATCAATTACTGGCCATTCTGCGAAGGTAAAAAACACTTCTGACGAATACGGAATTCATACGCTTGAGCGAAAAATGGAGGTCATTAGTAGAATCTCTTATGGCAATGCTATGGATGTGATGAATTATGCATCTTTCTACAAGCGCTACAGGACGTTGATCACCCATAGTATCGCGAAATTCAAAAGGGATCCGCGCCCCAAAAAACTTGCAACGAAAGATCATAACCTGCAACAAATACAGCAAAATGAAAAACTTTCAATTAATTAAATTTAATACTCTAAACATTGTCAGAAAAACACTACTAGAAAGGCGCTCACAGAGCGCCTTCTCTAATCCCAAACAATTAAAATATTTCAAGTCACTCCAGAAAATAAACATCACAAAATAGGTTACAATAATGAAAACAATAAATAGACAATATGAACATCAACCAAACCTATTCTACAACTACTTCTAAGACCCAACAGCTGCTTATCGATCAGGATTGGAAGCAGAAGCTGATTGCAAGTCGCTTATTCACAGACGAAGAGGTGTCTTCGTTGTCAAATGGCATTATCCCAGAAACTCCGCCTAGCAATAAACCACTCGGGTTACGCTTATGCAATCCAGAACAGATATCAGGGATCACAAAAGACATCGTATTGGCTAACAGCCGTGAAATAGACAGATTTAACTTACTTGAAATGCTCAATCTGATTACACCGCAAGAACTGGCAGCACGTCAGAAGTCATTTGTTAAAAACTTACATATCTATGAAAGCTACGAATCTAAACGAGATATTGATTTTGCGTTGCCCATACCGCAAGCCATAAAACGCGCCTGTGATTTTCGCGCCGTGAAAAGACAGCTGGTGAAGATCGCGAATGAAGAACGTATTAATGAAGAAGCTAATTTTGCGCAGGTTGGTGGCACGACCACACAACCCTATTGCTCAGACAGAACACTCGCCTTTCGTAAGCAGCAACAGGAAATCACAGAAGAAACCCTGAAAAAAATGTACGTCAGTGGTAAACACACTGACCAGCTAATTACGCTGGCGGATTTAGCAAAAAACCAAGAACTACAAAAATTCAACAGACTTTATCACCTTACCAAAAACATTGAGCAAATGGCTGATGATGCTGGGTTTACCGGGTATTTCATTACATTCACCGCTCCAGCGAACTTTCATCCAAACCCGTTGATGGGCAAGCGCAGCTACGACCAGTCGAATATTAGAAATGCTCATACCTACATACAGGACGGCTGGAAAACGCTTCGTGCAAGGTTAGCAAAAGCAGGTATTCCACTTTCCATGACCACTTTATTTGGTCTACGCACTGTAGAAATGCATAAGGATGGCTGCGCTCACTGGCATCTTATGGTTTTTACCTCTCCAGAAAATTTTTCAACCTTTTGCGATTTGGCAAATCAGATATTCCCAAATTACAATCAATGGGATTATAGAACTATCGACAAATCCAAAGGTAATGCGGCCAGTTATATTTTCAAATATATCGCAAAAGCAGTTGACAGCTCCCAGTTCAATCACGAGAAACTTAAAGGGGATGATTATGACAATGAGCGGGTTGAACTGGATCAGTCCGATTTGGCTCATGCGGCGCGAGTAAGTGCAGCCCTAAAAGCGCAGAGAATCAGACAATATCAATTTTTTGGCGTAGGCAACGCTCTAACAAAATACCGCCTCATCAACAAAATACAAGAACACGTTGACACATTCGAAAGCGACATTGTTAGAACCACACTAATTGCGTGCAGAATGTATAACGACGGCACACGAAACAAGAACGGAAGAAACCTTCTCGGCTTCAAAAACTTAGTAAATACTTTCACTGATAAAGTACGATTAGTGAAAGAGCAGTATGTTAACAGGTTTGGGGAATCGGCACTGCGGGTCACAGGCGTACAATTTTCTTGCGACTACACATATGAGCTTCCCCGCTATGAAATACACGCCAGTCTGCCCGACTTTATAGAATCAGAAGTGAGAAAGTTGTACGATTCCGCACCAATTCTTGCTGCAATAAGAGACAGCAGAGCAATGGATGAAGAGCTTGATAATTTGGAGCGAGAAGCCTTTAGGATGGGTATGCATGCAGCAAATGACGACGATGTAGATAGCGACTTTTTTAAAGAGCGTGAAGACACGTTAGTTACAGTTATTTATAGTGATCCAAGTAAAGCATACCGCCCCCAAGGGGCGAATGACAAACGCCCCACAGCCTCTGACTTACTCAAGATTGTCAAAGAGACAAACTTCAGACGATATAATGTCAATTACATTGACGTTCCACCCATGATAGTTCACAAACCACCATTAGACGAAGACGAAATTTTCGCTCTTTTGTCAAACTGGTAAACATTGTCAATGACACTGACAGTTACCGCCCACTCCGTTGGGCGAATTCGACCAGTATGGGCGGTTTTTTGCCTACAGAAATTTCACTGAGCGTGTTCAACTTCGACATCAGTGCGAAACGCACAAAAAAGCACGGTCATGTTAAGACCATGCTAGATCGCGATTACTGAAGAGCATTAAGTGAAATGAGATTACTGCTTTTTCATTTCTAAACCACCTATGCGGCGGTGCGAATCTCTAAACCGCTTATTCAGCGGTCACGGCAGCTCTCACTTCCTTAATACTCCTGATTTCTGATGCCTATGTTAGTAACCGTTTTCAGCGATTGCCAATTGTATGTTCGGATCGAATCAGCCACTGACATTGATGAAATCTATGTCAATCACACAAACAATGTGTTTAGCCTATATGTCGGCCAAACACCTTTCGGGGCTTCTCCCCTGCCCCCCGATAGCACCACAGCCACAGGCGGCCGAAAGCCCGGCCACCCATCGCTGAGGTGCTTCATAGTGAGAGCATTTCGGCAAACTCAGGTGTTCATACGGGACTTGTAGTCGCTGACCACCCGAGAAAGCTCTCGATCTGTCGCGAGAACCTCCCCTAACAACCGTGTTACGAGTGGAGTAGTGACAGGGCAAAGGCTGATAAAGTCGCGCATCTGCGTACACAATTCCTGAGCCACTATCACCTGATCCCACCAATCATTCAAAGATTTGCACGAAGCCTTCAGATCCATGCGGTGCAGTTCGCCCGTGGTATGCATGCCCAACCCACACATTCCAGCAATAAAAGCGTATACATCCGCTCGTGTTTCGAACGAACGTCGGCGTGTCTCAACCAGCGTGAACGGTGGATTCGTTTCGAATTCCACATTCATCGGTCGCAGCTCCCGAACGTTGGATTCGCGTCGAATGAGGGAAACGGCGTCACGCACCCTTTGAGAATAAAACCTATCCAGAACGTGCGCTCGCACCACGAAGCCCTTGAGCTTACTGCTCAGCTCCCCAGGTAATGGCTTTAGACCACTGTCCGTCATCTCCTTACTCATTAAAATTTCACAAAAATTTTTGACTATCAATAAATTGCCCACGACAACAAATAACTCTTTAGCCACGGAAAACGTGCAGAGGTAACGATCATCGACCAACTCAAGATTCAACCCAGGAACTATCGCGCTCATTACCTACCCCCTTATTAGACAACTCAATATAAGAGCCCAAACTTTAAATGCCCAATGAAAACTTTTATTTACAACTAAGAAATCAATAGCAGAACTCTATGTCAGCCATACAAACAATAGTCACAGCAAATAATATGACGAAAATGGTGATATAATAAGATCATAAAAACAATAAGAGTTAAAAGATCATGGCCAAAGACTTGAAAGACAAAGAAACCATAGACATGTTTGATGTTCTATATCCAAAATTAAAGCCCGGAAGAAAAGCCTTGTTCGGCAAGCCTATGTCAGCAGCACAGCGGTCGCGAAAATACCGGGCAGAAAAAAGAAATCGAGATGAGGCGTTATCTTCATGAACAAGGCTACTCAAGGTGTGTACTCCGTCCACACACTTGATACCTTGCTGGGGGCTCCCCAGTCCCCTTGAAAAACGCGGGTTTTCACCCTGCACCCTATAATAACAAAGACAGAAGGGACAATATATGAGCGAACAAGACGACTTTCCGGCTGTTAAAAAACAGCCGAAAATCACAACTACACGCATTCACGTAAAGTTGAAACAACAGTTTAAGCGCGAGCTGGTACAGAAAGCCGCTGATAATCACATGTCGCTTTCACAGCTGTTGCTGCAATCTGCGCGCAACTCAGTAATCATAATCAAACATGCTGAGACGCCCAAGCTCTCGAAAGAGATGCTTGTGATGACAGCTGCCTATAACAAATTCGGTGCTCAATTAAACATGCTTGCCAAGCACTGCAATACGTTCAAAGAAAAAAGCGAGACCATGAGAATTTTAATTGCGCTGGTGGATATCCACCGCAGCATTGCCGAGCTGAAATCCCAAGTCGTCGGGGAGGCCTGAAATGGCAATGCACGGTATTAGCAAGCATTCAGGCAGCGCAGGTGGTGGTGGCAGTGGTCCTGTTGGTTACTTTATTTCAGACCAGTATTACAACAAGGAAGCTGGCGTATGGCACCCCAGAGATCCCTCACCGCAGGTGATCGAGGGCGACCCCGAACTTATGATTCAAATGATCGATGTGCTCGAACACAAGCATAAATACATGTCAGGCGTGCTTTCGTTTACACACAGCGATACCGAAAAGCTCAAGCTGCACGGCCTGACCGACGCGATTGAGGATATTACAGGTCGTCTGAAAGAAGTGCTTTTTGCAGGTATCGCCCCGGAGCATCAGCACATTCTGATCGTAGCTCACACGCACCTTCAGCGGCTCGAATTGCATTACGTGCTGCCCCGCCACAACTTTGAGGTAGACCGAGCCTGGAACCCTGCTCCTCCAGGCAAAGGAAAATATCGTCAATTCGATGCGCTGACTGACGTCATTAATGTGAAATACGGGCTGGACGATCCTCGCGCGCCCTTACGTGCACGTGTGACCAAAGAATCAATGTGGGAACCGCCTGAACAAAAGCCAACACGCGAAACCCTAAACGACTTTTTCAAACAAGCGGTTGTAGAAGGCGTTATTGATAACCGCCAAGAACTGATTGAGCTGGCCAGAAAAGCTGGTTTTGAAATAACTCGGGTCGGTGATAACTATTTATCAATGAAGCCCCCCGGAGGTGACAAAGCCATCAGATTGAAAGGAGAAATTTATGACAAACAATTCATTAGCCGAGATAAGCTTGCAGATTCAAAAACAAAAAGTGCAGAACGAGCGGCTTATCTCTCAAAACCAGCAGTTGCTCGACGATATAAACAAGCATTACGAGAACGCCAAGAATTTGTGGAGAAACGCTTCAAGAAAGCACTTGGTATTGTCCGAGCTGGAGAAAACCATTCAACAATACAGAAATACAACAACACAAAACGTGGCGAAATCATTGAAATATTTGGCTCTAACCCAAATAACAGCACTGACAACAATCGTAATTCACATTCTACTGATAACAAACTGGTGACACCACATGACAAATTTGGAAGAAAAACTGATCCAGTTATTGCAAGAGCAGAACAAATCATTAGCGACACACAACAATCAACTCACAGAGCGAATAGCGCAGTTTACCGAGGAACTAAATTGCTTGCGGAAGGAGCTACTGTTGTTAAAACAGTTCACCAGCGGTTAGAAACATTTGGAAGTTTAAACTATGCATTTTTACCGTCCGCGCCTGCTGATATAATAGCCGGTCTCGGTGAATCTGGTGGAGCGATGGACAGTGGCGATGCTGAAGCTGACAAGGTGTTAAACAAAAAACGATCTGAATTCGGATCACTGAACAACAAACTGAGACACATAGCAGCAGCGAACAAAAAAAATAGCGCTGGATATACGCTATCCTGAGCCGTGTTAAATTCGACAGTAAATTAATAACAACAAAAGGTGTATAACATGACAAGCGTTCCATTAGAAGTAAGTATTGCTGAGTTTGCTAAGGGCGTTGATGATATTTTTGAGCGACAACTGAGGCTTATGGATGAGCTTCGCGAGTCATTCAGACTCATCGCAGAAGCGATACAAAGAAATTTGCATGACGAGGAATTACCACCACTGGAAGAAATTGGAATTAACCACAATTACTTCAGTAGTAAAATTACGAAACCGGACATACACACGAGAAACTTTTCTGAGACTGGTTGTTCAACTCTACAAATATAGATTTCAAACTGGCCCTGAAACCCAAAGCAAATCGCCACTTGAAATGTACGTGGATGTTGATTGTTGTTGGCTCATCCATTATCCCACCGTATAAAACGAAGCCCCGTCAAAAGGCAGGGCTGCGCGTTTCACCATATTATTTTTTTCTGCTATCAATAACTAAAGCTGCCAAGTCAATTATTAGCTGGATATCTACAAGCATATCAGTCGGACTTGGCACCGGTGCGTCCTTCAATACCGGTTGATCATGAGAACCCGTAATTCTATGGCACTTTTTCCATAAAACTGTAATCGCCTCACAGTGTTCAAACTGTAGCCCAGCAATTTTAGACAATCCGCCAACACCCACCACCTCACTAAATCTCGTTATTACTCCGTTAAAGACAACATCTTCTACCATTTTCTCAATAGTAGCGCGTATTTGACTATAAACTTCTCGCGCATCCTTAACCTGTTTTTCGTTGGGATATGGGGGCCATGGTAAAAGTTTATTCGCATCCTTCTTTAACTGAGCAACCCTTTCTCTATAGCCAACTTTATCCCAAGGAAGACCACTTTTAATATTTCCGGAACACTCTCCCAACCACTCTAAATGATGAACAATATGGTCAATTTTTGCTGTACCAATCGAATCGAGTAACTCACTTAAAAACGCAATATCATGAGTTAATACTATTACCTGCCTCAGCTTAGCTTCTTCGACCAATCGCAGTGCAACTTTTCTTCTTCGAACATGGTCTAAGGAAGACACCGGGTCATCAAAGATAATCCCTGCACGGTGATTCGTTAGCTGTAGTTCCGCTAAAAATGCGGCCAAAGATACTGCCCTCTGTTCACCTTCACTGAGAATCAAATCTAATTTATTAGAAATCGGCAGATCTAAAAGAAGTGTATACTTTACTTTCGCATGTTCAATTCTATCTTTCAGTTTCGTCTTGATGTGCTCAACACCCAGCAAAAGAAACTCGTTATCAAGGGCATCCTTAAGAGACTTTGTTATTATTTTCCCAGCAATCTCCTTCGACTTTGCCGAGAGCACTCTAGGATTCAGCTCTTTTTTACAATCCTCAAGCTGAGATTTAAGTTCCAGGCGAGATACCAAACTCTCAATGGACGCAACCAACGGATTGAGTTGTTCTTTGGCTTTTAGATTTTTTAGTTCTTTATTTAAAGAATCAAGCTTACTAGGATCGGCAGCCCTTTTATAGATTCTTGCAGACCATAATTTCTTCGCCGCTATATTACGAATCTTTACGTGCGGCTTTCCTATTATTTCGAACTCTTTGTCCCATGCGTTATTTTTGGCGCTATCTAATATTAACTCTTTAATCTCTAAAAGCTTTTCACCGTACTTGGTGATCTCGTCTGAAAGCCCAGGATCGAAACCCACTATTTCAGCCTCTAAGGCCTGATTAAATCCAATATCTAGAGCCGCATGCTCTAATAACTCTATAGCTTTTCTTAATTCTTCACTTTTTTCTGATGCAGTCTTGCTCAAATCATCATCTAGGTGCGCTTTAAAGCGCTGCATTCGATCAGACACTGTTTCTATCGGTTGCTGACATAATACACATTTAGCATCCACATCTAGATTAGGAAATGTGTGACCAATGTAAGCCTGCTCAGTCGAATACTTCTTCGCCGCGAGGTATAGTGCTTTCCATACTGGTTCTCCGGTGCCTGGCAATAACTCCTCCTCTCCTCCTAATGCATCTGCGGCTTGTTTTACGGCGAGATCTGCTTCACTTGATTTTTTGGTAAGCTGTTTTAAATTCTCGATTACGTTAAAGTCTACAAAAGAAAACTGCTTCGACATCTGTGCCGAAAGAACTTTAAGATGAGCAACAGAATTAATGAGCTGCTGGGCTTTTGCCAATGGATCTCCTTCTGACAATACGTCCGCAATCTCAAGAATTCGCCCCTTATCATTTTCAGATAATTCTCCCAGTTCTTTAAGTTTTTTCAGATCGAGTTCATGCGTTACGTTTTTTAAGAAAACCCCGACTTCAGTATCGCCTTGCAAAGCAATTAAAATATCTTTATTTATATCTACAGAGTTTATTTCGAACGTAAGCTTGGAACTTAACTCCGGGATAACTTTACTTGCCAAGCTCTCAACAATGTCAAGCCCCCGAGGCAAATAGGCAGCATCACCTTCTACTAAATATGCAGTTGCACAATTGCTATCGAACACGCTGATTGTTGATAGTTCTGAAGGAGAAACTTCACCCGCCTTCCAACTTAACGAGTGCGATATACCATCGATAGAAATTACAAACTCTGCGGTAGGTTTTCCTGCTGCATGGGGCAAGCTCGCATCTGGTAATACTTCTCCCCCTTTTACACGTGCGCGACACGCATGTTTTAATACTCTCGCGTAACCAGATTTCCCGGCACCGTTTCCTCCATAAATAATGCTCATCCCCTTTTCCGAAAAATTCAAAGTCTGATCAGTTGCGATTTTGTTAACGTATTTTAAATTTTGTATCGACTTTAAAATTACGGGATGCTCATCATCAGCATCAGCAGGAATGTGTTCTGCTGTGAGAGGTATAGCGATTAAATCTTCAGGAATGAGAATTCCACGCGTTGATTTTAATAGAAAGTAAAGTTCATCATAGTCCTTCCCTACCAGCTCCTGATCTAGAAAAAGCCTCCTAGCCGCGTCCCGTAGCCAGATAGGTAGAGCTTCTTCTGACCACTCCTGTATTTCCCTTAGCAGCGACATGGCGATCTCTCCGTGATTTTTTGTTGAATTTTTCGAGTACGGCAAAAGCAATGTCGCATCGCCACCATCGGAAGGCAATGTAAAAAATCGTTTCCCCTCACAATTTCGCTTTATAAAATCATTCATACTGCTTAATTGTGCATAAGGATATAAACTTTCCCGTCATCTAAGATCAGTGTCAAGAAATACTATACTGGTAATTACTGACATTTTTCCTCTAAAATAGTGCTATCACGTTACCTCAAACATCAGATATAGGTGAGGCATGAAGCGTAGTTATAAAGAGGTGGAACCTAGCTATAGATCTGTTGCCACTTTATCATGGGAGGAATGCGACTCAGTGACGTTGCCTTGTCAATTATGGCTGCCTCGCCATAATAACGAACGACCTTATTTTCGGTTCGAATCTACCGATATTTTGCACAGGCAAATTTTGGGAAACTCGCCTGTATATAATATCTGTATAGAATTTGTTGACTTGGCAGGAGAAACAACCTCTATTACAGGTTTTGGTATATTTCTACAAGATTTTGAAATTTCGTTTTTATCTTCTGACAACTCTAGTTTCACCTCTTTTGGCGGTGAAGCAGATGAACTATTTCTAGTAGAAGAAATGCTCGACTGTTTTTCAGGTTCACGTTTCGAATTTTTCCTAGGAGATAACGTTCTGCTCGAACCAAAAAAATGGAGAGTGACGCATCGGAATGGTAACGTTGAAATACGAGGTCATGACCCGCACGTTCAAAATATAAATACGCTAGGAGAAGTTACTTTTGAAAAGCGATACTACGAAATAGAGCAACCGGATGGTGCAATTGCTACATACTCAAAGCTAGTTGCTACTTTTGATAATCAAAAAGAGATGAACAGCAGCCTTCAAATTAGTAAAGAAATATTTCCACTTTTAGATGATTATCTTCTCTTATGCTCGTTTGCTGCTAATCAAAGAACTCAGATTTTCGGATGGGAAATTTATAGCTCGGGCAAAGTTTTCAAAGCATGGTATGGCAATTTAAGCGATCAAGGGGTAATCACTAAAGATAAGCATGACTTACGAAGCTCCGTCCTTCAAATGCGAGATTTCAGTAACTTCATTAAACAAGCGAGCGAATCATTCACAAACCTGAGCAAACCTGAGCAAAAAATAGTCAGACAAGCAATACACCGGACTCAGCCCGCACCGCATAGGACCGTTGAATCTGCAATTTTAAGTTTTTTTTCCGCTATAGAGTCACTAATTTTACTTTTCAGAAAGCAAAAAAAATTGGAATTTACAGTTCCAAAATCAACACACTGGAAAAAGCTAGAGAAAAAAATAAAATTAATTATTCATGAAAACTCGGAGTATTTCCCTTCCGATGAGCATTTAGACTCCTTAATCAAAATGCTTCCTTCTCTTCGACGCGTCCCACTGGACATTGTCTACAGCAAGTGTTTGCTCGAAAGAAATATTGATTTATCTGACTTGTGGCCAGTATTCGCTGAGGGCGCAAGCCTTTCAAAAATACGCAATAGACTTGTCCACGGCGAAAAATTCGAAGAGGCTGAACACGATGCACTATTTATAGCTATGGATCATTTGGAAATTATTGCAAAGCGTATAATTTTATCCTTCCTTGAGTGGCCAACTGACTCATCAAATATTTCACCATCCTACTTATCTACCAATGGATGGAGTTCTTATCATAATCTTAATGAGATTATGAGCCGGGTCGGCCGGTGTGACCCGCCTGAGTAGACAGAGTAATTCATCCGACGCCGCCCCCTACTTTGAATCTAGCCCTGCTATGCTTCAGGTTTTCGAATGGAGTCGGAACAAATGCCTAGCAGCTATTCGTTATCAGATGTACTAGAAAGGATGTATCACAACCAGCTGGCCTTGGAAGCGGCTCTAATGGAGCTGTCACTGCTAGTGGAGCAACAGGGTTCCCAGGGTGTAGGAGAAAATGTTCGTGGGGCACTGGAGGTTATCGGTGAAAACGCTGGCCATATCAAGCAGGGGCTTGCCCGCCTCAGGAGCAAAGGCTCTAACTAGGTTCGGTACATACAACGCATATAGTAGGGGTATAACGTGGAACAAGCCCGGTGAATGTTAATAACCTCTGTCGATAGGCGGCTATCGCCCTGAGCCTTCAAGCCGAACACAATATGAGGTAAGAACCTGTTTTTAAATTTAGGATTCCGAATCTGAAGCTTTAGGGGCACAAAGCTGACTGGCTTCACTCAAAGTTTCGATATGGAATTGCAAGAATACTCAATATCTATGCCTTTCTTGCGACACAGGATCGATGATTCAGCTAACCCGCGTAGCCAATCAACCGGTTACATTGGGTTGGTATTTATCGAGAGTTTTCGGTGATGCTTGATGATGTGCACGGAGAAGGATAATCTTGGCCGCAAGCCCGCATACTCGGGCACAATTGTGGTCACACCTTGTTTTTTATGAACCGCAAGCAATTGATTTTTAAGGATTTTTATTCTTAATGGCGGAGGTGTTCGAATCCCATCGCCTCCGCCATATTTGTACCGACAAAGCCCTGATTATTCAGGGCTTTGTCGTTTCTGGGGTTTGAGCGCCTACGCTAGTTTTCAGAGGCGCTACAAAACTATCGGGTAGCCGTCACACCCCTTTTTGCGTCCCCCCTCCTCCGGCGCCCTTTCGCCTGCTTGCCCTCACCCAATGCCCACGCTGACCTCTTCACAGCCAAAAGCCGGCCTTCGTCCGTCGAATCAACGCTGCCTGTCCATCAAATGCCCACGCACTTCCAATACCTCACACAAAAAGACCAGCGCTCGACGAAAAACCGGGTGGCATTCCTCATAAGGTAAATCGTCGAACGAAGCCCAGAAAAACGCGAAGGTGTGACCAAAATCATCGAGTGTCTGGTGCGACCATTGCTTAGGCAGTGCTCCAGCCGTCCGGCACAGTTGAAACGACCAGATCTGGTCCTGATGACCGGAATCCCAACACCCCAGATCGTCTTCGATTGTGGCGGTGCTTATCCCGGACTCTTCCACCAGTTCACGCAGGGCCGCTCGATCTGGCGTCTCCCCCCGTTCAATACTTCCCTTCACCAGTTGCACCCCTGCCTGAGGATGACGGAACAAAAGAATCCTCGGGCGCGGCCCGGAAGACAGAACGACTGCGCAAGCCTTGTCGGGAAGCATGGCGATTTCCTTATCGGTAGTGAAAGCCCGTCATCATGCGCGCTGGGCGATTGGCGTATCGGGAGCGGCAGTAAGGGACGGATTGAAGCCCTTCCCGAAAGAAAAATCTTATCACCCGTTTCAAACTTTTCGTGTCACCGGGCGTCCTTTCTTTAATGACGCCAACATGGCTTTGCACCCTCAGACGGCTGGCTTCAGCCAAGGATAGCTAATGACCTTTTTTATTTTTCTCCTGGCCTGCGGTGCCGCAGCGAGCACCGGCCTACTTTTCAAGCCAGGTCAATGGTACGAATCGCTCGTTAAACCCGGCTTCACACCCCCCAATTGGCTGTTTCCGGTGGCCTGGTCGATTATCTATCTGTTGCTTGCCTGGGCAGGGTATCGCTTGACCCTGATACCCGGAAGCCAGGTGGTATTGGCTTTATGGGCGGCGCAGATTGCATTGAATACGCTATGGACACCGGTGTTCTTCGGCGCGCACCGCGTCTTTGCCGCGATGATCATCCTGGCGCTGCTTTGGCTTGTGGTAGCGGCAATGGTGGTGATGGCATTGCGACTCGACCTGATCACAGGGCTTATCCTGTTCCCTTATCTTGTGTGGCTGTGCGTCGCCGCCGCGCTGAATTTTTCCATCCTGCGCAATAACCGCGGATGATGAATTCCAACACGGAGACGAAAACACCTTGGCCTGCCAGTGAACGGGAGTGGGCGCAGGTTCGGGATTTCAACAGGAAACTTGCCTGGTTGCCGCGTTTTCGAATCCGTAATCGCTTTACGCCTCGGGTGATTCAGGCGCTGCTGCGTGCCAGCCAATTAGGCGGCGCCGGTCAATTGCTCAAGCATGGTCTCAAGGCTGAACGGAAGACGATTGGTGTCGGCGATATTTCAGTGCCCGTGCGGATCATCCGGCCCAAAGGAAAAGCAAAAGGCGTCGTGCTTGATTTCCACGGAGGTGGATGGGTGATCGGCAATGCGCAGATGAATGACGCCTTCAATGTGGCGATGGTCAATACGTGCGACGTCACCGTCGTCTCGGTCGACTACCGGCTTGCCATCTCGACGCCGATTGAAGGGTTGATGGAGGACTGCCTGTGTGCTGCTCGATGGCTGCTGAACGAGGACAGTGATGAGTTTGCTGACCTGCCCGTTATCGTCGTGGGTGAGTCAGCCGGGGCGCACCTTGCTGCGGCGACGTTACTGGCGCTGAAACAATGGCCGAGCTTACTTCAACGGGTGAGCGGCGCGCTGCTGTATTACGGCGTTTACGATTTGACGGGAACCGCGAGTGTCCGGGCAGCGTCCGCTGAAACGCTGGTACTGGATGGCCCTGGCATGGTTGAGGCGTTTCGCATGCTCACGCCCGGCCTGAATGACCAGCAACGCCGGCAGCCTCCTTTGTCACCGCTGTATGGCGACTTTACGGATTTTCCCCCTGCGCTCCTGTTTGCCGGCGAACTCGATCCTCTGAGGGACGACACGCTCGATCTCGCTGCTCGGTGGACGAAATCGGCGCCTGTGGAATTGCACGTTTTGCCCTCCTCTCCCCACGGCTTCATTCACTTTCCGACGGTCATAGCAGATAGCGTGCTTGCTTACAGCCGGGAGTGGATTTCGGTTCGAATTGCTCAGTGCTAATCAAGGAACATCTGGAAACAACCTCTGACTGGTCCAGCCCTGAAATGTTTGCTTGCATGCTCGTCCCACGATCTGCAATCACGTCAGGAGACAGTCAATGAAAACCATGGTGGTCGGCGCAAGCAAAGGATTGGGCAGGGCTTTGATCGAAGGATTGGGCGAGCACGGGGACACCCTGATTGGTGTTTCTCGTGGCCGCCCGGAAAATCTTGAAGGCAAGGCTGGTGTCGATTTGCGCTGGGTAGAAGCCGATCTGAGTGCACCCGCCAAGGCTGCGCAGATAATCAAGGACGCTGTGGTGGAAGGCGGGCTGGATACGCTGATCTACAACCTGGGGATATGGGAAGAGTTTGCCTTTGATCCCGCCTACAGCTTTATGGCTGACCAGGACGACCAGGTCGAAGCCATCGTCAGCTGCAACATCACCTCGACAATTGTGCTGATAAAGCGCCTGCTTCCGCTGCTGCTCGAGAGTAACAACCCGCGGATCGTATTGACCGGCTCGACGTCAGGCCTGCCGCAAAGTGGACGACCAGAAGTGACCTTCGGCGCCTCCAAGTTTGCATTGCGCGGGATCGCCGATGCGTTACGCGAAGGCTATCGTCAGCAACGGCTGGGCGTGACTTGCCTGAACCTCGGCTACCTGAACACCGAAGACCCGTTGAGCACGCCACGAGCGCTCGCCGAGCAGCGCGGTGAAGGCCACTCGATTCCCGTGCACGACGTCGTGCAGGTCGTGCGTATGGTCTTGAGCCTGTCTTGCGCAAGCTTCGTCAAGGAACTCACCTTGCCGGCAATATTCGACGAACGCTTTTGATGAAAGGCCAAACGCTGCAGTAGAAAAAGTCAGGGGAGCAGCCAAGTCGCCGTCACGGCACCTGCTCCAATGACCCCCGTGTTTTATCGCTTGATCCTGATGCTGTTTCTTCAAGCGGTATGCATACATCGGTGGCGAGGGGATTTATCCCCTCGCCACACTCTTGCTCGCCTGAACCTCCTCTGAAGTAACCCTTACTCCCCGCTCGTACTCCAGCCTTTAAACAGCCCATTCAACATTCACGCCTACCCGAAATTTAGGGTTTCTCTGCCGTTGCAAAAACTTTTTTTGTCATGTCATACTACGTCGTACAACATCACCAGGACGTCAGGTCACATCCGGCGTACCTCCAAGGAAGGCGGGCATTTTCATGAGTTTTGAAAGTCAACGCGTCAAACAGATCTCTTCCTCCCCCAGCATGGTCATCTCCATGCGTGCCAAAGAACTTGCCAGCCAAGGCCGCGACATTGTCGATATGAGCCTGGGCGAACCCGACTTCGATACCCCCGCACACATCGTCGAGGCGGCCTACCAGGCCATGCGTGATGGCCACACCCGCTACACCGCGCCGCAAGGCACCCTGGCCCTGCGCCAGGCGATTGTCAGCAAGTTCCAGCGGGAAAACGGGCTGACTTATAGCGTCGATGAGATCACCGTCGGAAATGGCGCCAAGCAAGTCATCTTCAATACGTTCATGGCGACCCTGGAAGCCGGCGACGAGGTCATCATCCCTGCGCCGTACTGGGTTTCCTACTCCGATATCGTCACGCTCAACGGTGGCAGCCCGCAGGTCATTCCCTGTGGCATCGACGTTGGCTTCAAGCTGACCGCCGAAGCACTGCAAGGTGCACTGACCGGCAAAACCCGCTGGCTGATCCTCAACTCGCCCTCCAATCCCAGTGGCGCCATCTACTCCGAAGCCGAACTGCAAGCGCTGGGCAAGGTGCTGGAAGATTTCCCCAACGTCCTGGTGATGTCGGACGAGATCTACGAGCACGTGTTACTCGCTGATCAACCCTTCGTCTCGTTTGGCAACGCCTGCCCGCAACTGCGTGAACGAACCTTGCTGATCAATGGCGTGGCCAAGGCCTATGCCATGACCGGCTGGCGCATCGGTTATGCCGCTGGCCCCAAAGCCCTGATTGCCGCGATCAGCAAGATTCAATCGCAGAGCACCTCAGGTGCCAGCGCGATTTCCCAGGAAGCGTCCCGGGCTGCCCTTCAAGGTCCGCAAGATTTTGTAAACCAGAGTGCCGCCGAATACGCCGAGCGCGGGCGCCTGCTCGTGGACGGTCTGAGCCAGTGCGAAGGCTTGCGCCTGAGCGCGCCGGCCGGTGCCTTCTATGCCTTCCCCGAGTGCAGCCAGTTGCTGGGCCGCAGCACCCCGCAAGGTCGGGTGATCAATGATGACGTCGAACTGTCCGCCTATCTGCTCGATCAAGCAGGCGTGGCCGTAGTGCCGGGTCTTGCGTTCGGCTTGCCGGGGTACTTCCGGTTGTCGTTTGCCACTTCTCGCGAACAAATAAAAAAAGCCGTCGTTTCAATCAGTGAAGCGCTTGCAGCCTTGCGCTAAAGCCTTCGCCTTTCGCTGTGCCATAGCTGCCATAACAATAAATCGGAGATTCCCCATGTTCGATCAGAAGAAAAAGCTGCTTGCCCTCATCATCGCTGCGTGCCTGAGCACCGGCGCTGCACAGGCTGACGACCTCACCGGAACACTGAAAAAGATTAAAGAGCTGGGCACCGTCACCCTGGGTTATCGCGACGCGTCGTTGCCCTTCTCCTACCTCAATGATGCCCAGCAGCCCATCGGCTACAGCATTGAACTGTGCAAAAAAATCGTCGATCAAATCAAAGTCAAAGTCGGTGAACCCAACCTCAAGACCGAGTACGTCTCGGTGGTTGCAGCCACTCGTACGCCTCTGTTGATCAACGGCACCATCGACCTGGAATGCGGCGTCACCACCAACACCGTGGAGCGCCAGAAACAAATCGGTTTCCTGCTCACCAGCTACGTGGCCAGCGCCAAATACGCAGTGAAAAAAACCGCCGGCATCAACAGCGTTGCCGATCTCAAAGGCAAGTCCGTGGTGGTCATCACCGGGGGTAGCGGCGAATGGATCACCAAGAACCTCGACCGCGAAAAAGCCTTGGGCCTGAAGATCCTCAATGCCAAGGATGGCGGCGAAGCCTTCCTGATGCTGGAGACGGGTCGCGCCGTTGCCTACATCAATGACGACGTGCAGCTGATGGCAACCATCGCGCAAAGTCGCAGCCCGGACGCCTACACCTTGCTGCCCGAGCCGATGTCCGCTGAACCTTATGCCATCGGCATTCGCAAAAACGATGGGCAGTTCAAGGCGTTCGCCGATGACGTTCTGCGCAACCTCTACAGCAGCGGCGAGATCAACACCCAGTATCCGAAATGGTTCCAGCAGCCGATCCCTCCGAAGAACGCGGTGATCAATCTGCCCATGAGCGAAGCACTCAAAGAAGCCATCGCGAACCCGAACGATACCGGCGTCTGATCCCGACCCGTCACTGTGCCGGGTGGACACGCCTCGTACCTGCCAATCAAGCCGTTCAAGTGAGCCTGATTGGCTGGTACTGCGGGCTGTTCCAGGCTGCGCACCCTCACCAAGGTTGGTGTTTTCATGGATTACAACTGGAATTGGGGCGTCTTCTGGGGCTCCGCGCCCGGAGAAACGTCTTCGTATCTGTATTGGCTGATCACTGGCACCAGCTGGACGCTGGCGACTACCCTCGTCGCGTTCATCCTGGCGTTCCTGATCGGTGGCTTGATCGGTACCCTGCGCACCACGACGCTGCGACCCGTCGTGTGGTTGTGCAACCTGTACACCGAAGTGTTCCGCAACATTCCCCTGCTGGTGCAGATGTTCATCTGTTTCTTCGTCGTGCCCGAGCTGCTGCCGATATCGCTCGGTGACTACCTCAAGCAGGATTTGCCTTACCCCTCCTTCTTCAGTGCTGTCGTCGCCCTGACGCTGTTCACCTCGGCCAAGCTGTCGGAGCTGTTCAAGGCCGGCATCGAATCAGTTGCCGAGGGCCAGCGTGGTGCGGCACTGGCGCTGGGCTTGCGGCCGACGCAGATGTACCTGCAGGTGCTGCTGCCTCAGGCCATCCGGGTGGTGTTTCCGCCACTGACGTCCGAAGCGCTGAACACCCTGAAGAACTCCTCCGTGGCGCTGACCATTGGCCTGATGGAGCTGACCGCACAAGCGCGCAATGTCAGCGAATACTCGTTCAATACCTTCGAAGCCTTCACTGCCGCGACCGTGATCTATGTGGTCATTTCGCTGCTGGTGACTTTCGTCATGGGTCATATCGAACGTTCACTGACCATTCGCGGCGCGACGAGGTAAGTCATGTTTGATCTAGATCCAAGTGTCATTGTCAGGGCCATGCCGGCGCTGTGGAGCGGCCTTAAATTTACCTTGCTGCTGACCCTGGTGGCGATGTCGGTGGGGATCGTCGCCGGCACCTTGCTGGCACTCATGCGCCTGTCGCACAACCGCGTCTTGCGTGGCTTTGCCCTGGGCTACGTCACCGTGATGCGCAGCATTCCGCTGGTCCTGGTGATTTTCTGGTTCTACTTCCTGATGCCCTTGCTGCTGCAAATGGCTTTCGGCACAGAACGGCCAGTGCAGATCGGCCCGGTGGTGACCGCATTCGTGACCTTCTGCATGTTTGAAGCGGCGTACTACAGCGAAATCATTCGTGGCGGTATCCAGAGCATCAGCGGCGGTCAGAAACAAGCTGCAGCGGCCCTTGGCCTGCGGCCGTCGCAAGCGATGATCTACGTGATCCTGCCCCAGGCGTTGCGCCGCATGGCGCCCCTGTTGCTGACCCAGACCATCATCCTGTTCCAGGACACGTCGCTGGTGTACGTGCTGTCCATCGCCGATTTCACCGGTGCGGCCAGCAAATTCGCCCAACGTGACGGGCGTCTGGTCGAGCTGTATTTGTTCGTCGCCCTCGTCTACCTGGTGATCTGCTATTTGCTGTCCAGCCTGACTAAACGCATGAAAAGAAACATGGGGAAAACAGCATGATCCAGATGAAAAACCTGAGTAAATGGTACGGCAACTTTCAGGTCCTGAAAAACTGCACCACACAACTCTCACGCGGCGAAGTGATGGTGGTATGCGGGCCATCCGGCTCGGGTAAAAGCACCTTGATCAAGTGCGTGAACGGGCTGGAACCGGTTCAGGAAGGCGAGATATTCATCGAGGGCCAGCCCGTCACCGGCAAGGGTGTGGACTTGCCCAAACTGCGTGCGCGTGTAGGGATGGTGTTCCAGCATTTCGAGCTCTTTGGGCACCTGACCATCATCGAAAATCTCAACCTTGCACAGATGAAGGTATTGCGCCGGGACCACGTCACCGCGACGAAAAAAAGCATGATGTTGCTGGAGCGCGTTGGGCTCAAGAGCCATGCGCAAAAGTATCCGATCCAGTTGTCCGGTGGTCAGCAACAACGAGTTGCGATCGCTCGCGCCCTTGCCATGGACCCGATCGCGATGCTGTTCGATGAGCCTACTTCGGCACTCGATCCCGAGATGGTCAATGAAGTGCTGGACGTGATGGTCGAATTGGCCCACGAGGGCATGACCATGATGTGTGTCACCCACGAAATGGGCTTCGCGCGCAAGGTGGCTGACCGCATCGTGTTCATGGATGGCGGCGAGATTATCGAAGATGTGAAGTCCGAAGAGTTCTTCGGTGCACCTCGCACAGACCGCGCACGCAGCTTTCTGTCGAAGATCTTGCAGCACTGATCTCGGGGCTTTGCTGATTGTGCAACCTCTCTGGAGAACGGTCAGCTCACCCCCCGGTTGCAGTAAAAAATCCACCCTGAAATTTAATCTGCCTGATCGTCTTGAGCATCGTCATTTTAGGTTGTACGATGACGTACAACGACAAACAACACCGCTACATATCTCCGTACGCTAATAAGGACATTTCGAACAATGAACCCACAAGAACTGAAATCGATCCTCTCCTCCGGCCTGCTGTCTTTCCCGGTGACCGACTTCAATGCCCAGGGCGATTTCCATCGCGCTGGTTACGTTAAACGCCTTGAGTGGCTGGCCCCGTACGGCGCCAGCGCCCTGTTCGCTGCAGGCGGCACCGGCGAGTTTTTCTCTCTGGCAGCCAGCGAATACTCGGAAATCATCAAGACCGCCGTCGACACCTGCGCAACCAGCGTGCCGATCCTGGCGGGTGTTGGCGGCTCGACCCGTCAAGCCATCGAATATGCACAGGAAGCCGAACGTCTGGGCGCCAAAGGCTTGCTGCTGCTGCCGCACTACCTGACCGAAGCCAGCCAGGACGGTGTTGCCGCCCACGTTGAAGCCGTGTGCAAATCGGTGAAGATCGGTGTGGTGGTCTACAACCGTAACGTCTGCCGCCTGACCGCCCCGTTGCTGGAACGGCTGGCCGAGCGCTGCCCGAACCTGATCGGCTACAAGGACGGCCTGGGTGATATCGAGCTGATGGTGTCGATCCGCCGTCGCCTCGGCGATCGTCTGACCTATCTGGGCGGTCTGCCAACCGCCGAAGTCTATGCGGCGGCTTATCGGGCGCTGGGCGTGCCGGTCTACTCTTCGGCGGTGTTCAACTTCATCCCGAAAACCGCGATGGACTTCTATCACGCCATCGTTCGGGAAGATCACGAAGCGGTTGGCAAGTTGATCGACGACTTCTTCCTGCCCTACCTGGACATTCGTAATCGCTGCCAGGGTTATGGCGTGAGCATCGTAAAGGCCGGCGCAAAAATCGTCGGTTACGATGCAGGACCGGTGCGCTCCCCTCTCACCGACCTGACCTCGCAAGAATACGAAATGCTTGCAGCGCTGATCGACAAGCTGGGTCCGCAATAAAAAACCGATGATTCGAAGGTGCTGAGAAGCGCCGCTTATCGAGAGGTTTAATGCACCCTGCGAAGGTCAAGCTTTCGCAGGGTGTTTTTTTCGCCAGAGAAACCACCGACGCTGCGAGCTAAAACCTCAGCCGCGAATAAACGCCAACAAATCAGCATTGATCTGATCCGCGTTGGTCGTCGGCATTCCGTGAGGAAAGCCCGGGTACGTTTTGAGCGTGGCATGCCTCAGGAGTTTGGCCGAAAGCGGCGCCGAGTCTGCAAACGGCACTATTTGATCGTCCTCGCCATGCATGACCAGCGTCGGCACCTCAATGGCTTTCAAATCTTCGGTGAAATCGGTCTCGGAAAACGCCTTGATGCAGTCGTAATGAGCTTTTGCACCGCCCATCATGCCTTGGCGCCACCAGTTGTCGATGATGCCTTGCGAAACCTCGGCCCCGGGTCGATTGAAACCGTAGAACGGCCCCGCCGGCACGTCCACGTAAAACTGCGCACGACTGGCAACCAAAGCCGAACGGAAACCGTCGAACACCTCCAGGGGTAAACCTCCAGGATTCTTTTCCGACTTGACCATGATGGGCGGAACAGCGCTGATCAACACGGCCTTGGCAACGCGTCCTGGTTTGGCTCGCGCGGCGTAGCGTGCTACTTCTCCGCCGCCGGTCGAGTGGCCGACATGGATGGCGCCCTTGAGGTCGAGCGCATCGGTCAACTCGATGACATCGGCGGTGTAGGTGTCCATTTCGTTGCCCTCCCACGTCTGGGTCGAGCGCCCGTGTCCGCGACGGTCATGCGCGATCACCCGGTAGCCTTTGAGCAAGAAGAACATCATCTGATTGTCCCAGTCATCCGCACTCAACGGCCAACCGTGGTGAAACACGATGGGCGTCGCGTCTTTCGGGCCCCAATCCTTGTAGAAAATCCGGGTGCCGTCTTTGGTCGTAATTGCGTTCATGGCGTGTGTCCCCTCGCGATCAGGTGGGTGTGAGGTTGCAGGTTGCTTATCAGTGCCTGCGTCAACCCGCAAAGGCTCGAAAGCGTTACCAGCAAACGTGCAAAAGGCAGTGAGCCCGACGTCGTGAGGAGCGGGTCACGAGAGGGCTTGGTCAGTGTAGAAGACGCACGGAAAGCAACACCTTCAAACGATAAATGGAGTTTGCCGATGAAAAAACCCGAGCGGCGTTGAGGCATCGGTGTATTCCTGTCCGGATTCGACGGGTACTCGAAGCCTACTCGTGCGGTTGCCATACCCGGCAATCAGGCTCCTGCTTGACGCCCACCGCCGGGATTTTCGAGCTGTTGCGCACGATCAACTGCCCTCGAACGACCTCCTGAATCGCAGGCGTATCGGGATTCTCCAGTTGCGCGCAAATGATACCGACCGCGCGACTGACCATGTCGGCAACCGGTTGAACGTACGTGGTCAGCGAAAAAACCGGCCAGGCGGCCAGGGTAATGTCATCGAACCCGACGATTGAAATGTCGTGGCCCGGCTTTAGCCCGAACTCCTCGCGAGCGACGTTGATGGCGCCCAACGCCATGATGTCGTTCGCGCAAAAAATGCCATCAGGTGGCCGGGCGCTCGACAGCAGCCGGCGAGTGGCGTCCATTGCACCGTCAAACGTGTAATGACCCGTTTCCCGTTGCGGCTCAGGATGACCGAGACGTCGCAGCGCCTCTACAAACCCGATTTCCCGGTCGCGACTGGTCGAAGAGCTTTCCTTACCGGCGATGTACGCCAGCTGACGATGACGACCCGCCACCAGAAACTGCGCGATTTCCATGCTGCCCTGCGCGTTGTCACTGGTCACACTGGAGATACTGGTGCTGTCATTTCTACGGTTAAGCAGCACCACAGGCAAACCATTCTGTTTGCATTCCTGGGCAAACCGCGAAGACAGGCTCGCCGAGACCAGAACCAGCGCCTCGACGCGGTAACCCAACACTTCTTCGAGCACCGGATCGGAGTCTTCATGGTTGGCGGTGGAGAACAGCAACACGCGATAACCCA
>Ga0247817_10000464_pt1 | contig 22752 bp, 22 predicted proteins | sample UWRJL212509R1_FD_178010 | JGI IMG/M metagenome (GOLD analysis project Ga0247817, IMG submission 178010) | Plant litter microbial communities from Arlington Agricultural Research Station in Wisconsin, United States - UWRJ-L212-509R-1 | ecosystem: Environmental > Terrestrial > Plant litter >...
TGTTAGCCTGGCAAGAGCAAAAATGGAAGTTTGGTAAGGCTGTTTTAATTTTCTTAGCCTCTTTATTACCGTTTATGCCTTTCGTTGTAGATCGGAAATTAAAAGATGAACGAGCATTGTAGTTGAATTACAGTAGATTAAAATCTATTTTAAAATAATTTTGCGATTTAGGCTTTCGTTATATACATTTGCAGCCCCGCACATTAATGCCCAGTTGGCGGAATTGGTAGACGCGCTGGTCTCAAACACCTGTGGGAAACCGTGCCGGTTCGACTCCGGCACTGGGTACTTGACTAAAGCCTTAGATTCTTCTAAGGCTTTTTTTATTCTTGGTTATGGCATCAGTTTATATTTTATATTCAAAAAATCTGAATAGATTTTACATTGGGAGCTGCAATGATTTATCGCAGCGACTAGCCCAACATGTCAATAGAGACTTTGAAGATAGTTTTACAGCAAAGACTGATGATTGGCTGCTATTCTTTTCGGTTACGGATTTAAATTATCAACAGGCAAGATCTATCGAAACCCATATTAAAAAAATGAAGAGTGTTCCATATATTGAAAATCTGAAGAAGTACCCTGATATCATTACAAAATAAGAGAAACGTATAAATGACGGCGGCCCCAATGGCTATTGGGGTGGTAGACGTGCTGGTCTCAAACACCTGTGGAAACCGTGCCGGTTCGTCCCGAAGGCTATCGGGACCGGCACTGGGTACATTTTTCTTAGAGATCCCTTTTGATTTTACAGTCAAATTACATTTAGAAAGTTCATATCATGACTTGGAATTATAGGTTGCAAAACGGATTGTATTTGCGTAATCTATTATCATTATACTACCGTTTTTGAGAATTTGAACTCCAGATGAAATTATAGGTTTAGCCCAGTTTCAAATCATTTGGTGTCTTGGTATTAGTTTGCCCGTTAATTTTGCAGATAATTTTTACATTTGATTTATTCAAAATATCTGAACTTATTAGACCTTTACTCCAGAATTAGGTTGGTGGGCCTCACACCGTCAGACCTTTATTTTAGTTAAGGGCAATGCAGAAATAACCAATGCTACAAAAAATTAAACGTCGGCAATGCCTCGAAAGTTATCCTAATTTTCCTCAGCGTCATTATGACAAGTCTATAGATGAAGATATATTCAATTACCCAGATATCGTAGCGCATTATTGGCTCAGGCTGGAGGCAAAAACAGCCATACAACGAAAAAAGTCATTAGCAATCGAAATTGTGAAGCTTTACAAGGGTTTGGGTATAGAAAGACTTATCTTTCTATGTGATGCAGATACAACTTGGATTACACGAAACTCTAATAAAAGGACCGACCTCAAACAAGTTGTTAAAGCAGTAGAATATTTAAAAAACAATAAAATCGGGGTTCGATTCAATGGAGGGGTAATTGTAGAGATGTCTGAGTTGAATGATTTTATAAAACATTTTTACGTGCTAACCAGGACGGATGCCCTATTTTCATACTATAATTTCATAGACGAAAGTCAATCTATTATTGGTTATATTCATTATGATGGGGAAGTCGAGATTAACCCTATAAATGAAAATGCAAAAACGAAATTTCTCGGAGTAGTGCACAAAACCCAATTTATCGATGCTAATCGCAAAGGCACAGATCGGATATAGTAAATAATGCGTCTAAGAACGGCTTCAAGCTATTGATGGTCCATAGCCTACTCCTGCTGATCGGTACAATAGTTGGCCCCATCGTTTAGGTAGTGCCAACGATTTCTAAAATTATTCTTTTGTAATTTTAAATTTTACTTATTTTTTTTGCAACCAAGTCAGTTTTAACTCATTGATGAAATAAAGAGAAGTGTAAAATTTTTGTTTGTTAGTTGACCATTTTGAATCGTATAAGTCTATGATATGATCGTTCAATTTAATTTATGTTAAAAAACGATTCGTATTGCTATCTATTTCTTTGGAATATTTAATTTTTCGACTTTCAGGAATTCCAATATCAGCGTGTTAGGATAGGGTTTTTCTACGTATAAAATTTTTTCAAATAATTTTATAACAGTATTTATATCAATTGAAGGAAGCTGACTATCTGGTTTGTATTTCATACTTACTTTGTTGACAACTATTATTGGTAAAATAAAACTTACTTCGTTTTTTTTGTTCATATAAGGGCTAAAATCGAAGGTATGATATTTTTTATAACTTGGAAAAAGACTGTAGGCTAAACTATCACTTGCGGTTACTTTCACAACTTGTTTTTTGCCGGTTTTTTTTACCGTTATTTTGAAATTAAAGGCGTACAATGGTATACTATCCTTTAATCCTTTTAAAGCATAGTCGTACGCTAATACATAGTGAATTTTATAATATTTTGGCGTTGCTCCTTTCTCTTTACTTTGTGCTTTTGACTTTTCAGAAAAGCTTATAAGAATCATAACTAATAATAAACCAATACTTTTCGTTAAAAGAAAGTTGCTAAAGTGAGTGTTATAAATTGCCATGTCGGAATCTTGATTATTCATTTTAAATTAATTAGGGCATTTAGTTCCTGTGTAACCGGGCTTGCTTGTGTCTCTTTCCTGAGCATTTATCGACGCATCACTTGCATTAATGAAAACGATTCCTCCCAGGGCTAGTGCAGCAGCTCTTGCAATATCAAAACTTGGATTGAAATCCCTTATCGCATCTCTAAGTCCATTCAGATAATGATTTGCGCCAAGCTCGAAGTGTCCATTTACTTCAGAAAATAAGGTTCTTCCTCCTTTTGAATTTAATTGGCTGAATTGAGCTTCGAATGCTACTAGGCCCAATTCTTGTTTCTTAACCATAAGAAAAGCATGTATCGCCTCGTGGTACTAAGTCATGTAAATATCTGGCTGTGGTTGAGGATTGCCCTGTAAAACCTGTTATTCAGGCTTGCGAGAGGTTTGTTCATGAGCGTTATTTAATCTAAGTTTTCTGTTTTCTAATGTTATAAATAAAAATCTGTAAAAAAAATAACTCGATTAATGAACAAAATATATCTTCAATAAAATGTTTCTTAATCAATAAATAATGATGTTGGATTTTGGAAATTACTTATGCTGAAATTTTTTTAAGCCTAACTTTTATCAAATTTGCTAGAGTAGCTTTTTAGTGGTTGTCACATTTGCCGTTTTAGCGTTTCAAGCTTGTTTATGTTAAGGCTTTTTTATTCTATAAATGATTTCAGCCACCAAGTTTTGGCTTAAAATTCATTTTTATGAAAAATATAAGATCAGTAAATTAATGGATTAACTAAATTATGGTTTTCGCCCAGAATCAATATTTTTAATTTGGTGTTACCAGTTGTTTGAGCGTATTACTTGTGGCAGTGTTAAATTTTCCAGCCAATCGACTTAAACCAGCTATCACTATTAAAAATAATGACAGCGATCAGGATGATGCTGTAAGCGACAACTGGAATTACGCCTAGGGGCTCATGATATACAACAACGGATAGCATGAAGGCAATAATGGGATTTAAATTAAGGATCATTCCAACTTTTGATGAACTAATTCCACTTAAAGCATATAAATTCAAGAACAATGCGATAATTGTATAAACAATAGCTATGATTTCTACATAAAAATAGAAGTTTATTTGGGTAGGCAAAGGACCTGAGTAGTATGGATAAAATGGTAATAAGGTAATTGCCGATAACACAATATGAAAATTCAAGGTCAGGAACTTATCAAAGCCAGTGTTTTTGTTTTGGCTGATCAGATAACAAGCATAGCTAAGCCCAATTATTCCACTGTAAAACATATTGATCAGGTTAGAGTAGGAAAGTAGAATACATCCTATACAGCTTAAAAATACAGCGAACCATTGCCTTGTTTCCAGTTTATCCCGTAAAAAAAGATATGCCAGTACAGTTGTCAGAACTGGACAAATAAGATAGGCTACTGAAGTTGCACGCACATTAATATGGTTCATTACGTAAATAAAGGAGAACCAATTGATTGTTAAAAAGATACTGGCTCCAATGTTCAAGCCAATAATTTGATTTCTTTTTTTCTTTTGTAATCTTTTAAAACGCTCAAAATTCTCTTTCATCGCCTTGCGTTTGAAAAGAATTGATATGATTGACATCAATATTGCACAGCTGAATACACGATAAAACAAAATATCAAGAGCAGAGTAAGCGTGCAATGGTTTTAAAACTAAACTAAAAGTTCCCCAAATCGAAAAAGCGAGAATAGCTGCCAGATAATATTTTAGGTTTTTCATTAATCAAATAAATTTAATATCCAGCATTAGCTGATACGCTTCGGATGTGCAATATTAACCAGAAGAACTAAGTTATTACAGTATCAGATTTGTATATTTGAATGGACACAGTTTAGACATGGAAAAGGTTTTCTTATATAATGAGGTAGTTGAGCGTATTGCGCATCAAATTAAAAACGGTATTATTACACCAGGGGAAAAGCTTTCTTCCGTTAGAAAGCTATGTGAAGAACACCATATTAGTATGAATACCGCAAAACGTGTATTTCTAGAACTTGAAGGTCTGTCGCTAATCGAGTCAAAGCCTAAATCAGGTTATTATGTAACCAATAGGCCTGAACTAAACTTACCACTTTCTCAATCGAGCAACCCATCCCTCATTGCCACCGACACAGAACCTGATGAGATTATTACACAAGTATATTCAAATATGGGGAGTGCCGACCTTACCCTTTTTTCCATTGGCGTGCCATCGGGCGATCTTTTGCCTTTCGCGAAATTGAAAAAAGAGATTATCCTAGCTACGCGGGCATTAAAAGGTGGTGGAACGGAATATGAGCCTTTGCAAGGAAATTTGAAATTGCGGAGAATGGTTGCCGCTCGCTGTCCCGCCTGGGGAGGGAATCTTGATGAAAATGATATCATTACCACCAATGGTGGAATGAATGCACTTTCGTTTTGTCTAATGGCCTTGGCAAAGCCTGGGGATACCATTGCAGTAGAGAGTCCCTGTTTTCCTGGCACCCTCGAACTGATTATTAGTTTGGGACTTAAGGTGCTTGAACTTCCGACACACCCAGTTACTGGTATAGATGTAAATGCACTCAAAAAAGTAATTCCTAAAATCAGCATCTGTTTATTGGTTCCTAATTTTAATACGCCCATGGGAAGCTGCATGCCAGATGAAGCAAAGGAAAAAGTGGTTAGCCTATTAGCTGCCAGCGAGATTCCACTCATTGAGGATGATATCTACGGAGACCTTTACTTTGGGACGAACCGCCCTAAATGTTGTAAATCTTTCGATGTTGAAGGGAATGTACTGTGGTGCAGTTCGGTTTCCAAGACTTTGGCGCCAGGATTTCGAGTTGGCTGGATTGCTCCTGGAAAATACAAAGCCAAACTGCTAAAATTGAAGCTTATCCATTCCATCTCCTCAACATCACTTATTCAGGAAGCAGTGGGGAATTTCTTTAAGTCTGGCAAATACGAGCATCATCTCCGTAGCCTACGCAAAACATTATATAGCAATTACCAAAATTATGTACAAGCTATAGCCGAATATTTTCCAATTGGGACCAAAACCAGCAGACCGCAAGGAGGCTTGGCCATTTGGGTAGAGCTACCCGAAGGAACCAATACCTTAAATCTTTATAACCTGGCTATAAAACATAAGATCAGTATTGCACCAGGCAGAATGTTTACCCTGCAGAACCAGTTTGAAAACTGTATACGCTTAAATATAGGTTTACCCTGGACAGAAGAGTTAAAGTTTAAACTGAAAACTTTAGGTAGTCTTGCTAGCATGGTTCAAAAAGCTAAATAGTTGTTTCAGAAATGCTTCTTCTGCGGATTTTCCACATCTGTTTTAAAACATCCATCATATAATGAAAATCCTCCATTTTCTATAACTGACGATCTTGGCATCTTTGCTTGCAGAGAAAGTTTATTTACACGATAAAAAAAATAGAAAATGTCTGTTTCTGATTTATTTAAGCCACTTACGCTGCTGCATGGCCCGGCACTGCGAAACCGCTTTATGATGGCGCCATTAACCAGTCAGCAAAGTGAGCACGATGGGAGTGCCTCCGAATTTGATCAATTTTGGATAGAACAACTGGCAAAAAGCGGTTACGCATTGATACAAACCAGTGCCTCGACAGTTGAGGCTGGAGGCATCGCCTTTGAACGTCAGTTGGGTATTCACAGTGATGAACACTTACCAGGATTAATAAAGATGGCGAATGCCATTCGGGAGGGAGGTGCGCTATCAGCAGTTCAATTACATCATGCTGGTCACCGTGCTACTCCAGAATGGGGAGGAATAAAGTCACCTGCCTCGGATAAAACCTTACCAGGTGTGAAAGCGATTACTACCGAAGAAGTAGAGCGGATTCGCAATAGCTTTATTTCTGCCGCTAAGAGAGCACAGCTCGCGGGTTTCGATGGGGTTTCAGTTCATGGTGCATTTGGATGGATTCTCTCAGAATTTCTTTCGCCCAATTTAAATGACCGTAAAGATAAATATGGAGGCAGCACTGAAAACCGTGCAAGGTTTACCATGGAAGTTATCGAGGGCATACGTAAGGCCTGTGGCCCAGATTTTCAAATAGGCTGGAGACTGTCGATTGAACGGTATGGCTTGCGGATGGAGGAACTACGTGAAATAACAACAGAGATCTTTAATCGAGAGCTGATCGATTATCTGGATCTTGCACTATGGGATTCTGCCCAATTGGTAAGAGAAGGTGCATTTCAAGGAAAAACCATGCTCAGTATATTTACAGAAATTCCACGTAAAGGTGTACGGTTGGGAACTGCTGGGAAGATTTACAGTGCACAGCGTGCGGGAGAATTACTAGAAGAAGGATGTGATTTTGTGCTTATTGCCCGAGCTGGTATTCTTCAACGGGACTTTCCGCTTCAAGTAAAAGCAAATCCGATGTATGAAAGTCCAAAGATGCCTGTTACGGCTGATTATCTTCGTGAAGGCGGACTTAGTGAGCGTTTTATCGAAACGATGAGGGGTTGGCAGACTTTCGTTCAGCCAGGTACCTAGAAGATAGCGACATATAGATAGATCGTTCTTTACAAATTAAAATAAGGTAGACTTTTAATGAAAAGTCTACCTTATTTTTTAGGGGTTTATGATTACGCTGACCGGCAGAGGCGTTTGTGCTATTGAAAAATCTCCATTACATAGTCGAAATCATCCATTCTTTAAGAACTGCTACACCTGCATCTTTGACTTATAAATTAAATCGTTTATAATGAAAAAAACAGCAATAATAATTCTTTCTGATCCCAAGGCTGGTTCGGAAGAAGCACTTGGTCGTGTATTCAACGCTTTAGCATCGGCTTATGAATTTAAGCATGCAGGTGAAGATGTTAAAATTATTTTTCAAGGTGCGGGCGTAAGATGGCCTGAACATTTGGAAAAACCAGAGCATCCAGTTTATGGACTTTACAAAGAAGTAAAAGAACACGTTCACGGTCTTTCAAAAGGCTGCGTAGCAGTATTTGGTACAGAGGTATCTGGTTATGATTTGTTGAGTGATAACGATGTTCCAGGAACTCCTGGCTTGCCAAGCTCGCTAAACTTGAGAAACGAAGGTTACGATATCCTTATTTTCTAAATTGAGTTAAACCGTCTTCCGTTTTTCGAGGAGGGCGGTTTTTCTATTTTTCGAAATACCATAATCATGTGAGTTAAGGGTTTTGGTGCATCTGATTGTGGTGATGTACAATTATTTTTTAAGTATTTTAGCTAAATGCTAAGCAGAAGCTAATTTTGGCAACAATAAAATCAATACTATTTATGGAAGAGGATGATTCTGATTATATGCAGCAGTGCCTTAAACTAGCCAGATTGGCCTTGGCTGCTGGAGATCCACCTGTAGGTGTGGTAATCGTGCATGAGGGCGAGATTATTGGCACAGGCATAGAATCTGGCAAATCAACTGGAGACATCACCAATCATGCCGAGATATTGGCCGTAAGGGACGCCATTAAAAACGGTCATGTGGATAAGCTTGGCCTGGCAACCATGTACACTACGCATGAGCCGTGTATCATGTGTTCATATGTGCTACGCCATCATCATATCCCAAAAATTGTTTATGGAACTTCTGTACCGTTTATTGGCGGTTCTAGCTCCAGATTCAATATCCTCTCTACAAAGGATGTTCCCAAATGGGGTGATGGACCAGAGATCATTAGCGGGGTTTGTTTAGATGAATGCATCCAGCTCAATGAGGATTTTAAGAAGGTGCTTGCTAATTCGTAAAATATAATGTTATCACAATCGGTACATACACTCATCAATCAACAGAATGGAAATCTGGCTTTTAAGCTCTTCGAGTTTGATAATAACAGTTATTTCGATCATATTCAACGTAATAATTATTTCACGCTTATATTAATTACTTCTGGAGAGGGAGTTGCCACGGTTGATCTCTCTGATTACGCTTTTAAAGAAGATACTCTGTTTGCATTCTATCCTTATCAGCCGTTTATGCTTCGCTCAAAAAAACCTTTGATTGGGATTTCCATACAGTTTCACCATGATTTTTTCTGTATATACCGCCATCATCAGGAAATTGCTGCTAACGGAATACTGTTCAACAATATTTACCAGCAACCATTTGTTAATCTAAACGAAAACTGCAAAGGCACTATTTTAAACCTGATTCAGGGAATAGCGAACGAGCTTAAAGATGAGGCTTTTAGGAAAGATGAAGTACTTGTTTCTTATCTGAAAGTTCTTTTGGTGATGGCCACGAGGATAAAACTCGAACAGCAATCCCTTTTGGATTCTAAGACGATTGGCGCAAAACAGCAGTTTCTCATTCAAAATCTAAAAAATGCGATAGAGAACAATTTTCGTATCAAGCATTCTGCCAGCGATTATGCTGAGATACTGAACCTTACGCCTGCATCTCTGTCGAGAATTACGAAAAATCATTTTGATAAGACTCTTTCTGATCTTATAACCGAGCGGATTATCATCGAAGCCAAGAGAGAGCTATATCTTAGCGATAAAACGATTAAGGAAATTGCCTACGAGCTGGGCTATGAAGATGAATATTATTTTAGCCGTGTCTTCAAAAGCAAAACAGATATTTCACCCCAGTTTTATAGAAATAACATCGGATTTGGTCGCGGAGAATCATAGAATAATTTATCCCATCAAAAAACCCTACAAAACATAATAATTATCCATCATAACATTGATTTTATCCATGGTTATTTTATTCTTCACTTTTGATATTTGTCAGTTATCAATTTTATCAGCTCATAGGTAAATATACTGCTGATGTGTGGTACGATGGACATATATTATTGGTAATATCTCAAGATAGCAAAAAATGGATGATCTCAATTGCGGTAAATTAATAAAGGAAAATCCTAAGGTATTGTCATGGAATGAGAATATTTTTCTAATGCATTATGTAGAGGGGGAGGAAAAGATCAGGGTAAATATGTGCGTACACATGGACCACATCAGTATTGTTCTGCGAGGGAAGAAAGAAATTCTGGGGCAGGGAAGTAAAACCATTGTGCCCGCTGGATCAGGTTTTTTTATCAAAAAGGGATCATATCTTATTACTGATCAATTTGATGAGCTGGATGAGGTCTATGAGGCTATTTTAATCTTTTTTTCTGATTCCTGGCTTCGATCACAGGTTGAATCCATATATGGCTGCTCAAATGGAGCAGATGCTGTAAACTCAGTTCACAGACAGGAAGATATCGCCCTGCTTTTAGAGGATAATCTAATGAATGCATTGGCTGTACAGTTCAAATCCTATCTATGTCAGCAGGCTGATTCGCATCGTTTACGTGCCTTGCTGCCAATAAAGATTCGGGAGCTGTTTCAGGTTTTGATCACCGCACCTGGAGGACATCATTTTGAAATGCAATTGAGAAGCCTTGATACGCATCTTAATCCTGATCTGGCAGTTCTGATGGAAAGCCATTATAAAGAAAATATCTCACTGGAGCAATATGCATTCCTTGCCAACTGTAGCCTTTCGACCTTTAAAAGGAGATTTCAGCAAACCTTTAAAATGAATCCAGGTAAATGGATTATGCAGCGGAGACTAGAAGAGGCTTACGAACTATTAACAAACTCAAATAATAACATTACCGAAATCGCTTACGAAGTCGGTTTTGAAACTCCCGCACACTTCATCGCATCTTTCAAGCAAAAGTACAGAGACACACCTAAGCAGGTAAAACAAAAGCTTTAGGCTAATTATTTAAACTTTTTACGATACTTTTTGGACTTATAATGAAATCCAAGATTTTGGAATGGGACTAATTTTGTGTTGTTAAAAAAAAAATAAATATGAAAATGTATTATTTCACCGACCCAATGTGCTCTTGGTGTTATGGATTCAGTCCTACGGTCAAAAAGTTGAAAGAAAACTATTCGGGTATTGATCTGGAAATTATCTCTGGCGGGTTTTCGCCTGGAAGTACACAAGTAGTCGATCAACAGTATAGAAATTTTCTGGAATACCACTGGAATAATGTAACCCAAATGAGCGGACAACCCTTTGATCACGCTATGAAATTTGTCTCCGATTCTTTCCGCTACGACACAGAACCCTCAAGCCGTGCACTTGTAACAGTAAAAAAGTTAGCTCCAGATCATGATTTTGAATATTTAAGTCTTATGCAAAAAGCATTTTACGTATATGGGAAAGATATTACCAAAGATGCGGTGCTGGCTGGACTTGCAGAAGAGATCGGCGTAAAAAAGGACCTTTTTCTGGAAAGTTTTTCTTCGGAGGAGCTAAAGCTGAAGACACAGCAGGGCTTTGAATTCAGCAGGCAGCTTGGTGTACAAGGTTTTCCTACACTTCTTACTTTGGATGAGGGTAAAGTGAAACTAATTACCCGAGGATATCAGGATTTTGACAGTCTGAGCTTATCGCTCGATAATTTCCTGCAAAGCAGAAACCGTGTGCAAGTAGATAAAGGCTTATCATGCAATGATGGAACGTGTGAGGTTGGAAATTAAGGTAAACTTCCTTAACCTGTCTAATGGGTTGGTGTTTGAAATACAAATAAATGGTAAAAATCTATAACTATGGATACGCCTCAATTCTTTCATCAATTTATTGATAAGGTAAGTAATAGTTTAAAGCTTCCACTTCCTGGAGAAATCGCTCACCAGGATATGGAGGCCTGTTTTGCAGGCTATCTTAAACTTCGGCCAAATGCACAAACCAGAAGAAGTGCTGTGTTGATGTTGTTATATCCATCAGAAAATAAGATATATTTTCCTTTAATATTACGATCAAGTTATGACGGGTTCCATTCGGGGGAAGTGGGTTTTCCAGGTGGACGGTATGAAGCCAGGGATGGAGATTTGATAAATACTGCCCTGCGAGAAACCAAGGAGGAACTGGGAATCAAAACCGATGATATTACGGTTCTTGGCGTACTAACGGAAATTTTTATCGGGCCAAGCAATTTTCTCGTTTTACCAGTTATTGGCTATGCTTCTGGCAAACCAAATTTTTTTCCAAACGAGCGGGAGGTCAGGCATGTCTTTGAAATCAGCCTTGATTATATTGCCAACCCTGATAACCTCGGGCTGAGCAGAATTGAAATTCCTGGTGATCAGGTATTAACACCACACTACCAGATAGAGGAGCATAAGATATGGGGTGCTACAGCCAAAATTATACGGGAACTCCTATTGTTGCTCCGCGATGAACCAATGACATCCAACAGCTGATTCTTATTCAAAAATTCTTATTGATTAGTTTTTCCTTGCTTGAATTTTAAAAGCTCAATGGGGCGGAGCCATGTCTGCTCAGCCCGTTTTTTTAAAGATTCATAATGAACTCCAGCCGATATTTTTTGAGCTTTTGAAGAAATAGCCCACCCAAATATCAACCTACTTTTGGCTTGTCAAAACAACAAGAATATGAAATTAAAAAAGCCAGGGATGCAGAGAACTAGTTCCTCAATCCCTATAAATTGTTCGCGTTATGGGAAGTAAGGAAAGAATATTGCGATTGAAGGAAGAAACCAGGACTAACATCCTGGATGCCGCCCTGCACATCGCTCAAATTGAAGGCTGGCACGCGGTGAGCATGCGTAAAATCGCAGACCAGATTGAATATACAGCCCCAATTATCTACGAATATTTTGCAAACAAGGAAGGGATTTTACTGGAGTTGACCAAAAGGGGATATCTGATCCTGACCAAAAATGTCCGCATCGCCAGAGACCGCTATCAAGATCCCAGAGAAAAAATGGGTGCCATGTGGCTTGCCTACTGGGATTTCGCCTTTGAGCACCAGGAGTTTTATCGCCTGATGTACGGCGTAGATATGGTTTGCTCTACCTCAAACAACAGAATACTAGAAATGGATATTCTATACGCTGTGATCACTGAGATAATTGAATCCATGTTCAACAGCAAACCCGTATCGGAAGATGATATCTGTAGAAAATACCATACTTATTGGTCAATTATACACGGACTGATCTCGATTAACCTGGTAGGGCCAAGCGGAAAGATAACAGAGGAACTTAATCAGCAGATTTTAAGGGACGCCATTAAGGGGATTACCTTATCCATTACGAGCTAAATTTTTTTTATCAAATAGGCTAACACCGTTAGATTATTAATACACCATCAAACCATTGTAATTTAAAATCACATGAATACATCCATTATTTATTTATCAAACTTAACAGCATTAAACGGTTTAATTTCATTAAAACATTAACTGTTATTTTACTTGCTGCGCTCACGCTTGCGGGCTGTAAAACTTCTAGCGAAGGGCAGGCAACTGAAGCGGCTCCATTACTGCCGGTTTCCATTGTCAGTGGAACAACGGAAACTACCTTTTCCGAATACCCAGCAGCTATTCAAGGTGCTGTCGACATCGATGTTCGTCCGCAGGTTAGTGGTTATCTGCAAGGAATACTGGTTAATGAGGGCGCATACGTTAGTGCGGGGCAAACATTGTTTCAGATTAATTCTCAGCCATATACTGAAACATTGAATAATGCAAAAGCGAGCCTGCATGCAGCAGAAGCCGCCATTCTCAATGCACAGCTGGAAATAGACAAATTAACACCTCTGGTAGAAAACAAGGTCGTTTCCGATTTCCAGCTGAAATCAGCCAAGGCAGCTTACAAAATAGCACAGGCAAACGCAGAGCAGGCAAGGGCAGGCGTGGCATCTGCACAGATTAATTTAGGTTATACAAATGTGAAAGCAACTGTTAGCGGATACATCGGCAGAATTCCAAAAAAACAGGGAAGTCTGGTGTCGCCTGCCGATCAGATAGCACTTACACAACTTTCTAATATCAGCGAGGTTCATGTTTATTTCGCCTTGGCTGAAAATGATTTTAACAGTTTTAATGCCAATTATCCAGGGAAAACACCTGATGAACGGATCAAAAATCTACCAGGTGTTGAACTGCTTTTGGCCGACGGATCTTCTTATCCCCTAAAGGGTAAAATTGACATGATCGATGGCCAGTTCGATAAAAATACAGGAGCGATTACGTTAAGGGCCAGTTTCCAAAATGCAAATGGTATCCTACGATCAGGTAACACTGGGAAACTAAGGTTGGGCTTGCAACATGATAATACCATTCTAATACCCCAGTCTGCAACAGTTGAAATGCAGGATAAAGTTTTTGTCTTCGCGGTGAATAAAGAAAACAAGGTAACCAAAACGCAAATCTCAGTTGTCGGTAAAAGTGGGGAGAATTATCTGGTAAAAGATGGAGTAAAATCTGGAGACCGGATCGTACTCAGTGGCCTGGACCGTATCCAAGATGGCCAGCTTATCCAGCCTGAAATAAAATCGGCAAAGGCAGCAACATTAATCAATAAAAAATAAAACTACTACAATGTTCAAGATATTCATACAAAGACCAGTGCTTGCAACCGTTATCTCCATTATTCTGGTGATATTGGGTGTGATCGGTCTGATCAAATTACCCATACAACAATTTCCAGATATTGCACCGCCATCGGTAGTGGTAAGTGCTCTTTATCCGGGAGCCAATGCTGAAACAGTTTTGCGTTCGGTGGCGCCATCCCTCGAAGAATCCATTAATGGCGTAGAAGATATGACCTATATGAACTCTACGGCCAGTAACGATGGTACCTTATCTATAGCTGTTTATTTCAAACTGGGCACAAACCCAGACCAGGCAGCAATAAATGTTCAGAACAGGGTTTCACAGGCACTGAGCCGCCTACCTGCAGAAGTGGTTCAGCAAGGTATTACCACATCCAAACAGCACGTTACTTTTATGATGGGGATTGGGTTATATACAGAAGATGAATCGAAATATGATCCGACTTTTGTGGGAAACTATGCGGAGATCAATATCATCCCAGAGCTTAAGCGCATACCTGGCGTAGGATTGGCAAGTTTGTACGGAGGTGCCAAGGATTATTCGATGCGGGTGTGGTTGAATCCAGCAAAAATGAGCAATTATCAGGTAACCAGTTCTGAGGTGACCAGAGCCATCCAGGATAAAAGTTTGGAAGCTGCCCCAGGTAAATTTGGACAAAATAGCAAAGAGGTATTTGAATATGTAATTAAATACAAGGGCAAACTGACCAAGCCTGAGGAATATGAGAATATCGCCATCAGGTCTAATGCCGATGGCTCGGTACTTCGCCTGAAAGATGTTGCAAGGGTAGAACTGGGCGCTTTTTCTTATAACAGTTCTACGCGTTTAAGTGGCAAAAAAGGTGTGGTTATCGGTATTTTGCAATTATCAGGTGCAAACTCGAATGAAACCCAGATCGCGGTGAGAAAAGCAATGGAAAAAGCATCAAAGGCTTTTCCCAAAGGGATAAAACACCAGATATTCTTTAGTACCAAGATTGCTCTTGATGAATCAATTGATCAGGTAAAGCATACATTAATTGAGGCTTTTATATTGGTTTTTATTGTAGTATTTCTCTTTTTGCAAGATTTCAGGTCCACGCTAATTCCAGCCATTGCCGTTCCTGTTGCCATTCTGGGCACTTTCTTTTTCATGCACCTGTTTGGCTTCTCTATTAATTTGCTAACGCTATTTGCGCTTATTCTTGCGATAGGAATTGTAGTGGATGATGCAATTGTAGTGGTTGAGGCGGTGCATGCCAAGATGGAACACAGGCATTTGGGACCAATAGCAGCAACGCATGAGGCCATGCATGAAATCTCTGGGGCAATCATTTCCATCACATTGGTTATGGCAGCGGTATTCCTGCCAGTTGGGTCGATGGAAGGATCCACGGGGCTTTTTTATCGCCAGTTTGCCTTTACCATGGCAATTGCAATCGTAATATCAGCGGTTAATGCCTTAACTTTAAGTCCTGCGCTGGCTGCATTATTTCTAAAAGATATCCATTCTGCTCCAATAGCTGGTGAAGAGCTGCCTGTGAAAAGGGGTTTTAAGGAGAAATTCTTTGCGGGATTCAACAGTAGCTTCAATGCGATGACGGGCCGCTATGTTGGTGGACTGAAATTCCTAATCAAAAATAAATGGCTGAGTATGAGTGGACTGGCATTAATTGCCTTAGCTACCGTAATGATGGTTAAAACAACCCCAACGGGATTTATTCCAACAGAAGACCAGGGCTTTATTGCTATTGCAGTAAATACACCATCGGGAACAACGCTTGATGGGACCATACAAGTGATGAGCAAGGCCGAATCAACACTTCAGGGAATGGATGCTGTACGCTTTGTAACCGCTATTTCAGGGTTTGATGTGCTGACTAATTCGATGAGCCCCTCAAAAGCAATCATCTATATCTTGTTGAAGCCCAATAAAGAGCGAGGAAAAACTAGAGATCTAAATGGGGTAATGGACGAGGCAAGAAGTAAGCTTAGCAGTATTACAGGAGGCAGTTTCTTCGTCTTTAGTTTTCCAACTGTTCCGGGCTTCAGCAGTGTAGAAGCTTTAGATCTGGTTATTCAGGATAAAACAGGAGGTAAGTTGGATAAGTTCAGTGGCATTTCCCAGGATTTTATCGCTGCATTGATGAAACGCAAGGAAATTGGTGTTGCATTTACCAGCTTCAAAGCCGATTATCCACAACTGCAATTGGATATTGATGATGATAAGGCCAGTCAGCTGGGCGTGAACGTAAAAGACATTCTGGAAACCATGCAGGCGTATTTTGGTAGTGCACAGGCAACCGATTTTAACCGTTTTGGTAAATACTATCGCGTGGTAGTACAGGCGGATGTACAGGATCGAAAAGATCCATCGGCAATAGATCGTGTGTTTGTGAAAAATAAGAACGGGGAGATGGTTCCTATCAAGAGCTTGGTCAAGCTGAGCCGCATTTACGGTTCGGAAACAGTTTCCAGGTATAATATGTTCAATTCGATTTCGATAAACGCCATCCCAAAGCCAGGTTTCAGTTCTGGTGCTGCAATTAAGGCAGTTGAAGAAGTTGCTGCACAACAATTACCAGCTGGATATAGTTACGAATTTTCTGGACAGACACGTGAAGAGATTGCCTCTGGCGGTCAATCGACTGTGGTATTCATTCTATGTATGGTATTCGTCTATTTCTTGTTGGCTGCCCAATATGAAAGTTACATTCTTCCACTGGCGGTAATGCTTTCTATACCCGTGGGCATTTTCGGTGTATTTGTAGCCATTGGATTAACAGGAATAGAAAACAGCATTTACGTACAAGTTGCACTTATTATGCTCATTGGCCTGCTTGCCAAGAATGCCATACTGATCGTGGAGTTTGCGGTGCAGAAGAGAAATGCAGGACTGGGTTTGGTTGATGCAGCGATAGAAGCAGCAAAATTAAGACTTAGACCAATCATCATGACCTCACTTGCATTTGTTGTGGGCATGATTCCTATGATGAGCGCTACCGGGCCATCAGCCCAAGGTAACCATTCGATTAGTATAGGTGCTGCAGGAGGTATGGTTTCGGGCGTAATCCTAGGACTGTTTATTATCCCCGTTCTTTTCGTTGTCTTCAGGCATTTACAGGAAAAATTATCAAAAAAATCAGACAAGGCTGCTCATGGTAATGACGGCCAAGAAAATAATACCATTTATGAAACACATTAATATAATTACCATCCTGCTTATCGTATTGTCTTTGAGCGGATGCTCGGTTTCGAAAAATATACTTTCCCCAAATGTTGCGCCAGGTTTGTTCAGAAATACCTCGCCAACAGATTCTTCAAGTATAGGAGACTTGCCGTTGAAGAGTTTTATTACCGATCTAACGGTACAGAACTTAATTGATACGGCACTGGTTAAAAATTACGATATGCAGATTGCGTTCAAGAACATTAATGCTGCTGAAGTACTGTTCAAACAAGCTAAACTGGGTTATCTTCCTGAGCTGAAATTGCAGCTAGCTGCAAGCTCTAGCCGTTCATCTGATAACAGCCTGAATGGCCTGACGCTGAAACAGTTTACGGGCTCTGCCCAAATAGAGGATTATAATGCTAACCTCGGTCTATTTTGGGAGGCCGATATCTGGGGGAAAATCAAAAATCAAAAGGCAGGTGCTCTAGCTAGTTATTTACAAACCGAGGAAGCCCGCAAGGCCGTTCAAACCCGATTGATTTCTAATGTAGCACAAGGTTATTACAGCTTATTGATGCTACATGCCCAGCTCGAAATTGCTCAGAAAAACTTGAAGCTGAACGACAGTACTTTGAGAATTATTAAATTTCAGTTTGATGCAGGTCAGGTTACTTCATTGGCTATCCAACAGGCAGAGGCGCAGCAATTGAATGCTGCACAACTGATTCCGAAACTGGAACAAAATATGACCATACAGGAGAATGCATTGAGCATATTGATCGGGATTATGCCAACTTCGCTCGCCCAGATTAGCGGGCTGGAAAAAATGGTCATTCCCCAAAATCTTAGTGCAGGCTTTCCATCTTCAATGTTAAACCGCAGGCCGGATATTAAAAGCGCAGAACTTGCACTAAATGTGGCCAATGCAAAGGTTGGGGTTGCAAAGGCAAGCCTGTATCCAACCTTGGTAATTACAGCAAGTGGTGGAATAAACTCTTTTAAGGCCAGTAACTGGTTCAATGTGCCCGCTTCTTTATTCGGTCTTGTCTCTGGCGGAATTACCCAGCCTATTTTTCAGCGGGGACAATTAAAAACAAATTTTGCATTGGCCAAAATAGAGCGTGAAAAAATCGTAATACAGTTTCGCCAGGCGGTATTGAACGCTGTTGGCGAAGTGTCTGATGAGTTGACGAAAGTTGAAAAGCTAAGGGATCAATATTCAATGGCTGAGCGCAGGATGGCTACTTTACAGCAGGCATCAAAAAATGCAAGTCTTTTGTTCAGGAGTGGCAAGGCAGATTATCTCGAAGTAATTACAGCTCAGGGGAATTTACTTCAAAGTGAGCTTGAACTCGCTTCCATTAAGACCCAGCAGTTAAATGCTGTCGTCGGTCTTTATCGATCACTTGGAGGAGGACTCCTGTAAAATTAAGCAACTGTTTTCCAAGGTATCAAAGCATCTTGTTTTTATTTCAAAGTCCTAATGCGATGTGCAAGTTCGTGTTAATGAAGTAAATAGCTTTAGAAAAACAAGAAATAAATCATAAATAAAAATAAATCATCAATATATGTCCGTTTCCAATTTATTTAAACCCCTTACCATGCTACACGGGCCAGCATTCAGAAATCGCTTCATGTTTGCCCCGCTGACTAATCAACAGAGTGAGTTTGATGGCACAGCCTCTGAGTACGATCAATTCTGGATGCAACAGCTAGGGCAAAGTGGCTATGCACTAATCCAGACCTGTGCCACTACAGTTGAAGCAGGAGGGATCGCTTTCGCCAGGCAACTGGGCATCCACAGTGATGAACATTTGCCTGGCCTAAGCCAGATTGCCGCGTCTATTCGTGATGGTGGCGGCTTGTCCGCAGTACAGCTTCATCATGCGGGGCACCGTGCCAATCCACATTTGGGTGGAATTCCTGCACCTGCTTCAAGTTCCACGGTTCCTGGGGTTCTTGCTATCAAAACCGAAGAAGTAGAAAGGGTACGTAATAGCTTTATTACTGCTGCCAGGAGAGCACAGCAGGCTGGTTTTGATGGAGTAGCTGTGCATGGGGCCTTTGGCTGGATTCTCTCGGAATTTATGTCGCCCTATTTAAATGACCGTAATGATAAGTACGGAGGAAGTTTGGAAAACCGTGCCCGACTTACGCTTGAAGTTATTGAAGGTATAAGAGCGGCGTGTGGACCTGATTTTCAAATTGGCTGGCGATTATCGATTGAGCGTTATGGCTTGCGGATAGAGGAATTGCGTGAAGTTACAGCCGACATCTTTGACCGAGAACTGATCGATTACTTAGACCTTGCCCTATGGGATTCAGATCAGATGGTTGGAGAGGGCGCATTTCGTGGGCAAAGTATGCTCAGTGTTTTTACTAATCTTCCACGCAAAGGCGTGCGTCTTGGTGTCGCTGGCAAAATAATGACCGCTCAAAGAGCTGGCGAATTATTGGAAGAAGGGTGTGATTTTGTACTGATTGCAAGAGCGGGAATTCTTCAACGTGATTTCCCAGTACAGGTTAAAGCAAATCCACAGTACATCAGTCCAAACATGCCTGTGAAAGCTCAGTACCTCAGAGATGGAGGCTTAAGCGAGCGGTTTATTAATCACTTAAGGGGATGGCAAACGATTGTAATTCCAAATTCTCCCTGAACAAAATATCGACATATAGAAATAGTAACTGTAAAATAAATTGAATTGAAATGAATAAAACTTTGATAATCGTAACACACCCTGATCTAAATAATTCAGTGATAAACAAAAGGTGGCTAGAAGAATTAGAAAAATTTCCTGAAAAGTTTCATGTGCACCAATTGCATGAGGTTTATCCTAATCAACAGTTTGATATAAGGGCAGAGCAAAAACTGGTCGAAGAACATGATCGTATTGTTTTTCAGTTCCCTTATTATTGGTACCATTCTCCTGCATTATTGAAAAAATGGTTTGATGAAGTGCTTACCCATGGATGGGCATACGGAAGCTCAAGTGGCTTTAAATTTACGGGAAAGAAAATTGCTCTCGCGATTTCTTTAGGATTGAAGGAAGACCAATTGCAGCATGGTACAATTTTCAAATACACCCTTGAAGAACTCACTCGGCCATTTGAAGCACTGTTTGGTTATATAAAGGCAGATTACCAGCCATTGTTTGCTTACTATGGAATGGCATTCGAACCTACTGAAGAATGGGTAGAAAGAAGCGTTCCTTTGTATCTTGATTTTCTGGATCGCTTCAATTATGAAAAAGGTAATGCAGATAAGGCTTAACTCCGCATTACACTGAATGTTTAATTTGAGATCTGTTTCTTCTATTTTATTCAGTTTTACATTACAAGGTGGATAGATAAAAAGTTTGCAAAAAACGTTGAAGCAAGAAAGGAAAAAAAATAACAGGCTGGAGAAGTTCATTTCAAACTTTTTTATGTTCTAAATGGCGGTAAATTTTTTTTGAAGCTGTTCCTGCTAAAATTTTGAGTTCATTTATATGAAACCTTTTAATTTTAAATCATCCATCAGTAGCTCAATAAAAAAGGCTTTTAAGCAATTAAAAGTAATCCTGCCCATCTATACAACCCTTTCTAATGCGATTTAGAAAGGGTTTTTTTATGGTGTGGGTAAAAAAACAAAACAATTTTGGGCTGCTGGCTATTGTTATGTCAAATTACATTTTAGCAGTATGAAAAATAGTGAAGACGATTTACAACAATTTATAAAAGCATTTGATCCAAATAAATTTAAAATTCTAAAGTCTGGAATAGAAATAAGAGGAATTAGCGATATACATCGGAATATTAGCCTAGCAAAAGAATTAATTCAGAAACTCAAGTTGCGACTTGATGTAAGGCATAATGCAGAGATGACGACCTACGGAGGTTTTGAAGTTATTAAAATCTAACATATTTGAAAAATATGTTGTCAAAAGCAAGTATGAGCAGAAATGAATTGGACAAATAAAATGATGTTGACGCTGGCACTTCCTGCTGGATTTGTTTCAGGCTAATAATACAGCAAGAGGAGCGTATACTGATTGCCTATCCTTGCTTTTGCTTACTGAAGGGAATTCAAAAACTGTTTTTTTAGCAATTCGATAAACCCTTGTTGCTTCTGCATTTAGCACTGCAATATTTTACTTCCAACCACACTTTTTCCCACTTCTTGCGCCAAGTAAACGGCTTCTCGCAATTTGCACAGATTTTGGAGCGCAGATTTTCCTTTTTAACTGCTTTCATCTTCTAATCAAATTCCGTAATACCTGCTTTTAAACATAGAACTAAGCATAAGTACGAATTTTTGGGGATTTGAAATTCGAATTCTTTCACTCATGATTTCATTTGTAGTTTTCCTTTTAATCTTATCAAAAAGCTTTTTATAATAGATATAGGCCAAATAAACACCTCTTCGTGATGATTTGGGCAATTGCTTTATGCCTTGCAATGCTGCTTCAAATTCTTCTGCTATTTCTTTCTCAATAACAAGTTTTTCAGCAATGGAAAATCTAGATAAATCCACTCCAGGAAAGTAACTTCGGTTCAAGAGCTGAAAATCTGCCTTAACATCTCGTAAAAAATTTACTTTCTGGAAAGCGGAGCCAAGCTTCATAGCAGATTCTTTTAGCCGCTCATAACTTGCGGCATCACCTTGTACAAAAACCTGGAGGCACATTAAGCCTACAACCTGTGCCGACCCCAATATATAGCGTTCGTATTTTTGAGGTGTATATTTTTCCTGGCGAAGGTCCATTTCCATGCTTTCCAGGAAAAGATCTATGAGTTCTTGTTTTACATTATATTGGTTTACAACTTTTTGAAAAGCATTAAGAATAGGGTTCAGGCTAATTTGATCCTGAATCGCTTCATTGCAGTCCCTTTTAAACTTCCAAAGCAGCTGCGGCTTATCGTAATCATGGAAACTATCTACAATTTCATCGGCTAGCCTTACAAATCCATATATTGCATAAATGGCTTCCTGATGGCTTTTGTCTAGAAAACGGATACCCATAGAAAAGCTGGTGCTGTAGGTTTTAGTTACCATTTTACTGCACTTTGCAGATACACGATCAAAAATAATTTTCATTCAATATCAGTCTTAAATTTTTTCAAAATTTTGAGCAAAATGGAAGTCTTCGAGTTTCTGAAGCAAAGTAATAAGTTTAATTTTTTCTTCGAGAATAAGTGGGCCTGTTACGTTGGCCGAAGCAGCCCGTATTTTGTCCATACTTTTGTTCAGTTCCAGTGTTCCTTTTGCCGAAATGCTCATAATCATACTGCGTTTATCAATCCCAGAGGATTGTTGGGTGATTAAGCCCTTATCCAGAAGGCGTTTAATGATTAATGTTCCCGCTGGCTTATCGTGAATGTTTTCTTTTATTAATGCTGATTTACTCATATTTCCAGCAGACTGGAGGTTAATCAGGTATATGAATTCATCGGGGGTTGAAAATAAACTATTGGTTATGGCTGCTTTCGCCTGTATTTTAGCATATCTGTAGAGATGAACAAGGGCCGTATTGATTACGCTATCTGCAGAACGACCATTAATTTTCCCAGTCCATTCAGGTTCTTCGGGTTTTATATTTTCGCCTTGATCAGAGTGCGTATTACTCCATTTTAGAAAAGATTTTAAATCGTCCTTTGCATCCATGCTGCTACTTTCGTATGTTTTTACCAACAACAATAAGTCGTTTAAAAGGTTGTACATCATCTTTTTTTATTGTAATGGTTTATAATTTCGA
>Ga0247817_10000465_pt1 | contig 22743 bp, 22 predicted proteins | sample UWRJL212509R1_FD_178010 | JGI IMG/M metagenome (GOLD analysis project Ga0247817, IMG submission 178010) | Plant litter microbial communities from Arlington Agricultural Research Station in Wisconsin, United States - UWRJ-L212-509R-1 | ecosystem: Environmental > Terrestrial > Plant litter >...
GACCTCACTTGCCGACGGTCGCCTCCTCGCCGAGAAGATCGGAGCGACCCCGCCCGCCGTGATCGCCCTGCACGGGTGGCAGCGCACGGCCGGGGACTTCGCCCGCATCCTCGAGGGCCTCGACGCCGTCGCCCCCAACCTTCCGGGTGCCTCGCCCGCCGCCGAGCCGCCCGCCGAGGTGTGGGGCTCGCCCGAGTACGCGGAACTCGTCGCCGACGCGATCCGTCCCTTCGGCCCCGTCGTCATCCTCGCGCACTCCTTCGGCGGTCGGGTCGCTGTGCACGTCGCCGCCAAGTACCCAGAACTCGTGCGCGGCATCGTGCTCACCGGGGTGCCGCTCCTGCGGCTGCAGGCTCCGCCCAAGCCGTCGCTCGGGTTCCGCGTGCTCAAGCGCCTCGCGGCCCTTGGCATAGTTCCGCAGGCGCGGTTCGAGGCCGAGCGTCGCAAGCGCGGCTCCGCCGACTACAACGCGGCACAGGGCATCGTGCGCGACATCTTCGTGACCCTCGTTAACGAGGACTACCGCGACGTCATGTCGCGCATCACAGTTCCGGTGCGCATGGTGTGGGGCGAGAACGACACATCTGCCCCCGCGGATGCCGGACTCGCGGCCTCTGAGCTCATCCCCGACGCGCGCTTCCGTGTCGTCGAGGGCGCCGGACACCTCCTCGACGGTCACCTCGAGACCGCCGTGCGCCACGACCTGCTCGAACTACTTTTGGAGGTCGACCCCCAGTGACCGTTCTCATCGTCACCCTCGTTATCGGCGCCGTGTCCGCAGCTCTCGGCGCGGCCCGCTGGCTCCGCGTCGCCCAGCGGGAGCACTACATCGCCCCGTGGACCACGCGCATCGCGCTGCTCTGGTTCCGTACCATCCCGGCGAGTATCACCTTCGTGCTGGGCGCCCTGCTGTTCTCGGTCGCGGGCTACATCGGGTGGATCAACGACTCACCGACGGCGTGGTTCGCCCTCGTCGGGCCGGTGCTGTTGTCCGCGCTCCCGATCGGCCTCGGCATTCGGGGCACGAGCGCGAAACTCGCCTGGACCATCCGTCTCAAGCGCCTCGTCGCCGTGTGGGTCGTGCTCGTTCTCGCCCTCGGTACGGTGCTCGTGACGCTCATCGGCACACTCGGCGTGACGGTGACCCTCGTCGTGCTGCCGATGCTCACCGACCTCGCCCTGGTCATTCTCAAGCCGATCGAGAAGGCGCTCTCGCGCAAGTTCCTCGTGAGCGCGCGCAAGCGACTGCAGCAGGTGCGTCCGACAGTGGTCGCGATCACCGGCTCCTATGGCAAGACGTCGACGAAGGGCTACGTGGCACACGTGCTCAGCGGGGCGTACTCGACAGTGGCATCCCCGGCTTCGTTCAACAACCTCATGGGCCTCTCGCGCGCCGTGAACGAGCGCGTCGTGCCCGGCACCGAGGTGTTCATCGCCGAGATGGGCGTCTACGGTCGCGGCGAGATCCGCGAACTGAGCGAGAGTTTTCCGCCGGATGTCGCTGCGATCACCACAATCGGCGAAGCGCACCTGGCGCGCATGGGTTCGCGTGAGGTGATCTTCCAGGCCAAGGCAGAGATCACCGAGAAGGCCAAGACCGTCGTGCTGCCGATCGACGAGGTTGAGCTCGCGGGCCTCGCGTCGCTGTGCCGCACGCAGGGCAAGCGCGTCGTCACGGTCTCGGTCATCCCGGGCACTGACGCCGACGTCGTCGTCGACACGACGGCCGGCACAGTGACGGTCGGTGGCTACACCGCGCCGTTCACGATTCCGAGCGTCGGCCACGCCGTCAACCTCGGTGTCGCGGTCGGCATCGCCGTCGCTCTCGACGTCGAGCTCGCCACCATCGCGAAGCGCCTCGGCTCTCTTCCGGACTCCCCGCACCGCGCGGAGATCCAAGAGGGTCCCAACGGCGTCGCGATCATCGACGATACCTACAACGCCAACCCGGTCGGCGCTGAGCGTGCCGTGCAGGGTGCAGCCGCCCTCGCGGCGGAGCGCGGCGGCCCGCTCGTCGTCGTCACTCCCGGAATGGTCGAGCTGGGCAGTGTGCAGCGCGAACGCAACTCAGCGTTCGCCGCAACAGTCGCGGGTCTCGGCGGTCACCTCTTCGCCGTTGCACGCACCAACCGCCACGCCCTCATGTCGGGTGCGGCGAACGGACCGCACCCGGTGCGCACCTTCGACAGCAGAACCGACGCCGTCGCTGCGGCACTCGATCAGGCCGGTGACCGAGGCGTTATCCTCTATGAGAACGACCTGCCCGACCACTACCCGTGATCGGTGCGGCCTTTTTCTAGAATTTTGGAGTACATAGCGTGAGTTCCCCGTGGGCAGTCCTCTTCGGCGGGCCGTCGCCCGAACACGAGATCTCGATTCTCACGGGCCTGCAGGCCGAGCGGGTTCTCACGTCGTCGGGCGAAGCCGTGACTCCGATCTACTGGTCGCCCTCGGGCGAGTGGTTCCTCGTTCCCTCGGGAACCGAAGCGCGCGACTACCTCGACGGTGTTCCGAAGGGGTCCAAGCCAATCGAGGTGCGCCTGTCGGGCGACTCCGGCCTCTACGTCAAGAAGAAGGCGCTGCCGATCCAGGCCGTACTCCTGACCCTCCACGGCGGCGTCGGCGAGGGCGGGGGAGCGGCTGCGATCTTCGCGCTCCTGGGCATCCCCGCCACCGGTTCGTCGCTTTTCGCGGGAGCCGTCGGCATGGACAAGCTCGCGTTCGGCGGCCTCATGCTCGCGTCGGGCGTTCCGTCGCTCACCCGTGAGGCGCTCTCGCCCACCGTCGCGCCCTCGTTCGCGGGCCCGTACATCGTCAAGCCGCGGTTCGGCGGTTCATCCATCGGCATCGAGATCGTCGAAGACGTGGATGCAGCGCGCGCGATCGCCAAGGGCAGTGCACACTTGCGTGCCGGCGCTGTGGTCGAGCCGTATCGCCCGGAGCTCGTCGACCTCAACATCTCGTTCCGCACCTACCCCGAGCTCGCGGTGACAGCCGTCGAGAAGCCGCTGCGCGGTGACACCGGCAACGGGCTCTACTCCTACGCCGAGAAGTACCTCTCCGGTGGCGAGGGCAGCGAGGTCGGTCTGTCGAGCGCGCCGCGTGAGTTCCCCGCGGTGCTGCCGGAAGGCGTCGCCGAGAAGGCTGAGGCCGTTGCCCGCCGCGTCGCCGAGGTAACCGGCCTGACCGGAATCGTGCGCGTCGACCTGCTGCTCGACGAGAAGACCGGCGAGCTCTTCGTCAACGAGGTCAACTCGATTCCCGGAGCGCTCTCGCTCTACCTGTGGGCACCGACCCACCCGGCCGCCGAGGTGCTCAAGGCGGCACTCGTCGAGGCGCGGGACAAGCCGTTCACGTTGCCGGCCGGTGGCTTCGGCTCGGGTGCCGCGCTGCGTGCTGCAGGCGGGATCGCCGGCAAGCTCGTCGGGCTCGACGGGCCGCGCGGCTAACAGTCGGGCGCCTCGGTTTCGATACGGCCCTGGCGGGCCTACTCACCCAGCCAGCGCCAGCGAGCGTATCGAAACCGGCTACTGCGTCGGAGTGACCGTGGGTGTCGGCGTAGGCGTCGGCAGCACGCTCGGGGTTCCGAGCGAGTCCTCGATCTCGGTGCACTGGCGCAGCCCCTGCGTGCGACTGATCGCGTCGACGAGGTCGTAGAGCGCGGGACCGGGGGAGACCACGTCGCGGTTGATGATCACCTCGACGGCAGGTGAGCGCCCGTACGTCGTGAAGACGTAGTTGGGGGCGTCAGAGTCATCCCGCAGCCAGTAGGTCTTCTCGCCGTCTTCGACGAGAACACACGGCAGAGTGGATGTCGGGTCGGGCTCGGCCACGCCGCATCGCAGGATCACGGCCGTCGGTTCACCCCACGCGACAACACCCTGGGCGTCGGTCTCGCGGATCGTCAGGTCGGCCACGGTCTTGGGCGCGTGCACGACCACTTCAGCGCAACCGGGGTCGATGGCGTTCTCGGCCGGCTGGAGCGCCACGATCTGCGTGCAACCGGTGAGGGTCGCCGTGGCGACGAGGGCGAGGGCGGTCAGTCTGAGCCACGTGTTCATCAGGTTCAGGCTAGCGTGTGATGCGTGACACAGCCTGAGACAGTAGCTTCGATCGGCGAGAACGCCGCGCTTGCCCGCATCTTTCCGCGGCTGCCCCACGCGGATGCCGCGCTCCTCGGTCCGGGCGACGACTCCGCGGTGATCGCCGCCCCCGACGGGCGTTTCGTCGTCACCACGGACATGATGATCCACGGCCCAGACTTCAGGCTCGCGTGGTCGACGCCGCACGATCTGGGCTTCAAGGCGGCTGCATCCAATCTCGCGGATGTCGCTGCGATGGGCGCCCGACCGACCGCACTCGTCGTGGCGCTCGCGGTGCCGCCCGAGTCGCCGGTGTCGCTGCTCGAGGGCATCGCCGACGGGTTCCGCGACGCGTGCGCCCTGCTCGCTCCGGGCTGCGGTGTGGTCGGTGGCGACCTGTCGGTCTCTGACACACTGACGATCGCCGTGACGGCGTTCGGTGACCTGGAGGGGCGACGGCCTGTGCTGCGCTCCGGAGCGCGGGAGGGTGACATCGTCGCGGTTTCCGGAGTGCTCGGTCACGCTGCCGCGGGGCTGCGGCTCCTGTTCGAGCACGGCGTGACCGATGCGACCGAGCTGCGCGCCGCAGAGCCGCTCGTCGACGCCCAGCTCGCCCCGCGCCCGCCCATCGCCGACGGCCCACTCGCCGCCCTCGCCGGTGCGACGTCGATGCTCGATCTGAGCGACGGACTCGCGCGCGACGCCCGCCGCATCGCCCTCGCGAGCGGCGTTGCGATCAACCTGCGATCAGTGGATGTCGGCTCCCGCGAGGCTCTCGACGGTGGCGAGGACCACTCGCTCCTCGCGACGTTCCCGTCGGTTGCCGAGCTGCCCGGAGGCTTCCGTGCCATCGGATCGGTCGTCGCCGGCGAGGGGCTCCACGTCGACGGGCGACCCTATGACGCGGCGTCCGGCTGGGACCCGTACGCGGGCTGGGACGGCGCGGCAGGCTAACTATTGCTCGTTGAGTGGGCCCGCCATGGCCGTATCGAAACCAGGCTTCAATACGCTCGCTGGCGCTCGCTACTCAACCCGCGGTGCAGTCGAATTCGGCACCACCCAGTACAGCACCGTGTCGCCGTAGACCTTCTTCTTCTCGAGCTCGAGCCCGACCGGCCACGCGGGCTCCGGGTCCCGCGACGAGCGCTCGAGCACGACGAGCGCATCGGCGGTGAGCCGCGGCACCAAAGCGGAAAGGTTGTGCACGAGTTCAACGCCGCCGAGCTCGTAGGGCGGGTCGATGAACACGAGGTCCCAGGTCTGCACGGCTGACGCCAGGAACGCCTGCACCGGTTGCGACGACACGACGATGTCGAGCGGCTCGCGGTGCTGCTTCTGCACGAGAGCAGCGTTGGCCCGGCACGCCTTGGCTCCCTGCGGTGACCGGTCGACGAGGGTGGCGTGCACCGCGCCTCGACTCACCGCTTCGAGCCCGAGTGAGCCGGTGCCGGCGTAGAGGTCGAGAGCGCGGCATCCATCGATCGCATCGCGCGACTCGAGTGCGGAGAAGATCGCCTCGCGCACGCGGTCGCTCGTGGGGCGGGTTCCGGTGTTGGGAACCGTGAGGCGGAGGGACCCGGCGAACCCGGCGATGATGCGTGTCACGATGCCCACTGTACAAGCGACTGTGCGGGTGGGTGGCTGCGGGTACCCTCGTACAGTGACCTCTCCGCTCGACGTGAAGCTGAGCAACGCGCTCGGCGGGCGCACCGCTGCCGCCCTCGAGAAGGGCCTCGGGCTCGCCACGGTCGGTGACCTCCTGAGCCACTATCCCCGTCGGTATGCGCGGCGCGGCGAACTCACCGCGCTCACCGACCTCCCGCTGGATGAGAACGTCACGATCGTCGCCGAAGTGCTCGAGACAGTCGTTCGCGACATGAGGGCAAAGAAGGGCTCGATCGTCGAGGTGCGGATCACCGACGGCAAGGGCATTCTCGTGCTCACCTTCTTCAACCAGCCGTACCGCGCGAACGAACTCCGGCCGGGCAAGCGCGGCATCTTCTCGGGCAAGGTCGGCGACTACAAGGGAATGCGCCAGCTCGCGCACCCCGACTACGAGCTGTTCACGGTGGATGACGCGGACCACGACACCGAGCGCGCCAAGAGCTGGGCCGAGCTGCCCATTCCGATCTACGCGGCGACCTCCACCGTCGCGAGCTGGCAGATCCAGAAGTCAATCGAGATCGTCCTCGACACCCTGCCGGCACTCGACGATCCGGTGCCCGCCGAGGTGCGCTCCGGCCGCCGGCTCATGCCGTACGCGCGGGCAGTCGACCTCGTGCACCGCCCGCTGACGGATGCCGACTGGGCCGGCGCTCGCAAGGCGCTCCGCTTTCAGGAAGCCTTCGTGCTGCAGAGCGCACTGCTGCGTGAGCGTGCCCGCCTGAGGGAGATCGCTGCGACGCCGCGCATCCAGGGCGACCTGCTCGACAGCTTCGATGCGGCCCTGCCGTTCGCCCGCACCGGGGACCAGGAGCGCGTCGGCTTCGAGATCAGCCGCGACCTCGCCGAGGGCGTTCCGATGAACCGGCTCGTGCAAGGTGAGGTCGGCTCCGGCAAGACCCTTGTCGCCCTGCGCGCGATGCTCGCCGTCGCGGAGGGCGGCGGCCAGTCCGCATTGCTTGCCCCGACCGAGGTGCTCGCGCACCAGCACTTTCGTTCGATCGTCAAGACGCTCGGCCCCGAGCTCACTGCCGCGCTCAAACCGGTGCTGCTCACCGGTCAACTCGGTGTTGCCGAGAGGCGCAAGGCCCTGTTGAGCATCGTCGCCGGGGCATCCCGGATCGTCATCGGAACCCACGCGCTGCTCGGCGACAAGGTCGAGTTCATCGACCTGGGCCTCGTCGTCGTCGACGAGCAGCACCGCTTCGGGGTCGAACAGCGCGAGTCGCTGCGCCAGAAAGGTGCGACTCCGCCGCACGTGCTCGTTCTCACCGCGACGCCGATTCCGCGCACTGTCGCCATGACGGTCTTCGGTGACCTCGACATCTCGACGATCTCCGAACTGCCGAGCGGGCGCTCACCGATCGTCTCGCACGTCGTCACCAACCGGGTGCTCTACGACCGCGCCTGGCAGCGCGCTGCTGAGGAGATCGCGAAAGGCCACCAGGTCTTCGTGGTGTGCCCGGCGATCGACCGCGCTGTTGCGGAGGAGGTCGACCCGTCGTCGGCCGAAGAACCGGCCGAGGCCGCGACCCCGCCCGCCAACGTCACCGATACCCTCGTCGAACTCCGCACCGACCCGGCCCTCGCCGGTGCCCGCATCGCGCCGCTCCACGGTCGTATGACGACCGACGAGAAGGATGCAACGATGCAGGCCTTCGCGGCGGGGCAGATCGACGTGCTCGTCGCGACGACCGTCATCGAGGTGGGCGTGGACGTTCCCAACGCGTCGACCATGATCATCCTCGACGCCGACCGCTTCGGCGTCTCACAGTTGCACCAGTTGCGGGGGCGCGTCGGCCGGGGCGGGGTTCCCGGACTGTGCCTCATGGTCACGCGTGCGGAGGAGGACTCGCTCGCCCGCGAACGGGTGGAGGCCGTGGCATCCACTCTCGATGGCTTCGAGCTCGCGCAGAAAGACCTCGAGTTGCGTCGCGAAGGCAACGTGCTGGGAACCGGCCAGTCGGGCGGACGCTCGAGCCTGCGCTTGTTGCGCGTCGTGAAAGACGCCGACCTCATAGCCGAGGCGCGGGAACTCGCCGCGGGCGTGCTCGCCGGCGACCCGCAGCTCGACAACCACCCGGCCCTGCGCGAGGCTCTGGATCGCCGGCTCGATGAGGCGGAGAAGGCGTTCCTCGCGAAGAACTAGCTGGGAGGTCTCCGCCTCGACCGCCGCGCTCAGCGTAATGTCACGAATCGGTAACACGGTTCCGATACAGTGAGTGCCATGAACAGGATCGCTGTCGTTCCTGGGTCGTTCGACCCGGTCACCCTTGGACACCTCGACGTGATCGGCAGGGCGGCGGGCCTGTTCGATGAACTCCACGTTCTTGTCGTGCACAACCCCGACAAGTCTGCGCTCCTCCCGATCTCGCAGCGCGTCTCGCTCATCGAGCAGTCGATCGTAGAAGCTGGACTCCCTGGAAACATCGTGGTCACTAGCTGGAGCGTTGGGCTCCTCGTCGACTACTGCACCGACGTGGGCGCGAGCGTGCTGGTCAAGGGCATCCGCTCGCAGGTCGACGTGGCCTACGAGACCCCGATGGCGATAGTCAACCGCAACCTCGCGGGAGTCGAGACTGTCTTCCTCCTGCCCAACCCCGCGCACGCACACGTCTCGAGTTCGCTCGTTCGTCAGGTGTCAGCGCTTGGCGGGGACGTCGCGCCCTACGTTCCGCCGGTGGTTGCCGAGTACCTGCAGTCGTCCTAAACGACAACCGCTCAGTTCGCTAAAGTGGATAGTTAACACTGAAACCGGCGAAAGAGTGGATAGTTGACCCTCCTGCAACGAGCCATCCTGCCGGCCATGCGAGCGTGGGTTTCGTCCAAAGCGAGAAATCTCGACGCCCTGCCCCATCCGCTGGATGACCCGCACTACAGTGCCCCGGGCGCAGACAGTGACCGCGTGCTCATCTTCGGCTCAGGGCCAGCCGTCGGCTACGGCGTCGAAACACAGGAACTCGCGCTCCCCGGAACGCTCGCGCGGGCGCTCTCTGCGCTGACCGGCCGCGGGGTCGAGGCCGACGTTGTCGCGAGCACATCGCTGTCGATCGGTACATCCATCCCGTCCATCGAGCAGCTCAAGCTGTGGCGCTACGAGGCGGTCGTGATCGCGCTCGGCCTGCGCGACACCGTCGAGGCGGCCAACGAACGCATCTGGCGGCGCGACCTCGAGGCACTCATCAGCCACGTGCTGCGCAACGCGTCGCGCGACACGACAGTCTTCATCGCTGGCATCCAGCCGAAGCGCATTCTTGCCCGCTATGAGCGGATTCTCGGCGGCATCGCCTCGCGCCAGGTGCGCGCCATCAACCGTGTCAACGAGGAGGTGTGCGCGAAGTTCGAACGCGCCCACTGCGTCGAACTCGTCACCAAACCACCGCTCGACGCGCGCGACGAGAGTGCGGCCGCCTATCGCGGCTGGGGGAGCCAGCTTGCCGCGGCAATGGTCGGGCCGTTCGAGTCCAACCGGCTCTCCATTGATTCGCAGGGAATGGATGTCGCGGCCGAGGCCGAGCGCCAGAGTGCCGTCGACGCGCTCGGCATTCTCGATACCCCGGCGGAGGACCGCTTCGACCGCATCGTCACCATGGCGCGGCAGCTGTACGGCACGAACGCCGCGGTGTTCTCGGTGATCGACCGCGATCGCGAGTGGCACAAGTCGATGTCGGGCACCGACGTTGACGAGGTCGCCCGCAGCAGCAGCTTCTGCAACGTGACGATCCGCAACCGCGGAGCGATGGTCGTCGGCGATGCGCACGAAGACGACCGCTTCTCCGACAACCCGCTCGTCGTCGGTGACCCCGGCATCAGGTTCTACGCGGGGTTCCCGGTGGAATCGCCCACGGGGGAGCGCATCGGTGCTCTGTGCGTCTACGACCCGAAACCGCGCGTCGCCACTGACGTCGACGAGAGCATGCTCCGGCAGCTTGCGCTGCTGATTCAGGCTGAGCTGCAGGTAGACGCGCGCTAGCTGAGCCCCGATACCGTGCTGGCGGTGCTCCGGCTAGCTGAGCCCCGCTACCGTTCTGGCGGTGCGGATGAAGGTGTCGCGCATCGTGTCCGGACCGTCGAGGTAGCCGCCAACCAGCGCGGCGTCCCGCAGCAGTACGAGCGCGCGGGACCGCTCCGCGGCGTCGCCGCGGCCCGCCGCCACGAGGGCGCTCTCGAGCGTTGACGCGAACCAGTCGCGGTGCGACTTCACGGTGAGGCGCACGGAGCTGGTTGCATCCGGGTACTCGGCCGACGCGTTGATGAACGGGCAGCCGCGGGTGTGGTTGAGCGTGATGTCCTGGGCGATGCCGGCGATAAGCGCCTCGAGCACGCCCTCTGGGTCACTGATCTCGGTGAGCGCGGCGTCGAACATGCCGCGGAGCGCTGCGTCTTCGCCCAGGAGGTAGGCGGTCACGAGATCCTCTTTGCTCGGAAAGTGGCGGTAGAAGGTCGCGCGGGTGACATTTGCTGCATCCACGATGCGGTCGACGCCGACCGAGTGGATGCCGTCGCGGTAGAAGAGCGCAGAGGCCGTGGATAGGAGGCGTTCCCGTGGCTCCGAGACGCGGGTGGGGGCGGCTGATGTGTCCATATTCAAAATGATAGAACGATCTTTCTCTTTTCGCTTGACATGCTCAGCGAATCGGGAGTAAGTTCTCACACAGCAGAAAGAACGATCGTTCTTCTAAACCAGAAGACGGCGCTATGGATAGCCAGCACGACACTCAACAGAACATTCACCGCGACTCTCGTCACAACACAAAGGATTGAAGAAATGACCACGACAGACAAGGCAACCATCGTTCTCATCCACGGCCTGTGGATGACCCCCACCAGCTGGAACACCTGGGCTGACCGCTTTCGCGCACAGGGACACACCGTCGTCGTTCCCGGATGGCCTGGCATCGATGACCGCTCGGTGGCGGACATCCGCCGCGACCCCTCGGCCCTCAAGGGCATCGGCATCAAGCAGATCGTCGACAACTACGAGCGGATCATCCGCGCGCTTCCTGGTTTCTCTGAGGGACGCAAGCCGATCATCATGGGCCACTCTTTCGGTGGACTGATGACGCAGATGCTCGCCGACCGTGGACTGGGTTCCGCCTATGTCGGTGTCGCTCCCGGGCAGCCCGCTGGCATCACGACGCTGCCGTTCTCGACGCTGCGCACCGGTTTTCCGATCTTGAGCAAGCCGTGGACGAAGACCGACGCGTCGCCGCTGTCGAAGGCGCACTTCCACTTCACGTTCGGCAATGACCTCAGCCGCGCTGAGTCGGATGCGATCTGGGAGGAGTCGGCCGTGAACTCGTATAACCGCGTCTTCTTCGAGGGTGTTGCTGGTGCCTTCAATGAGAAGGGCGGCGTCTCGCACGTCGACTACGCTCGCCCGGAGCGCGCGCCCCTGCTCCTCATCGCGGGAAGCATCGACCACGTCGTGCCGCCGGCCATCGTCAACGCGATCGAGGCCAAGTACACCGGTCCGGCGATCGTGGAGAAGAAGGAGTTCGCGGGTCGCACCCACCGCCTGGTCAGCCAGGACGGCTGGGAGGAGATCGCCGACTACGCGCTCATCTGGGCTGTCTCGCACAGCAAGTAAAACCTCCAGCGAATGGCGCGGAACTCTTCGGAGTTCCGCGCCATCGGCGTTTTCCCAGTCGGTGATCGAGCTCGTCGAGATCAGATAAAGCTTGTCGAGAACAGAGGACAATAGACCCATGACCCTCACACTCGGATACAAGGCCTCCGCTGAGCAGTTCGCACCCCGCGAGCTCGTCGAGATTGCCGTCGCTGCCGAAGCGCACGGCATGGAGAGCGTCGCGGTGAGCGACCACTTCCAGCCCTGGCGCCACGAGGGTGGGCACGCGCCCTTCTCGCTCAGCTGGATGGCCGCTGTCGGCGAACGCACGTCGACGATCAAGATCGGCACATCCGTGATGACTCCGACGTTCCGGTACAACCCCGCGGTCGTCGCCCAGGCGTTCGCGACCATGGGAGTGCTCTACCCGGGCCGCATCTTTCTCGGGGTAGGCACCGGCGAGGCCCTCAACGAGATCGCGACCGGCTGGAAGGGCGAGTGGCCAGAGTTCAAGGAACGCATCGGCCGCCTGCGCGAATCCATTGAACTGATGCGCGCGCTGTGGACCGAGGACCGCGTCAGCTACGACGGCGAGTACTACCAGACGGTCGATGCCAACATCTACGATCGCCCCGAGACGCCGGTGCCGATCTATGTCGCAGCGGGCGGTCCGCAGGTGGCACGTTTCGCAGGTCGCGTGGGTGACGGTTTCATCTGCACTTCTGGCAAGGGAATGGATCTGTATACAGAGCAGCTCCTCCCGGGTGTGAAGGAGGGGGCAGAGAAGGCAGGCAAGAACCCCGACGACATCGACCGGATGATCGAGATCAAGCTCTCGTACGACACCGACTACGACACCGCGCTTGAGAACACGCGCTTCTGGGCGCCGCTTGCGCTCTCCAAGGAGCAGAAGCACGACATCACCGACCCGATCGAGATGGAGAAGGCCGCCGATGCCCTGCCGATCGAGCAGATCGCCTCGCGCTTCATCGTCGGCTCAGACCCCGACGAGGTCGTCGCCGAGATCAAGAAGTACACGGATGCCGGGCTCAATCACCTCGTCTTCCACGCGCCCGGTCATGACCAGCGCCGCTTCCTCGAACTGTTCGAGAAGGATCTGGCTCCGCGCCTGCGCGCCCTGTAGCTCGCAGGTTTCCCGAAACGCGGGGGCGGATGGATGTCGCAGCCGCCGTTTCGCGCACCACTCAACGAGGGCGCCCACCGTCGGGCCGCGCGCAGGCGGTGGACGCGCGGCATCCACTCTGCCGGTGGCGCGAGCGGCACCGAGAACGGGTGCGACGCGAGCGGCGCTGGTGTTTAACCGCGGAAGGCCGCCGCCAAGGCGAACCTCGGCGACGGCCTTCGTTGCGGCGTCTGGTGTAACGGGCGGCGTGCCCACGACGGTGGCCGTCATGAGCGGGTCAGCCGCAGGGTGCGCTCGGCGGCGCGTTCCCGTTCGAGTTGCGCAAGGCGCTGCTCGTACAGGTGGGCGCGACGTTCGCGGCTTTCGTTGACGCGGGTCCGGCGGCTCCAGGTGATGAGAGCCAGACCCAGGTGCAGGGCCACGCGGTCGAGCAGGCCGACGTGCGCGACTGCGCGGTGCTCGAGAGCGAGCACCTGTTGGGGAGGATGTTGCAAGGTGGTGTTCACGGTGTGTCCTTAAAAACGCGTCGCTAGAGAGCGCGACGAACTGCGGTGTCCGCCGCGCGAGAGCGTGACGGAGAGCCGCGTGTCTCTCGAATCTGGCGCGCCTACGGAGCGAGCGTGGGTTACGAGGTGACGCGCGGCGGGAAGAGTCGCGGCGTGCCGAAAGAGCTCACCGCGATGGGTGGTTGCCGAGCGCTACAGAGAGAGCTGGCTGGGCTTCGAGAGCGGACCACCGTCAGAACCGGTGGCAGAGACTGCTACTCGGTTTAGGCGGAGAGGCCGCGATCGAAGCCGGCGGATGCGGGAGTCATTCCCGTTGTGAAATCTGTCTTCGTAATAAACACGCTCGGCTCCTTTCGTCTAGTTGGCGCTCCAACAACGTAGCGGGTCGCGCGCGCGGGGCGCAAGTATCCCGGGCGTGTCGCGCCGAAAAGGTTTCAGAATGTCTGTCGATCATGTCTGCCCTTTTGCCTTCGTTGGGTTCAAGACAACACCCGACCACCGACATCAGGGCGGGGCCGCGCTGCCCGGTGAACACCCCGTACGGTGGAGTCATGGGTGACGCGAGTGAATGACGCGAGCGGGTGGTCCGACCTGGCTGCCGAGTGGTCGGCCCTGTGGGGCGAGATGCCCGAACCCGTGTGGCGCGAGGTCGTCGCGGCAGCCGGCATCCATCGCGGTTCGCGAGTTCTGGACGTGGGATGCGGCGCAGGCGAGTTTCTCGCATTCGCGGGCGCGCTGGGTGCCGACGCGGTGGGTGTCGACCCGGCGGACGGCATGCGCGCGCTCGGTGTGGAGCGCGGGCTCGACATCCGCGCCGCCGACGCCGAGCACTTGCCGTTCGCCGATGGCACCTTCGACGTGGTCACCGCGTTCAACGCGTTGCAGTTTGCCGACGACACTTTCGATGCGCTCGACGAGATGGCCAGAGTCGCGACGCCGGGTGGCTGCATCGTGATCGCCAACTGGGCCGAACGTGAGCGCAATAACCTGGATGTTCTCGAGCGCGCGATCGACGACGATCTGCCACCCGACGGCGAGCTGCGGCTGCCGGGCGGACTGGAGTCTCTCCTCTCTGAAGCGGGGTTCGAGGTCATTCAACACGGGGTGACCGACCTGCCGTGGACTGTTCCGTCCGACGGTGCACTCGTGCGCACCGTGCTCCTTGGGGAGGACGAGTCGGTGCGTGACGAACTCGCGCCGGCGATCATCAGCGCAGCGCAGCCGTTCGCGAGCGAGGGCGGCTACACCCTCGTCAATGCGTTCCGCTGGGCCGTTGGTAGGAAGCGGTAGCGAGCCACTCCGCATAGGTCTGGGTGCCGAGATCGGCGCCCGCGAGAGGCAACAGCGAACCCGACCGCATCGCGACGAATCCCGCGCCCGGCAGGCTCAACTGCAGCACGGGCCCGCGGCCGCCGGTCGCGCGCAGGTATCCGCGGATCATCTCGGCCAGGTTCTCCTCGCGCGGCCCCGCGAGGTCGGCCACGCGACCCTGCGGCGATCCCTCTGCAAGGTCGACCAGTCGCGTCGCAACTTCGCGCGCGGCGATCGGCTGCGTGCGCATCGTTGGCGCGAGGGTGAGTGGCCCGAAGCTGAACTGCCCGGCGATCTGCGGCGCGAACTCGTGGAACTGCGTCGCCCGCAGCAACGTGAACCCGCCCTCGGCCGCGGCGAGCTCCCGCTCCTGTGCCTGCTTGCCCTGGTAGTACCCGTACTCGCTCCCGTCGATCCCGACGATCGAGAGCGTCACGAGGTGCGGCACGGGCGACGCCAGAAGCGTGCGCGTGACAGCCGAGAAGAATGCGATGGATGCTTCTGCCGACTGCGTGCCGATGCTCGTGACATCCACGACCGCACTGACGTCACGCAGGGCGGAGTCGACGCCTTCTCCCGTTACAAGATCCACTCCCTCCGACCGTGACAGCACGACGACCTCATGGCCGCGCGAGTGTGCAACATCTACGACGTGGGAGCCTACGGTTCCGGTTCCTCCGGCGACGGCGAGCTTCATGATTCTGTGTCCTGTTCAGTGGTGGGGCGGGTGGGGAGGAGAGGAGGAGCCGAAGCGGCAGGGCGGCTGAGGTCGGGAGGAGAGGATGTAGGGCGAGTGGGGAGGAGCAGCAGCACCCCGAGCAAAACGCTACCCCCGAGTGAAATCACGTTGCCCACGACATCGATCACGGCGAGCCCCTCGAGGTGGTGCAGGTGGTAGGCGAGGTGGGGGATTCCGAAGACTGTCCACGCGATGCCGACGGCGCGAGTGGCGGCCAACCCGTGAGCGAAGATCGCATAGATGGTGGCTGCAGCGACGGCGAGGTAGAGGGCACCGACATCCCTGATCAGGTGTTCGTTGTACGGCCCGTCGACGGATATCCACATGAGACCGAGGCCTGGGAAGGAGGAGTAGAAAGAGACGGGAAAAGCCGCAGCCCAGACCCCGACGAAAAGCCCGAGGGCTGCGCTGATGGCGAGCACCACGCGGCGCGCAAATGTGTTCATACCTACTACGACGAGGTAGCGTCGCAGTTTGTGAGGTCAGACGAAGAAATAGTGGGCGCGCAGAACCCCGGTAACGGTGTCAACGACGACGTGATGCAGGAGCGCCGACACCTGCTCAATCTCGCATTCCGCATGCTCGGAACCTTCGCCGACGCGGAAGACGCCGTGCAGGAGACCTACGCGCGCTGGTACCGCTTGCCCGAAAGTGATCGAGAAGCGATCAGCAACCCCGCCGCCTGGCTTACCCGCGTCGCGAGCCGGGTATGCCTCGACGCGCTCACAACGGCACGCGCGCGACGCGAGCAGTACGTGGGGGAGTGGCTGCCCGAGCCGGTACCCGAAAAGTCGGGTGATCCGCTCGAGAGGGTCACGCTCGACGACACGGTGAGCACGGCGCTGCTGATCGTGCTCGACACCCTGACTCCGGCCGAACGGGTCGCGTTCGTGTTGCACGACGTCTTCGCTGTGCCCTTCACCGACATCGCCGAGGCCGTGGGACGCAGCGCCGACGCGTGCCGCCAGCTCGCGACATCCGCTCGGCGTCGTATTCGGGAGCGGCGCCCCGAGCCTGTCGCCCGCGAGAACCACGACGCGGTAGTGCGGGCCTTCGCCGACGCGTGCCGCAGTGGCGACCTTGCGACGCTCGCCGCGATCCTGGATCCGGATGTCGTGCTCCGCAGCGACGGCGGCGGTTTCGTCAGTGCCGCGCGCAACCCGGTGGTGGGCGCGTCGAATGTCGGGCGGTTCTTGCTCGGCATCATCGCGAAGCAGCCGGATCTCGATGTCGAAGAGAGCCAGACGGCGGATGGCACGTCGCTCACATTCTGGCGTGACGGCCGCATCGGGGGAGTCGTGACGCTGAGGGTGGCGGGCGACACCGTGGCCGACGTCTGGATCATGATGAACCCCGAGAAGCTCTCGCTCTGGCGCTGAGTAGCGAAGTTGAGTTGTCACGATCCAACCGTTCGTCTCATGCTGATCGGCATGTCTGTGCAGAGCTTCTGGCAGAAGAGACGCCCCGCACACTGGGCGAGGCGTCGCGACGAACGCGCCGATAGTCTCAACCCATGGGAACGGATATTGATATGTCAAGGTCAATCGACAAAAGCAGCAAGTCGTCCGGCAATGCGGCGATCGTTGTTCCTTGGAAGTACGTCGCCGTGGGCGCTTCGCTGATTTCGATCGCCGCATTGACGACGGTGGTGATCCTGACGGCAACGACCGAAGCTGACACGCTCTCGTCGGTCGCCCTGATTCTGGCAGTACTTGCTTTCGTCATTCAGATCATCGTGTTCATCGCAGACTTCGCTTTGAACTCACGCCGTGACAAGGAAGCTTCCGGCATCAATGCCAGCACTCAAGCCTTGCTCGCCGCGATCGAGGTCAAGGCCAACTCAACCAACGAGGTCGTCAAAGGGCAGATGGCGAAGATGATCGACCATCTCTTCGAAGGCCAACGGCTTGCGCTCAAGGACGATAACCCTGCTTCACCTGAAGCTGAAGTGCGACGCGAAGTTCTTGACGACCTCCAGTCAGAATTCCGGAGGGTTGCCGGCCCCGGTCTCGGCAACCTTTCGTCTGCCGCTACAGCTCCGCCGCAGTCACGTGTCGATGCGCTGAGGCGCTGGCCCACGGAGGAGACGGTCGAGCGTATTAAAACGGCGCGCATAGACATCCTCTCTAGCGAGGCCTGGACTGTGCTCGTTGCTTTCGCCGAAGACATCCAAAGGTCATTCGATCTCGGCTTCCCAGAAGGATTCACAATCGGGCGCAGGGATTTGGTGGCGGAGCTTCGTACTCATCATTTGGTGCGGTCATCTGAGTCCGGTATCTATCGGCTGAGCGGCCGTGGCATGGCCGTCACACGATTGGTGACCGCTCCAGAGCCGATCCCCAAATACATCGAGCAGAAGATTCCGTGGGTTCGTGACGTCCGATCGGAACATCCGTTCAGAGGGAGAGAAATACGGGGCTGATTCGTGCTCACCCGGTATGGGGTCAGCTGAGGTCTATCGCCGCCGCGCCGCGCTCTCTAAGATTCACTCATGATCTTCGCCATCGGGACCGCCGCGTACCTGTTTCTGGTGATCTTCGCGCTCGTCGACATCATCGGTGGGCCGGGTTCGCACATCCGCAACCTCGACAAGATGACGTGGGTCTTCATCGTCATCATCGTGCCGCTCATCGGCTCGATCGTGTGGTTCCTCGTGGGTCGCGAGTACGGCGCCTCGTCCTCGGGCACCCTCGGAAGTTTCGGCGACCCCCGTCGTGCACAGGCGGCTGGATTCACCGCGCCCCTCTCCACCGAGGCAGAGCTCGCGGCGCTCGACGCCGAGATTGCGCGCGCCGAGAAGGAAGCCCGCATCCGTCGCCTGGAGGCGGAACTGGAGCGTAAGCGTGGTGGTGCGGATTGACCGGTTCATAGCCGCGACCTCAACAGACGCAAGGCGAGAGTCGAATTGAGCCTTTGGGCCGGTTCACACGTTTTCGATCTACTGCGGAAGGCTGCAATAACGCAACACGCGTCCTGTATCTACGATCAGCGCAAGTAAGAAACGAATCGTTTCGGTGCTCATCCGAATCAAAATATGGGAGCCGCGCGACGTTCACCTTGCGCTACTCGAGGGGCCTTGGTCGATTGCAGCGCCGAAGAATCAGATGCGAATGCGATTCAACAGAGGGGTATGGAGAAACTCGAAGCTGGGTTCGGGAGCTCACACCAGCAAATTCAAGTTCTCTGGGTCATTGCCTGCGGCCTCCAAAGTCGCTCTGGCCGAGGAGTTGCACAGTGGACCCGCATTGGGTCTTGCACACATTGCTGAACTGGATCATGCTCACCAAAGTGCGACTCCAAATATCTAGTGCCCTGAGGAAGTCCAGTTGACCACGTACAGCGTTTCTTCTCTCGATAACCACGATCGCGTTGATCATTTGATCCGCGAGTCTCGTACCTGGGACAAGAACTTGCCGGTGGATATTGACTTTGGGAGTCTGCGGACGATCTACCCGAATGGCGCGGTCCCATTTGCGGCGACGCTTGACCACCTTCGTGAATCTGGCTTTCAACTACGAGGGAGACGAATCTCGCCGAAGAATGCGAGGACGCATGTATTCGCACCAATGACTATCGACCAGTTCGTGCGCCACGAAACTCCTTTGACTCATAACGTTTGGAAGTATCGGGACGAGTCCGAAGCTCAAAAAATTGCCACCAAATTTATGGAGGCGCTAACCGATCAGGTTCAGTGCGAGGCAGGCGTCATTGACGCTCTCAACTGGTGTCTCTACGAAGTGCTTGACAACGTGTTCCAACATAGTGGCGCGGCATCGGGGTTCGTAATGATGCAGCTGCATGCCCAGAATCGAAAGTGCGTTATCACCGTGAGCGACACTGGGGTGGGGATTCAACGTTCACTCATGAATGCAACAGAGAGCGCGACCGTGAATCCGGACTTGGTACGTCATGCCCATCTCGCTATTGAGCACGCGGCCCAAGCTGGCATAACCAGCAAAGGAAAATTGAACCAGGGGAACGGCTTGTTCGGCCTTCGTCGCTCAGTTGAGATTAACGGTGGACGTCTAGCAATTCGCTCGGGGCGAGGGCTCTGGGCCGTCGAACGTGGCGTGACACAGGCCAACTCAGACTTGAGCAGACCCGTTGTGGACCCGGAAATGCACCAATCGACGACGGTCGACTGGCAGCTAAATTGCGCGACTCCGGTAAGTATCAATGACGCGCTCGGAATGCCTCTGCAAGCTGGTGAATTGCTCGAAACCATCTACGCGGGGCCCGGGCACTATCGGATCGACGCTGCGGAGATCGAGGAGTCGATCGGTTCACGCGTTAAAGGCTCCGAGATTCGGACTCGTTTGAACAATTACCTTCAGGACGGCGCAGAGCAGATCGTTGTGGATCTTTCAAATGTCGGCGTTGTATCGTCAAGTTTCGCTGATGAGGTACTTGGCAAACTTGCTCTGGAAATGGGAGAAATGCAATTCAGGCGAAGAATCTTCGTTGATGGTGCCTCACCCACAAACAGATCCCTTATTGAACGCGCTATTTCCCTCAGGTTGCAGACCGGTATTTAGCAGCCGTCAGTGCGGATCTTGCTGACCGGGTCCAGCGGCGCGCGACAATAGACCCATGCCCAACACGCCAACGCCAGCCCAGCCCCACATCGGCTACGCGGCGATGCTGGAGCGGTTTCATCCATCTGAGGCGATTGCGCTGGCCGTAGCGGCAGAGCAGAACGGCTTTCGGGGCGTCATGGCCGCCGACCACTTTCAGCCGTGGGTTCCGGCGCAGGGGCAAGCAAGCTTCGTGTGGAACGTTCTGGGCGCCCTCGGGCAGGTCACGAGCGGCGACCTCGGCACGGGGGTTACGGCACCGACGTTCCGGTGGCATCCAGCGATGGTCGCCCAGGCGAGTGCGACGCTCGCGGCGATGTATCCGGGGCGGCACTGGCTGGGGCTGGGCAGCGGCGAGGCGATCAACGAGCACGTTGTTGCGCAGTACTGGCCCGACGCCCCCGAGCGCATCAACCGCATGTTCGACGCGGTCGACGTCATCAAGAAACTGTTCGCCTCCGGCCTGAGCAAGCGGGACGTCAAGCACGACGGGCCCTTCTACAAGCTCGAGTCCTCGCGCCTGTGGACGATGCCCGACGTCGCCCCCGAGATCCTGGTCGCGACGGCCGGCCCCGTCACCGCCAAGCGCGCGGGACGCACCGTCGACGGACTCATCACCGAGGCCGCCCCGGTCGACAAGGTCGCCTCGCTCCTGCAGAAGTTCCGCGAGGGTGCGCGCGAGGTCGGCCGAGACTCGAACGCCATGACGAAGGTGCTGCGCCTCCACCTGAGCTGGGCCGAGACCGACGAACTCGCAATGACCAACGCCATCACGGAATGGCCCAACGGCGGCATGCGTTTCTCGAAGAGTGACATCCGCTCGCCCTATGAACTCGAACAGATCGCGCGCATGGTGCGGCCAGAAGACTTCGCGGGACGGATACCGGTGAGCTCCGACCCCGACGTTCACCGCGCCCACATTCAGCAATACCTTGACCTGGGCTTCGACCGGATCTACCTGCACAACGTCGGTCGCAACCAGCGGGAGTTCCTCGACGTGTTCGGCCGCGAAGTGCTGCCGAAGCTGGTGAAATGATGCTGAGCGTGTGGGCGGTCGAAGGGCTGCCCGAGGTCGTCGAAGGCGATGACGTCGCGGAGCTGATCTTGGCTGCGCTCGATCTGGTCTCGACAAGCTCGACCACCGAAGGCGGCTCGACCACCGAAGGCAGCTCGACCACCGAAGGCAGCTCGACCGGCGAGGTGCTGCGCGACGGCGATATTCTCGCGATCACGTCGAAGATCATCAGCAAGGCCGAGGGGCGCAGCATAAAAGCCCAGGACCGCGAAGACGCGATCACGAGCCAGACCGTGCGACTCGTCGCATCTCGGACGCACCCCGGCGGCGTCACGCGCATCGTTGAGAACCCGCTCGGGCTCGTGCTCGCCGCAGCCGGCGTCGACGCGAGCAACACCCCGGACGGCACGGTGCTGTTGCTGCCCGAAGACCCCGATGCATCCGCCAGAAAAATCGCCGAACAACTACGAGAGCGATTCAGCATACGAGTCGGCGTCATCATTACCGACACCCTCGGACGCCCGTGGCGCACCGGCCAGACCGACGTCGCAATCGGGGCGGCGGGCGTACGTGTGCTCGACGACCTGCGCGGCTCGACCGATGCGAACGGCAAGCGGCTGGATGTCACAGCTCCCGCCGTGGGCGACGAGATCGCAGCGGCAGCAGACCTGGTCAAGGGCAAGGCGAGCGGAAACCCTGTCGCCGTCGTGCGCGGGCTAGCCCACCTCGTCACCGATCTCGACGCACCCGGGGCGAGGTCTCTCGTGCGCCCGAGCGGCGAGGACATGTTCCGGTTGGGGAGCGCTGAGGCATACGCGGAGGGGCTGAAAGCAGGCAGGGCCGAACCCCGGTAGACAACTCAGTCGGAGTCAGGGCGAGTTGCCAGTGAGCATTCCGCACGCTTCTGTCAGACTGACGCCGTGAACAGTAACGTGGCTGAACCCGAACAGAGCGTCGACGCAGCAGAGCCGGGGCTCATGCCTCTCAATGAGTTCTACCAGTCGAGCGCGGCGATCGTGACGGCGATCGAGACGGTCATCGATGGCAAGCGCAACGCGGTGCTCATGGCGATGACGGTGCTGCTCGCCGAGGGCCACCTGCTCATCGAGGACGTTCCGGGTGTCGGCAAGACGATGCTCGCGAGGGCGCTCGCGCAGAGCGTCGGGTCGTCGGTCTCCCGCATCCAGTTCACGCCCGACCTGCTGCCCGCCGACATCACCGGCGTCTCGATCTACAACCAGGGCGACCAGGAGTTTGAGTTCAAGCCGGGCCCGATCTTCGCGAACATCGTCATCGGCGACGAGATCAACCGGGCGAGCCCGAAGACCCAGAGCGCCCTGCTCGAGAGCATGGAGGAGCACCAGGTCACTGTCGACGCGAAGACTTACACGCTCGCCACCCCGTTTACCGTGATCGCGACGCAGAACCCGATCGAGATGGAGGGCACCTATGCTCTTCCCGAGGCGCAGCGCGACAGGTTCATGGTGCGCATGTCGATGGGCTACCCCGACACGAACGCCGAGCTCAAGATGTTGCGCGACCGCGCCACGAAGAAGCCGCTGGATGCCGTGAACCCGGTCATCTCGAACGCCCAGCTCGTGCGCATGATCGCGACGGCCCAGGCGGTGCACACGAGCAGCGCGGTCGAGCAGTATGCCGTCGCCATCGCGAACGCCACCAGGTCGGACCGCGCGCTCCGCCTCGGTGCGAGCCCGCGCGCCGTGCTGCAGCTGATCCGTGCGTCGAAGGCCCGAGCGGCGCTCGACGGCCGCTCCCACGTCATCCCCGACGACATCAACGCTCTCGCGGTGCCCGTGCTTGCGCACCGGCTCATCCCGGCCTCGCGCATCGGCGCAGCCAGTGCTGGATCAACGGAGACGATCCCCGAGATCATCACCCGCATCGTGAACGAGACTCCGGTGCCGCTGGAGACGGCAGGCACGGCCTGAGCCGACCATGGCGTCACAGGGGCAGGGTACGAGCAAGCGCGCGGGCAGGGCACGCCTGACGTCGCGCGGTCGCGCCTTTCTCGTGTTCGCGGCAATTCTCCTGATCATCGCCCTGTTCGCCGGCAACCGGGTCTTTCTGCTCGGGGCCTTTCTCATCGTCGCGCTCGCGATCGTCGCGCGCGTGCTCGTGCG
>Ga0247817_10000466_pt1 | contig 22720 bp, 13 predicted proteins | sample UWRJL212509R1_FD_178010 | JGI IMG/M metagenome (GOLD analysis project Ga0247817, IMG submission 178010) | Plant litter microbial communities from Arlington Agricultural Research Station in Wisconsin, United States - UWRJ-L212-509R-1 | ecosystem: Environmental > Terrestrial > Plant litter >...
TAGTTTGGATCAACTTGCGGGCCTCGCGGCTTTTTAAGTATGTTGCTAAAGCGCTTTTGTTCTGATTACGGATCTTACCCCAGATATCGGCCTCCCAGGAGAGTGATACATCAGCAGAATAATTCTCAATATGCTTCGTACCTAAAAACTGACTTAAGCTGATCCCATTCAAGCTGTTGTTTGACGGGCGGCTTGAACTAGCACCAACATTCAAATTAACCTCGGGAACATAGTTCCAGCTAACCTGTTTAAACAACAATTGCGATGCCTCGATGTTTTTTAGCGCGATCTGCATGTCATAGTTATTAGCAATGGCGCTGTCAATCAACCTTTGCAAAACGGGCTCGGTAAAAAACTGCTTCCACTGCAAATTGGCAATGCTGCTGGTATCGGCAGTTGTTACAGTATCCGCCATCCTGAAAGCAGTTGGCGCTTCGGAGCGGGGTGTTTTTATATCTTTTGAAACGGAGCACGCACTTGCAATAATGCTGATAAGCGCTAGTCCGGTTATATACTTTTTCATTGTTTTGTTTTTAATGATGTTATGCGTTAAGTGCGGGTTCCAGATCATGCACGGCATGGCCGTTGTGATCATGGTGTTCGTCGCGCAAAGGAGTCGGTGCACCTGTTATCTTTTCCTGCAAACCCTGGAATATTACAAACAGCACCGGAATTATAAATAAGCCTAATATTACACCCGACACCATACCGCCGGCTGCGCCGATACTAATAGAGTGATTACCCTGCGCAGATGGCCCGGTAGCAATACTCATCGGGAATAAGCCAAAAATGAATGCAAGCGACGTCATGATAATAGGGCGTAGTCTTAACTTGGCAGCCTCCATCGCGGCTGCGACCAATGGCAACCCCGCCTTGCGGCGCTGCACGGCAAACTCCACTATCAGAATGGCGTTTTTGGCCAGCAACCCTATCAGCATTATTAATGCAACCTGCACGTAGATGTTGTTTTCAATACCTGTTAGGCCAAGTACCACAAAGGTTCCTAAAATACCGGTAGGTATAGAAAGGATAACCGCCAGCGGCAGAATGTAACTCTCATATTGTGCAGCCAGCAGGAAGTATACAAACACCAAACACAGCATAAATATCACGGATGACTGCCCTAATGATGAGATCTCCTCGCGGGTTTGGCCCGAAAACTCAAAGGTGAAGCCTGATGGTAATTCTTCTTTAGCTGTCTCGTTAATAGCCGCAATTGCATCACCGGAGCTAAAGCCCGGTTTAGGAATGGCATTGATCTCGATAGAATTGAAAAGGTTAAAACGTGATGCAGTTTCTGAACCATAAACACGGGTTAGTTTAACCAATGTACTTATCGGCACCATTTGGCCTGTTTTGTTTTTTACAAAAACACGGTCAATTGCTGTCGCATTAGCACGGTCTTCAATGTCGGCCTGCACCACAACGCGGTAGTATTTACCAAAACGGTTAAAGTCTGATGCCTGGGCACTGCCGAAATAAGCCTGCATGGTTTGCAGAATATCCCTTACACTAACACCTAACTGATTTGCTTTTTCGTCGTCAACCTCTAACTGTAACTGCGGGTAGTCGGCCTTAAATGATGTGAATGCCTGTGCAATGGCAGGTTTCGCCATTAATTTGGCAATAAAGTTATTGGCAACGCCGCTAAATTTATCCAGCTTTCCGCCGGTTTTGTCCTGCAATACCACGTTAAGCGCCTCAACATTGCTAAAGCCCGGTACGGTTGGGAAACTGAATACAAAGAAATCGCCACCGTTTACTTTGGCTAACTCGCCACGTAAAACGTTTTGCACCTCATCGATATTCTTTATCTCGCCACGCTCTGCATGCGGTTTAAGCAACACGAAGAACACACCCGATGAAGGGCTGGTAGAGTTGGTTAAAAGATTAAACCCAGATATCGCGGTAACAAAGCGTGCTGCAGGCAGGTTGTTGGCTACCTCTTCCGCTTTGGCTATGATATCAGTAGTGCGACTTAGCGAGGCCCCTGACGGAGTGCTTACCGACACCGCAATAAAGCCCTGATCCTCTGTAGGAATGAATCCTGATTTTGTGGTGCTTACCAGATAAACAGTCGCCCCAATCACTAACACTAAACCTCCGATTGCTATTTTTTTGTTTTTGATAAGGAATTTTACACCACCCAGATATCTATCTGTCATAGCGCTGAAGCTACTATTAAAGCCTGCGTAAAATTTCTCTTTAAACCCTTTAGGTGCCGAAGCATGCCCCGGTTTATGGTTGCTCTTTAAAAACAGCGCTGCCAGCGCAGGACTAAGTGTTAATGCGTTTACCGCTGATATTACAATAGCTATAGACATGGTAAATGCAAACTGTCTGTAGAACACCCCGGTTGAACCCGTCATAAAGCCTACCGGTAAAAACACTGCCGCCATTACCAGGGTAATAGAGATAATCGCGCCTGTAATTTCGTGCATAGCCTGGGTGGTAGCAACTTTCGGTGACAAATGCTCACGCTCCATTTTGGCGTGCACGGCTTCAACCACCACAATGGCATCATCCACTACTATACCTATCGCCAGTACCAAAGCAAACAGCGTCAACAGGTTAATGGAGAACCCAAACAGATTCATGAAAAAGAATGTGCCCAAAATCGCCACCGGCACTGCAATGGCAGGTATCAGCGTCGACCTGAAATCCTGCAAGAAAAGGTAGACCACCAGGAAAACCAGTATAAACGCTTCAATCAAAGTATGCTCTACTTGTGATATAGATTCATCCAAAGCGGTTTTGGTACGATAAAAGTTATTGTATGCTATGCCTGCCGGAAAATCCTTAGAGGCCTTTTCCATAAACTTATCTACCGCTATCTGTATCTCGTTAGCATTCGATCCTGCAAGTTGTATAATACCAATACCTACACCGTCCTTACCGTTAAGGTGGGTAACGCTGGTGTAAGAGTAAGCACCTAGTTCAACACGGGCCACATCTTTTAAATGCAATACAGAGCCATCGGTATTAGCACGAATGGCTATGTTCTGATACTCTTCTGGTTTGGTTAATTTGCCTTTGTATTTAATTACGTACTCAAAAACCTCTTTACTGCGTTCGCCTAATTTACCGGGGGCGGCTTCCAGGTTTTTATCCTGAATAGCGTTCATAACCTCGGCAGGGGTAATGTTGTATGCCGCCATTTGCGCCGGGTTGAGCCACACACGCATAGAGTAATCTTTTACACCACCAAATATGGTTGCAGAGCCCACACCGGGAATACGTTTCAACTCGGGTATAATATTGATCTGCGCATAGTTGGCGACAAATGCCTGATCATATTTCTTTGGGTCTTCAGTAAACATACCCACCGCGCCTATAAGGCTGTTTTGCTGTTTGGTGGTAACAATACCTTGTTGGATAACTTCGGCAGGCAACTGACTGGTAGCCTGCGCTACGCGGTTCTGAACGTTAACCGCAGCCTGGTCTGGGTCTGTGCCTTGTTTAAAATAAACGGTTATGGCAAGGGTACCATCGTTACTGGCGGTTGAGCTCATGTAGCTCATGTTTTCTACGCCGTTGATAGACTCTTCTAATGATGGTGCAACCGACCGTAAAACGGTTTCGGCATTGGCGCCCGGGTAAACAGCTGCTACCAATACTGCCGGCGGGGCAATATCAGGGAACTGCTGCAAGGGCAATCTGGTTAGGCCAAGCACACCCAGTATCACCAGCAAAATGGAGATAACGGTTGAGAGTACCGGCCGTTCTATAAATCTTTTTAACATGACTTCTATTTTATTGATGTGATTTTTTTAGAGCAAAAGCTCTCTTCTTCGCCTTAAAAAGGCGAGTAAAAAACGTTGTGGAGGTGCTCATTACAGGCTCCTTCTTCGCGCTATATTTTTAGTGATTTACGTTAGCGGCTATCTTTTCTGTTTTTTGCTGAGGAGCTATAACCGCACCCTCCTGCAAGTGATCAACGCCGCTTAACACAATGCGTTCGCCGGCTTTTACACCATCCTTAACCAGGTAATTAGCGCCGCTTTTGCCAATAATATTGATGACTCTTTTCTCAACTTTATTGCTATCGGCAACTGCAAAAACAAATACCTTATCCTGCATTTCAATCGTAGCAGACTCAGGTACTGCCAGCGCATCTATATGCTGCAGCCCTAAACGTACTTTGCCTGTGTTACCCGCACGCAACAAGCCTTCGGGATTGGCAAAGCTGGCGCGTAGGGTTATGGCGGCGGTGGTTTTATCAAACTGTCCGTCTATCATATCTATGCGGCCTTTTTTTGCGTATGATGAATTGTCAGATAGCATCAACGTTACCAAAGGCAAATGCTGTAACTTATCTTTCAAAGTGCTGCCGGGATATTGTTCTTTGAAGGATACAAAGTCTTTCTCGCTTAAAGAGAAGTAAACATGCACATCGTGCACATCAGATAAGCGGGTTAGCTCCTGTACGTCAGCCGGGCTAACCAAACTGCCTTGTTTTTTTAGCAGTCTGCCTATGTAACCGTTAACCGGCGCTTTTATCAAGGTATAACCCAGATTAATTTGAGCGGTTGATACGTTGGCTTTAGCCTGTTCAATGTTTGCTTTGGCAATATCATAAGCTGCTTTTGCGGCTTTAAGCTGATAATCTGCTATAACCTTGTTTTCAACAAGTGGCGTAAATTTTTCAATTTCTAAACGGGCATTGGCTAATGCACCTTCGGCAGCATGCTGGTTAGCTAAGGCGTTGTTTAACGCTGCGCGGAAAGGTTGATCGTTGATCTTAAAAAGTGGCTGACCTGCGCTTACATAAGCACCTTCATCAACAAATACTTTATCTAATGATCCGTTTACCTGTGGGCGAATCTCCACATTAACCACGCCTTCAATTGCGGCAGGATACTCCTGGTAGGTAGTGTCAGTACTGGTACTTATGGTTGCTACCGGTAATGCCGGCGGTGGCGTTTGTGCTGTTTCTGTTTTAGGCGAACAGCTGGCCAATGCTATAGCTATTATGGCAAGCAATGTAAATTTCATGATGTTTGTTTTTGTTTTGGGATGAATATTATTAACAGCCTTGCGTATGCTGTCTAAATAAATGGTGCTCGGTTCGTCCGAAGCATTAACACCGTAATATTTACTAACGGCGTTAAAGTTATGTGGTGATGAATAATTATTTGAGGTCATGAGTTTGTTTAATGATATGTATTGTTAACACAATATTATTACTTAGTTAGATTATTTAACACTGTTAAGTAATCGTCGTTGGTTGAACATGTTTTCATAGGCAGCTATATTTAAATTAATTATTGTAAGAAAATCAGAAGCAGAAAAGCTACGGTTTTATAGTGCGGATAATCCCGCCTATCGCATCCTTTAACACTTCTTCGTTAATGCCATCAGGCACGCCCTGGCGTACCAGGTTAATAGAGATCAGGCCATGTACTACCGACCAGAATGTGTAATACCTTTTACAGATCAAATCTTCGGGCGGGTTTTCAAGGCCGGTTAATTTGCCTATTACATCCCATATCATGTTGGCAGGGATCTCCGCTTCGGGTACTGAATTATCCCAAATGCAGCAATTAATCTCAATACCAAACATCAGCTGATAAAGCTCTTTATGGGCAAAGGCAAAGTTCCAGTAGGCTAACCACATATCCTCCAATTGCTTTTCGGGTAGTGTATGCCTGTCCTGCGCGGCTTTGGTATCTTTTGCCAACATCAGGTAGCCCATTTTGGTAAGCTCCAACATTAAGGCTTCCTTGTTAGCAAAGTACTCGTAAATAACCGGCGGTGTGTATTCTATTATGTCGGCAATTTTACGCATGCTTAAGGCCTGCCATCCATCTTCCTTCCCAATACGCAGTGCGGCATCCAGAATATTTTTCCGGGTGTCATCCTTTAAGCGTTGTTTTCTATCCTTGCTGGCCATTTTTATCTGCTATTAAAAAATCTAACAGTGTTAGACAAATATAGAGGTGTTATTTTGAATTCATGTTCATTTATTTGTCATATAACAAAATGTATACCCCCAACTACTTTTAGAACAGGCGTTTATTTTATTTCCACACCTTATATAAAATAATAGTATAAATCACACAACCAAATAACACCATGTTGATAGTTTCAAATGGTGTTTCAGGAAAAGTTGGTGATTGGATAACAAAAGCACTGAACGATAGAACAATCACTATCAGCGCGGCAAAACTTATAATCCATTTGCGTGGTAGATTAAGGTGGGCCGTCTGAACATCCGACAATGGCAAAACGTACTGTTCGGGTTGTAATACCATCAAGTCAACATGGGCAGCTAACTGCCGCCACGTGTAAGCCCTGGGCAATACTTCGCCGTTTTCGATGCGTTGAAGCGACCGCAAGCTAATGCCAGCCAAACCGGCCAGCTCCTTTTGGGTGAGTAGTTTACTTAAACGCGCCTCTTTAACCATCCTTGCAGTTTGCGAAGGTGTTAGCGCTGATAGTTCGGTGAAAACATTAGACGACATTTGGACGACGTTTGTTTTTTAGCTTATTAACTGCACACTAAGGTAGTAATTTGGCTGCTGCATGAAACTAATTACATCAAATTACCGGGAATGGTTGCGTCTGCCCATATGTGTTTTATTAATGGCGGCCGCGCTAATCGGCAGCGGCTTTATTAATATACCCTATTTACCCGTCGGCTTGCTGCTTGTGATGCTGATCAACTACACCATGTTCAGGAGCGAAGGGTTAAGTTTCTCTGCATTGGGGTTTGATCTAAAATTCCGTCACCTGTTATTGGTTCCCGCAGGTATAGTTTTGGCAATGGCGGCTTATCTGTTATCTTTTTGCTTTGGTGCATGGGTGAGGGGTAATTCATTTCATGGTAATGCATCTGTGAACTGGCCGGAATTATTAAAACAACTGTGGCGGGTACTGCCTACCACAGCAGTGCAAGATTTCCTGGTGGTTGGGTATTGCTATCATAAATTTATCCGGTTGACAAATATACGAGTGGCAACGATTGTTGTAGGGCTTTGCTTTGTTTCGATGCACGATGTGTGGGGCGGCAACCTTGTTAACGATTTATTTTACGCGCTGATCCTGTTTACCGGTTACTTGATGTTTTCTACGGCCCTGCTACGTTCAGGAAGCATCTGGCTGGTTATCGGCTTGCACTGGGGCAATAACGTTACCAACTCATGTGTATTTACATTTAACCAGACCCCGACATCCTGGCTGTTTCTGAGTGGGCCGAAAGACGTGTTCACCGCGTGGCAGGCAATAGGTTTGTTGGCCGCAGGTTTTATAGGCGCAGCAAGCGTGATAGCTCTTGTTAGCGTAGTATGGCGAAAAAGGCGACTAATTTTATGATGTATTTACAGCAGCAATAAAATAACAAAGGCGGAACCGGATCAATCCGGTTACCGCCTAACTTATCAAACAACCTAATTAAAAAATTACTTATCTATCACACGCACATTAACATGCGATGGGTATTGCGGGCTGAATAAAACCCGTTGCGTAGCCTTCTGAAAATCGGCCTCGGTGGCTTTATATATGTTTACAAATTTCTGCGGATTCCTGTCTGACAGCGGGAACCAGGTGCTTTGGATCTGTATCATTATTTTATGGCCCTTTAAAAAAGTATGATTGGCATCTTCCATATCAAACTTAATCTCGGTTACCTTACCTGGCACCATTGGCTCTGGCTTTGAAAAGCTGTTGCGGTATTTGGCCCGCATAACCTCGCCCCTTATCATCATCTGGAAACCGCCCATTTGTGCAGCGGGATTCATCATGCTGTTGTTTGGCGCATCATTAGGATAAACGTCAATCAGCTTCACAATAAAATCAGCATCTGTACCTGTAGTAGTTACAAACAGGTCGGCAGCTACATTGCCGGCAATAGTTACATCTTTATCCAATACCGGGCTTTCGTAGGTCAGCACATCAGGGCGAGTAGAAGCAAAGCGTTGATCTTCTACCATAAACTCACTTCCTCTAATCGCACGGATCTCGGCAGTGTAAGGCACTGGTTGGTTAGGATCACTTATGTATTCGTCAAATGTCTTTGCCGCCGCTTTAGGTTTTTCAAACGCCAGCTTTTTGCCGGGTTGCAGGTAGATAGCCGCCAGCTTTGATTCGGGCGCAGGCCAGCTAGTGTACTGCTTCCAAACGTTTGATCCCGTCTCGAAAACATAAATATTGGGCAGTTTCGGATCGGGAGCATCTTTCAAATAATGCATAAAGAAAGGAAACTCTATTTTCTCGCGATAATAAACCCCGGTCTTCTGTCCCATTACCATATTACCTAAACTCTCGCCATCACCACGGGCAAAACCACCGTGATACCATGGCCCCATCACCATCATGTTACGATCTTTATGCCCACCCTTTTCAATGCTGGCATATACTTTTAATGGTCCGTATTGGTCCTCCTGATCAAAGAAACCACCTACCGTCATCACCGCAGGGCCAATATTTTTAAGGTGCGGCTCAGGCGTGCGGCTTTGCCAGTACTGATCGTAATTATCATGCAACATCATCGAATCCCAAAGGGCATTGGTATGATGAAGGATCTTTTCGTTATAATTCTTTAGCGGACCAATACCTAAGTGAAACTTGTAACCATCCGGCGTGCCATACGCCGAAAACTGGGGTGGGTTTACCGTAGTAGGTTTTGGCCTTACTACTCCAAATGATGAAAGAAACGCGAAAGTACCCATTTGCTGGAACGCGCCATTATGGTGACGATCATCGCCCATAAACCAGTTGGTAACCGGTGCTTGTGGCGATACAGCCTTTAGCGCAGGGTGCGCGTCTATGGCAGTCATGGTAGCATAAAAGCCGGGAGCGGAAATACCCCATGTACCTACTTTACCATTGTTGTGCGGCAGGTTTTTTATCAGCCAGTCAATGGAATCATAGGTATCAGAGCTTTCGTCAACATCCTTGTTTGATTTTTTATTAACGATGTAGGGCCTTGTGGCGGTGAAATCGCCTTCCGACAAAAACCTGCCCCGTGCATCCTGATAAACAAAGATGAAGCCTTCGCGCATAAAAAGCGCGGAGGGGCCCAACGATGTTTTATACTCCGCACCATATGGCGCCGAACCATACGGCGACCGGCTCATCATTATAGGGTAGTTTTTTGTGCTATCCTTCGGCACGTAAACAGAGGTAAACAGCTTGGCGCCATCGCGTACAGGCACCATTATCTCTATCTTTTTGTAGTTATTGCGCACGTAGGCCGAGTCTTCTTTATTTACCGCACGAGCCGGGTTTGCCCCAGCTGGTGTGGCTGCTCTGCGCTGCTGTGCATAAAGCGAGGTGGTTAAACACAGTATCACCAGAGGCAATACTGTGATAACTTTAACCAAACCATGTCGCGGTGTGCTATTTAAATTTTTCATAACATGCTGTTTAAACTGTGATGTTCTGATTATTTACCGTATGCCGGATGCATCTTTTTTAAGTGGGCTTCCATCACTTTTATTAGTTCGCCATTGGTGTAGTTGCGATAGCTGTGCCCGCCTCTGTCGCCATAAGTAATGGTACCGCCGTAAGCAGGGCTGGTGGTTTTTACCAGGAAATCTTCCATGTGGTATACACCAAAATTCAGGAAGAAATCATCATAACGGCCAGCTATTATGTTCAGTTTGCCAACCAGTTTAGGCCCAACCGTAGCCCAGTTTTTTTGCAGGTAAACGCGCATATCCCAGTTATCTATCCAGTATTTAGCTACTGATTTATCCATCTCGCCTGTGGCTTTATTAAACAAAGGCTTGAAATAACCATCAGCTCCAACCGGCCCAAATACAGAGCTCCAGATATCCAACTGACCACCCGAGCGGCCTTTGGTACCATTAACCAGTTCCATTATGTTACGTTGTTCTGAAGTTAAACGCGCGTCGCCGGTTGTAGACCAACGGGTGTTAATGGTTGGCACTTTGTACCACTCGTATATTTTATAAAATGCGTTGGTATCATCGTACACATTAATGCCTTCTACGTTGTGAAAATCCAATGGATCCGGCGAGTATGACCATGTACCTCCATAAAACTCAGGATATAAACACTGCAGCGCGAATGATTCCCATCCACCTGTTGAACCACCGGTAAGCAAACGCGCCCAACCTTCCGGAATAGCACGAAACTGTTTTTCAATCAGCGGTATCAACTCTTCGTGAATTGCATCACCAAACGGACCATTGTTAGGGGTATTAACAGCGTAAGAGTCATCAAAATAAGGACTTGGATGCTGAATAGTAATACCTATCATAGCCGGAAAATCCTTTGATGTCCACTCCTTGTAAAACTCGTTGGTCGGATCATCTTTAAACCTGAAAGGTGGCGCTGTAGAAAAGTGCCCCTGCGCATAAACCGTAGGATACTTTTTGGTTGGATTTTCGTCGTATCCGTTAGGCAATAAAATGGTAGCGCCTATAAATATTGGGTGCCCCCAAAATTTGGTCAACTTCTCGCTTTGTATTTTAATGTGCTTCACAAACTTGGTATCAGGCGGCACAGGTATTGGCGCAATGATCTTATCAGCAGCCAATGATATCACAGCAGGCGTTCCTTTGTTGATAGATACCTTTATTACCTTGCTGTAAATATTACCCGGCGATGTTTGCCATTTCTGGCCCTCCCATTGGTCCATGTGCATCCAAACCGTGTGACCGTCAGATCGTTTAAACTCGGTGTATTTGCTTATTACCGCCTGTATAAAATAGTCACCCGGCGGAATCTCAGCCATTTTATTAATAGGATAACCCAGAATGGCGTTGTTAAAAACAACCTCTTTACCCGGAGCCAGTTTATCTACATCAATGCCAAAAAACTGTGTACCATAACGGCCAACCTGCAAGCGCGGCTCAATGGTATCGGCGTAAGATACTACCAGGAACATGCGCCCCGTAATAGCTTCTTTACTGGCTAATGATGAAAAAGACAACTTAAAAGTAGGGGTTTTGGCCCCCGCTTTTGTTTGCGCCTTAGCTACCGAAACTCCGGCAACTAATAACAGCGCTATTGAAAATAATTTAAGTTTCATTTTTACTATGCTTTAATTGGTTAATTACTGCGGATTTTTTAAGTCCCATTGCACCTCTGCAAACGGGCGTATCATCTGAGTGTATACTTTGGCTGTTGGGAGATCATTAGGCAATTGGTCCAACCTGTTGTAGCGGCGCATGTCAAACCAGCGGTGTCCTTCGTAGAATAATGAATATCTGCGTTGGTTAAGCATTTCGTCTATCAGCTTAGCTTTGTCTACTAAAATGGTTGGTTTAGCTACTGCCAATTTTGGCAAACCTGCCGATGTACGTATCACATCAAGTGCGATAACACCATTTGCAAAGTCGTTATTTTGTATTGATGCCTCGGCATACATTAAAATCAACTCTTCGTTACGCATAATAGATATTGAAGCAGTATTGTTGGCATACATATACACATCGTATTTACCAAGTAAACCTGCAAATGATCTTTCTGTGGTTCTTAATGCAACTTTAGCATTTGCGCCAAACACACGTGTATCGCTGGCTTCGGCTTCGGTAATAAACAGGTTTTGTGCTACAACAGGGCTGGCAATATCATTTTTAACCTTAAATGTAGGATTGGTCATGTCGCCTGATGTTGTTGAATAAGTAAACACAGGGCCTGTGCTGATAGATCCTGCAACAGCAAGGTATGATCCGGATAAGGCAGTAAGTGCTCCCGTCCAATCTTTCTGGTAAATAGCTACCTCTGCCGCAACCGCCCGGTTAAACTTTTTAAAAGTTGCTGGCGTTGTAAAGCCGGCCCAACCGCTTGTCATGGTAAAGGCGAAAGCTGTTCCACCGGCATCCAGTTGGGTAGCTCCCAGATCAAGCAATCGTTTTATCTCAACTAAACTTGCATCATAAGATACAAACGGACCTGGTTTAAGCAGATCACCAGGTGCAGCCAGATCGCTAAAGGTAATGCGGATACCGTTTTGATATTGCATGTTAAGGTTCTTTAACATAGCCCATGCCTGTATGGTATTGCAAAATCCACGAATGCTGTTCTTCTGAGTTTCGCTAACTGTGGACGTATTATTAGCTGACCGCTGAAAAAGATCTGCACGCCTGCGGGTTTGAGCAAAATCGCTGTATGATCCGTTAAAACCGGTGTTATTGTTAAAACCGCCGTTTGTGGTACCCAGCAGCTCCGTAACCCACGTTGTCTCGGTTGAGCTTAAGTTGTAAACCTCCCTGCCTATTGATCCGGCTACTAAACGCAGGTTAGCAAACCCGTTGCGCATGGTTGATTGTACGCCTATGCCTAACTGATCTAACTGCGATGCGGTAGCATTACTTAATACAGTTTCAACCCCCGGAGAGTTGGGATCTATTATTTGCTTGGTTTGAAACACACTGCACGACTCAACAATGAGCAACGCTCCGGCAAGTAAGATCGATGTTTTTAATTTATAGTATTTCATGTTCTCAGTTCTTAAAGGGTTAATTAAAAGCCAACTGCTAAGTGAAAGAAAATACGTTTGCTGCTTGGATACGGCGTATTATCAACACTGGCACCCACAGATTGGTTACCAAAGTTGGATACCTCAGGGTTATAACCGAAGTAGTTGGTTATGGTGAACAGGTTAGTTGCCGATACCCCTAAACGCAAGCTCTGAACTGAATTATGCAGTTTATTTATCAGGTAAACTTTTGGTACACTGTAATAAAGTGAAACCTCTCTAAGCCTCCAGTAGCTGGCATCCTGAATAAACTCACGTGCTGTAACACCAGGGTTGCTTGGGTTTCTGGCCTTTCCGTTAGGTACGCCGGGCATACCCCAAAGGTTATCAACTACGCTCCAGTCAGCCGTTGTACCGCCCACGTCTTTTTGCTTGCGGGTAAGGTTAGAGTTGAAGTTACCGTAGCTTCTGTGCAGCAGGAACGAAAGCTCAAAGTTTTTAAAGAAAGTTAAGTTGTTTTGCCATGAAGCCTGAAACTTAGGTTGCGCATCTTCATACTGGGTTGATTGAAGCACACCGTCAGCATCGGCCACGTTTGGTGTACCATACCATGCTGTTGGCGATGCACCTACCCTTAACTGGTTACGGCCATAAATACTGAAACCGCTGCCCACTATTGAGTTAGGGATAGTTAGGCGCGTTACTTTAGTACGGTTATACCAATATTGTAAAGTACTGGTCCAGGTAAAGTTGGGCGTTTTAATAGGCGTACCACCCAATGTAAGCTCCATACCCTTGTTCTGCAGATCGCCAACAGGGTAGGCGTTAAATTGTGTAACACCTGTGCCCGAAGATATGGTATAAGGGTTTAGCAGGTTATAAACGTTTTTTACGTAGTAGGTACCCTCAAAAGTTAACCTGTTATTAAAAAAGCCCAGATCAATACCGCCTTCAATCTCTTGCGCGGTTTCAGGTTCAATAGCAGCGTTACCTACTGTAGTAGGGGTTACTGTACCTAATTTACCGTCAATAATTGTAGTGCCCAGCGGGTTAAAGGTTGCGCCATAGTTTGGCACACCACCCGTACGGCCAAAGGCAGCGCGCAGTTTCAATTGACTGATAGGCTCATATTTCCAGAAATCAAATTTGGTAATATTGATAGCTAATGAACCGCGTGGGAACGCGAAGTATTTATTATAGTTAATACCGTTCAGGTTTGATTTATCAAAACGGATACCTGCTGTACCAACAATTTTGTCTTCCCAGTTAAACTCCTGCTGACCAACAAACCCGATGTCTGTCCATTGCTGGAAGGTTTCGCTGGCTGTTCTAACGGTAGCGTTGTTAGGGTTGCGTTGCTTAGGCAGCAAACCTTCACCTTGTATCCAGCTAAAATCATTATTGGTACCCAGTTTAACAAAACCCACTTGCGATGTCATGTCGATCTTTTTAAACAGCTTCCAGTTGTCTATCAAGAACGCCTGGTAGTTGGTATTAAAGCTTCGGTTTTTTGAGTAGCGCGAAGCACCTGGATTGGGTTTGCTTTTTTGCGATTGCAAATCTTCAGGCATATAAACTTCTGCCTCTGTCAACACAAAATCAACTCCGCCAGAAAAGGTGAATTTTAAAGTATGGTTTGGCTTGTTAAGCAAAGTCATGTTTGAGCTGAACGACTGAATAAAACGATTGGTCGTTTCAGTATTTACCGCGCGGCCTGATATGGCTACAGGGCTATCAGCTGTATATCTTGAATCGGGATATACACCATCAACCGGGAGCAACTGCGCGTAGTTGGGCGTATAAGCTAAGGTATAAGGTACTGATACGCCACGGTTATCGTTACCGCTAAAGCCGCGTTGGTTGCCTGTGTTAAGATAGTTTGATCCTATTGAAAACGTCCAGAATTTGGTTAGCGTTTGATCCAAATTAAGTTTTATAGATCTGCGCTGAAAGCCGGTACGTTTCTCAATTCCCGTTTCGTCATTTAACCCTGCAGATAAGAAATACTTAGTTTTGTCGGTACCGCCTGCAATACTAATGCTGGTATTACTTATGTTGCCAATGTTACCGTATATATACTTTTCATAATCAGTTATTTTGCCTTCGGCCGTAGCTTTTTGCCACAGGGCAATCTCTGTAGCGCTGCCGCTACCCTTTGTACCGTTGCCAAACACATAATCAAATTTATTTTGACCTTGCGGACCAATCGGATCAAGGCTCCAATCAGATGATCCTAACAGCTTTGCTACTGATGAAAAGCCATAATCCTGGCTAACATTTACACGTGTTTGCCCAACCTTACCTTTTTTGGTGGTTATAATTACAACACCGGCATTAGCACGGGTACCGTAGATGGCACCGGCGCTTGGGCCTTTTAAAACATCAATAGATTCGATGTCGGAAGGGTTAATGTCCGACAAACGGTTAGTAACCTGATCCTGATTGGCACCTGCGCCACTAAACGGACCAGCACCTGCACCGGTAGCAAACTGCGAGTTATTTACAAACACACCGTCAATAACGTAAAGCGGTTCTGAGCTACCAATAATTGATGATATACCACGTAGTTTAATAGAAATACCACCACCCGGCGCGCCACTATTGGCAACAATGTTTGCACCAACTACTTTACCGCTCAAGGCACCATCAATGGTAACAGGCGGTGCAGAACCGGTAAGTTCTTTAGATGTAAGGTGCGATACCGCGTTTGCTGCATTGCTACGTTTTATGGTAGTTGCCAAACCCGATACTACAACCTCAGTTAAAGACGACTCTTCCATTTCTAACGTAATGGTAAAATTGGTAGCGCCGGTTGTAGCAATTTCGCGTGGTTTATAGCCAATGAATGACACCTGTAGTATGGCATCGTCTGGAATGTTACTCAATTCAAACTGGCCGGAAGCATCGGTAGCTGCCACCATCTGCGAACCTCTTACTTTAACTGTCGCGCCCGGTAAGGCCTCGCCTTTTTCATCCTGAACTTTACCTTTGATGTTTTTTGGCGGAAGCGCCTGTATTTTCTCGGGCGCGGGCTTTTTTTCGTTAATGATTATGGTATTGTTCTCAATTTGGTAAGTGAACGGCTGATCTTTAAATAAAAGGATCAAAGCTTCGGTAACTGTTTTGTTCTCAATACTTACCGAAACAGGTTTTGCCTTTTGTACTTCGTTGTACTTGTACAGAATAAAGTAGCCACTTTGCTGTTCAATGGTGTGTAAAGCTTTTTCCAATGGTATATTCTTTCCAGATAGGGTTATCTTCTGAGAATAAACCTTGGCGCTTAGCTGCATGCATGAAATTATGATAAGAAACACCGTTAACTTCATAATTATAAACACTTTGGGGAGAAAGAGCCGTAAAGTACTATGCCCTTTACAGAGAAAATTTAATTGCATATCTTTGCAAGGTTTGAGTGAATAAATTTGATTCTGTCATGGATCATTTAGCCTGCTCATATCATATTGCCGGAAGTGTTGGTAGCGCTTTCGGTTTTTTTTTGAGGGGCTATCGGGTGGGTTTGATAGCTATTTCATCATACGCGTTTTTTATTTTAGGGGATTAATAAATTTTTGTTAGCTATGGCAGCACTGTTATTTTTTTTCCTTCAATTTTAAAATGCACGTGCTCCAACTCTAGCAAATGCAACACCTGTGTTATGTTTTCGCCGCGCCCTATCTTCCCTACAAACTCATCATCCGGCATATTTTCTTCATATAATACATCCACATCATACCAGCGGGCCACCTGGCGCATTATGTGTTTAATGTCAACCCTGTCAAATTTAAAGTAGCCGTTCTTCCAGGCCACCGCTTCGTCAATGTTGGCGGTTTTAACCAGTATGCCGCCATTTTTACCAACCACCGCTTGTTCACCTGGCTTTAACAAACTTGTATTACCATGCTCCCGTACTTTTACTGACCCTTCAAGCAGTGTTGTTTTAATGTATTCTTCGTCGGCATAAGCCATCACATTAAAATGTGTGCCTAACACCTCAATATTTTGATTGCCTGCCGCTACGTGAAAAGGCTTGCTTTTATCTTTTGCCACTTCAAAATAAGCCTCGCCGGTAACCGTTACGTTGCGCTCATTACCCACAAACGCTGTTGGATAAGTTATTGACGATGCCGAGTTAAGCCATACATCGGTACCGTCAGGCAGCGTTAATCTGTATTGCCCGCCGCGCGGCGTGGTCATGGTGTTGTAAAGTACCTTATCTGCAGTGCCGGCGTTGCCGTTGTAAACTATACCACCAGTTGCCGACTTAACTATCTGTGTATTACCCTGCCGGGCCAGCGTTCCGCTTTCCGCATCATTCAAGTTAATTGTCGACCCATCCTGCAACGTAAGCGTTGCTTTGTTACTACCCGGCGCAATTATTACTTTATTAACCTTTGCCTGCACCTGCTGTGGCAACTTAAGAGGTTGATAGTAGTAAGTATAGAAACCATCAAAAAGCAACACCACCACCGTCAATAAGGCTGCTATCTTAACTATTAAAGGTCTGTAAGATGTTGTATTTGCGCCGGCTGGCTCTTCCACCTCTTCTTCAACCTTTATTTTATCCTTCAGCTGGTTAAAAGCTTCGTTAAAAGACTTTTCAGGATAATGCACCTGCCTGTTTTCTTCAAGCGAATAACTTTTCAGCTTTTCGGCAATGAGTGTTCTTAACTCATCTTCCTTCCCGTAAGAGGTGAATTGCTTTAGTAATAAGGCTACTTCCTGCTTTGAACAATCATTGTTCAAATAGCGCCTGAATACATCTGCAAGATTTTGGTCCTCTTTCAATTTTCTGACATTTTAATGTAGTACGGTCAGAATTTAAAATACATCGGCTTGTTTTAAAAAAAAATAAAAAAAACCTGCAATTATTATCACTATCACCAACAATAAAGGCAATTGTTGCAATTCTAAGAAAAACAAGAGGTTTGGTAGATAAAAACAGCGCTTAGTAACAGCGATGCGTTAACTTATATTTGCAGATAGTATAAAAAACTTTCGCACTGCACGTGATGCTTTAACAATATGCTCGTTGATGGTAGAAATAGAGATACCAAGCGATTTGCTCACCTCGTCATAACTTTTGCCTTCAATTTTGCAAAGCTTGTATATTTCTTTACGGCGCGGGGGTAAGTTCTCTACTGCCTGGTTAAAAAGCTGATTGCTTTCTTTATAAAAGATATAGCGTTCAATATTATTGCTGTTGGATGAGCCAACATTAACCAGGTGATCGTGCAGTTTTCTATTCAGTGCTGCTTTTCTGAAAAAATCATATACCAGATTTTCGGATATTTTGAACACATAAGCCTGAAATGAGCGCTCCGGATCTAGGTTATGCCGGTTAACCCATATTTTTACAAACGTTTCCTGCAAAATCTCTTCAGAATCATCTGTAGATTTTATCATTCTGAAAATATTATGATACAATCTTGCCCTATAGTTGTGATATAGCTGACCAAAAGCCGACACATCGTCTCCTTTTACCAATTTTACCAGTTCTATTTCAGTTAATGCTAAATAATTTTCAGAAATACCGCTCACCTTTGAAATTATTTTAACCAAATATATCCAATTCGCCTATTATTTAAAATAATTGCAAGTATTTGGTTTAATAAATAGTAAATTTTTAATCAAATAGTCAAAATCATGCAAAAAACGAATCTTAATAGATTTAAATCATAGTTAAATTATAAATATTACAATTACTTACTGACTTATAAGTCATATTTTTGTATCATAAAAGATACTTTAATATTAAAATACAATCAATTTTATACGTTATAACGCATAAAATTTTGAAGATTGCGGTAATTACGTTCATTTATTAACAAAGCCTATGCTAATTCCTTATTAAAACTTCCTTTTAAAAAAAATCGGGCAGACTTGATGTTACAAGCCTGCCCGATAAAATAGCCGGAGCGGAAATTATATTCTTAATGACTAAAACTACCCTTGGCGTAAATACTTTTTATTTACTTTTTAACTCTTTTCCTGCAATATCTTCCCAACGGTAGTAATGAAAAGTTTTATCATCACTCATGGTAACAAATAAACCATGTTTAAAAGTGTTGTTTAACGGAACATTTACCACGTCTGATCCATCGCTTTGGCGCGCCGCTACATTAACTATTTTTAAAAGCTTATGCTCATACGGGCTTTTCTTTGTGCCTTCGCGACTGAAGATCTGGAAACGGTTAGCGCCTTGATCTGAAACCAGAATATATCCTGTAGTATCACTCAGCTTATAGATCGATATTCCTTCATGATCTGCTTTGAAACCACTTGTACCAAAAATGGCTAACTGCTTATCGCTCTTATCAGGGTCAGCATCATACTCACGTACGCCAACCTGCTCATCTGAGTAGTAAATGTGTTTCAACTCATTATCAACCGCAATTGATTCAATTTCTTTTTTGCCACTGTATTGGCCAAATTTACGTACCAGTGTAGCTTTAACATTGCCCGTACCGTCATCACTTAGCAAATATTGCCACAAATAACCGCCTGTTGTAGGTCCACTTTTTCGCCCGGCAATGGCATACATCTTACCATCGGCAGCGGTGTAAATCGATATACCCATCAGGTCGCGGTATTCGGTTCCTGTTTCGCCTGTAAAAATTTCAATTCCGCCCTTATCAACCGGCTTCATATCCGGTAGCGAAAAAATGCGCAACTTATGTGTGATACGCTCGCTGGCTATGGCTATGTCGGTAGGTTTACCGCCCAACATTAAACCGTAAGCCAGGTCAACATTGTTAGGTCTTTTTAAACCACGAACCACTTTGCTTTGAATGATCTTACCATTTAAATCAAAAACATACAATGCACCATCGGCATCTTTATCGGTACCAATAACCAAACTTTTAGCCGGATCTGCCTTGTTAACCCAAATGGCCGGGTCATCGGTATCATATTTAACCGGCTCGGTTATTATTACCGGTTTAACTTCGGCAACATCTGTTGAATCTGTGCCTACAGCAGTAGAAGAACCTGCATTTTGCTGGCATGCCGTATTCATCAGCATACCGGCAAATGCTGCGGCGTATATTATATTTATCTTAATATTCATTAACTACAATTTTTATTGATCTTATAATTTTACTCCAAACGCGCCAACAAAGGCTGACGGTGCAGGCGATACATAAGTAACACCGTTAACAACTAAACCACCGGCATGATTACGTGTAAAAGTGGTAATACCTTTTGTTAAAGCAGGCGAGTTACCTTGTAAATGAAAATCCCAGGCTGTGTTAAAATCAGGGCTGGTCATTGGGTTGCTCAACGGATAGTTAACAAATTTAGGATCGTTAGCACCAGCTACGTTGCTTATCTGGTCGTTAGTACCCGCAACAATCTCACTGTTTGGCTGAAACTGGTTCACGGTAGTTTGATCATAACCATAATACCAATTGTTGCTGTATTTAGAACGATTGTCTTCAGGCTTTTTAGTATCACGTTTTACACCAAAACGGGCATTAGCAAAAAGATTATTATATAGTTCGGCACGTACAGACGATTCTAACCAAACAGAACCACCTTTTGCAGTTGGTCTTCTCCAACCGGTGTTTACCATGGTGTTGTTGTAAGCAATTATATAGGCCTGTGGTACCCTGTCGCCAGCGTTAGATAATTTAAGCGCATTGGTGTTAGCACTGTAAACCAGGTTATAAGCTATATCTGTAATACAGCCCGATTTAAAGTTCATGGCCTCGCCGCCGCTTACGCCGGTAGTGTAAAACACGTTATTGGCAAATATGCTTTTACCACCTTCAATGTAAGTACAATCTTCCTGGAAGTTGCGGATAACGCTGTTAACTACTATCAGCTTGCCGTTAATATTAGAAAACCATAGCGCAGGCAAGTTCTCGCCGGCTACCGCTTTGTATAAACCTTGTTTTACTGATGTAGAAGCATCAGAAGTAGTGGCGCCGCCGTACTCTAAAATGGTATGGTCAAGTACCAACTCATCGCAGGTTGTAGCTGCTAAAATACCGCCCCAAAGTTTACCAAACTTGTTAGCGTCTGTTTTGTAAACATCGCTTACAGTAAATTTAACCGGGTTTTCTGCTGTTCCTAATGAGTATAATCTGCCTTTTATAACCACCTCTGGCTTTGCGGTTACATCCATTAATACAGTAACACCTTCTTCAATAGTTAAGGTTTTTCCTTGCGGAACTATAATGTCGCCTTTAATTTCGTGCACGCTGCCTTTTGTCCAAACGCCTGATACCTCACCGGTTGCCGATCCGTTTTCGGGCGTGGTGTCAACGTCTATGTTGGCTTTTTGGCAAGCTGTAAAGGCCAGGGCCGTTAAGCTTAATACTGTGAATAGTTTTGCAATTTTCATATCTTTTGTTTTAATATGTTCTTTATTAGTTCAGTTTGTAACGTATGCCTATAAAGTAGCTTTGTCCGTAATAATCGCTGCGTATTAAAGTCTGGCCATTTGATACAATGTTTTCTTTAATAGCCGCGTTAGCCGGGTTAGTACCTTTAATAAACAACTTGGTTGGCGTATTAAGCAAGTTATTAGCTTTAATAAATACGCTTATGCCGCTTTTAAATCTTTTCTCGGCAGATAGGTCCATCTGTACAAAGCCTTTTTGCCAAAGGTCATTGTTAAGAAATTGCGATACTGTGTTTATACGTTCGCCGGTGTAAGCTGCCGCCACTTGTGCCTCAATGCCTTTTTTGGTGTCTTTGAATAATAAAGACAGGTTACCAACATGCTCAGACTGTCCATATAATGGGCGAGATTGATCAACCAAAAACGGTTCGATATTACCTGTAGTAGAGTTAATACGTCTTGATGTTTTTGGAGTGGTTATGCGCGAATGCGTGTAGGTGTAGTTGGCTTTTATACCTATTTCGTTAAAATACTTAATGTAATCTGCCTCTAAACCAAAGTTGTTGGCGGTACCAAAATTACCTGGGGTGTAGTAAATGTCCTGTCCGCGGGTAGCATCCGGTTGGAAAGTGTACTCAATAGGATCTTTAATTTTTTTGTAGAAAGCGCCTACTAATAATTGCTCTGCCGCGCCCGGGAATAACTCATAACGCAGATCATAATTGTCTGCCAGGGCACGTTTCAAATCAGGATTACCACGTTCAACAAACTCTTCGTTCACAATTTTGCTCGGTATAATCTCATAAAAACCAGGGCGGTTAAGCGCTTTGTAGTATGATGCATGTAACTGTGCTTTATCAGTTAAGTGGTGTTTAACTGTTATGCTCGGTAATACATCTGTGTAAACCTGGCTGCCGGTTGGCCTTGTTTCGCCAGCAGCGAATAATAAGCCATAACCCTGATCGGTGTGTTCAACTCTTACACCACCGGTAACTTCAGTTTTGTTGGATATTAATTTAAACATACCATAAGCGGCAGTGGTTTTTTCGCTGGCGTTGTAGGTAAGTGGATTTTGTACAGCGCCTGTAGGGTTTGATACCAGCAGGTTAAGGTCTGTATAGTTTTTAAAATCAGTGCCGTATTGCGGCGCGGTACCATCAGACTTTAACGGAAGATACAAGTTGTACTTGTTAAAAAAGCTGGTTCTTTGTTTATCGCGGTATAAACCACCGGCCATCACATCAAATTTGCTTCTATTGTTAAATATGTTGTAGGTCAGATCTAAATATCCTGCCTTATCTTCATCCGTATTGCGTTCCCAACGGCGTTCAACGGGGTTAGTGTTAACCAAAGACAAACGCTTATCTACATTATTTTGGCGGATACCATTTAAGCTGATAGTAGTGTTGTCAGGTACTTCGTTCTGTGCTGATGAATAAACGGCCGACCATTGAATTTTAAACTTATCGTTAAACAATCTATGATCGCCATGCAGGGTGCTATTGTAAATTTGCTGCTGGGTTAAGCGGCTGCGGGTTTGGTAAGTAAGTTCTGCATTACCTGCAGCGGGCTGGTAGGTACTGCCAGTGTAATTGGTGCTCACCGCATCGCGCAGTTGTTGGTTTACAAGATTTACGTACACATTGTACAAGCTTATCTTGTTATTTTTATCAAATGCATAGTCAACTTTACCATGTAAACCTAAGCGTTTTTGCTGCTCAGAGTATTCGCGATAGATCTGACTGGTGATAACCGCATATTGATCTGTACCTGAAACAGCTGAGTTGTAAAACGTGCTGTTGCTGCCACGGTAAGTATTTTGGTAACTGCCTGCTACAACAACGCCTAATTTACTATCCAAAAAGCGCTGACCGATAGACAAGCTACCAATTAGGTTGGGTGCGGGTTTTTTGGAAGTATAATCTAAAGTACCTTTAGTAAAATCGTTAGCTGTGGCATTGTAGGTACGTCCGTGTAACTCATAA
>Ga0247817_10000468_pt1 | contig 22692 bp, 22 predicted proteins | sample UWRJL212509R1_FD_178010 | JGI IMG/M metagenome (GOLD analysis project Ga0247817, IMG submission 178010) | Plant litter microbial communities from Arlington Agricultural Research Station in Wisconsin, United States - UWRJ-L212-509R-1 | ecosystem: Environmental > Terrestrial > Plant litter >...
ACCGGCGCCGCACCGCCCTGCGGTTCGACGAGCGTGCGGCCGGGTGCTCCGACAGCCAGATCTGCCTGATCGACCTGCGACTGCTGCCAGGTAGCGAGGAACGACAGGCTGAACGTACCCACGGCGAGCGCGAGGCTCAGCAGAAGTACAGCGGTTGCCGCACGCTGAGCGCGGCGGCCGATCTCCCACGCCGCGAGGGGCAGAACGAGCCCGCGTGCGCGAGAACCGAAATGGCCAACGAGTCGTGCGACGAGCGGCAGCAGTCGAAGGCACCCGAACGCACCCGCGAGCAACACGATTGCCGGGCCGACAACAAGAATCGGGTCGATCGCGAGCGACGAAGAACCATCAACGGGTGTTTTGTACGAACTGAGCTGCGCGTAGGCGACCCCCGCAAGCACAAGCAGCGCGATATCGAGACCGGTTCTGGTCACCTTCTGGCGCCCTCGGCTCTTCGTCTCGTCGGCGGTCGCTGAACCCCGGGTCAGCAGCGGCGCGATCAGCACAACGATAAAGGCCGCCCCAGTGACACCGGCAGTGACCCAGGCGAGCGGAGTGACACTCGCGGTCGCAGGAACCCCGGCAGAAACCGCCGCCGGTATTGCGGCAAACGCTCGGTAAACGAGCGTTGCGAGAAACGGACTCACGAGGGCTGTGACAAGGCCGAGCACCACGGCTTCGACGACGGCGAGCGCCAGCACGTGACCGGTCGATGAGCCGCGCGACCGCATGAGTTGACGGTCGCCCGCACGCGCATCGGCGAGAAGCCTCGCCGTCTGACCGATCGCTGCGATGGCAAGCACAAGCAGCAGCAGGCTCACGACGATGACCGTCGAGCGCGTGACGATCAGGCTAGAGGCGACAGAACGTACGCCCTCGCCCACGTGAGAGTCGTAGAACAGGCTTGCGCTCGCGCTGCCGAGCGCCTGCCGCATGTCGAAGTCGGCATCGTCGAGGCGCTCGGCCAGGGGACCAAGTTCTGCGACACTCGTGCCGCTCAGGTCGGGGACGACGGTGAGTTCAATGCGGCTCGGCTGCACGTCGACCGCCGAGAGCCCACCATCGCCGACGATCAGCGGGCCAAAGGCGTGGATCGGCTCGAAGTCCATAATGCCCGGGCGCGGAAACGCCGGGTCGTTACCGTTGCCGCCGAGCAAGTCTGAATCCCAGAACTCGTCCGTCTCGTCAATGGCGGCATAGATGGCTCCGACGGTGAGCTCGGTGTCGTCAACCGTAAACGTGTCACCGACGCCGAGGTCAAAGACGGTGGCGGCGGACTGTGGCAGCGCGACCGTGAGCGGAGCCGCGACATCCACCCATTCGCCCTCGATGAGACTCGCATGGTCTTCGATGCCATCGAGTTCGGCGTAGTAAGCGGAAACCGGATTCGTCGACTCGAGACCCGCCGCAAAGAGGTTCGTTACGGAGCGGCTCGTGGTGTCGAGTGTGGCTGCCGGGCCGAGGATCACGCTCAGCTCTGACTCGACGAGTTCGCGAGTGTCGGCGACGGTCTCGCTCGGATTCACAAGGGTGATGTCGACGCGGGACTGGCTGTCTGGCAACTCAGCGAGCGCCGAACTCACACCGTTTTGCTCGGTCGTTGTGACGAGGATCCCGAGTGTTGTCAGCAGCGTGCAGGCCAGGATTGTGACGCCGAGCACGGCACCGATAAGGCGCCACTGGGCACGCCAGCGACGCACCGTTGTGCTCACCAGCCAGCTCACGCACAAACCCCCATCGGTCGTCACACTGGGGATGAGACTACCTAATGAATGGGCGAGCCTCGGCAGGCGCGGCTTGGATGTCGCGTCCGCTGCCCGGGCACGCGACGGCGGCACGGGCTGCAACCCGGGCCACGGTGCGGAACCCCTGCCGCGACCTCGCAAACCCCCGGCGAGACTCCGCGAGTGCGTCAGGCGTCGAGGCCCGCCACGAGTGCGCGGCCAATTTGTGTGAGCTGCTCGACTTGCTGCGGGCTGAGTTGCGCGAACGCTTTCTCCCGCACGTCAGTCGCTTGTCGCGGCGAGACATGCCGCACGAGATCGATGCCGGCCTGGGTGAGCTGCACGATGCGCACGCGACGGTCGTCGGGGTCGACGCTGCGCGCCATCCAGCCCGACTTCTCCATGCTTGCGACGGCGTGGGTGATGCGGCTCACCGAATACCGTTGCGTCGCGGCAAGTTCGCCCATCGTCATGCGCCGGTCGGGCGACTCGTACAGAAACACGAGCACCTTGTAGTAGGCGTGCGGCAGGCCGCCATCGCGCTGCGACTGCCGGTCGAGCGCATCGTCGAGCACGTGACTGGCAAGCACCAGGGAACGCCACGCTTCGTTCTGCTCACGAGTGAGGGCCATGCATCCACTCTATGGGAATACTTGAGATCTCAACTAAGTTGGACTGGGTGCGACGTGAGATACCCAAGCGCCGCAGAAAGGCTCACCATGACGAACGTGCTCGCCGCAGACACCTCCATGGGCGCAGTGACGCTCAAGGTCGGCAATGTCGACGCGATGGCGAAGTACTACCGTGATGGCGTCGCCCTCGAAGTGCTCAGCGAGGAGGCGGGATCCGTGACACTTGGCCGCGGAACCACTCCCGTTGTGATTCTCGAGCACGCACCGGAGCTGAAGCACGCGTCCCCGCGCGATGCCGGGCTCTTTCACACGGCGATCCTTTTCGACAGCGAGGCTGCTCTCGCGGCAGCCGTCTATTCGGTCGCACAGCTCTACCCGAATACGTTCACGGGCAGCTCCGACCACCTCGTGAGCAAGGCGTTCTACTTCACCGACCCCGAGGGCAACGGCGTTGAGCTCTACTGGGACCGCGACCGCTCCACCTGGAGCTGGACCCACGGCACGATCGAGATGGGCACCCTCTTTCTCGATCCCAATGCGTTTCTGCAGCAGAACCTCACCCAGGAAGCCGTCGACCAGCCCATGATCGGCGGCGCGTCGGTGGGTCACGTGCACCTTCAGGTCGGCGACGTTCAGAGCGCGCACGACTTCTACGTCGACAAGCTCGGCTTTGAGCAGACGATCAACTACGGCGGCACAGCGCTCTTTGTCAGCGCTGGCGGGTACCACCACCACATGGCGATGAACGTCTGGAACTCCGCGGGCGCAGGCCCGCGCCTGCCCGCTCTTGGCCTCGGCCAGATCGACATCACGGTTCCGACGACAGAAGATGTCGCATCCATCACCGAAAGACTCAAGCATTTCGGGGTCGCGACGCGCGACGACGGCCAGACCGTGTCGTTTGATGACCCGTGGGCGAATCTCATCCGCGTTTCTGCCTGATCTGCCCCTAGTCTTGCGGCATGACAACTCCTCTTCCCGAGCTGCTCGCCAAGGTCGAAACGCTCAACGACCCCGCTAACCCGTTCACGTACGTCGTCGAAGACGGCAAGATCATCGGCAAATGGGACATCGTGAAGGCCCAGTCGCTGTTCCCGACCGAGTACAAGACGATCGACAAGAAGTTCGCTGTCATCATCACGCTCGATGAGGGCAAGGGCACCTGGAAGCCGCGCGAGACCGACTCTGAGGCGCGCTCTAAGGTCGACGCGAGCGGCATCAGCTTCGGCGGAGAAGCCAACACGTTCTCGGGCAAGCGCACGCAGAAGTCGTTCAGCTTCACACTCGGTGGCGTCAACAAGACCGAAGACGGGCTCAGCCCCGTGCTCAAGTGGTCGTTCGACTCCGACAAGATCAAGGGTCCGCTCTTCGACTTTCTCGAGGCCGAGGGCTGGAAGCGCAAGAAGGGCCTCTTCGGCTAATGCAGCTCTCTGATGGATCGTGGCGGTGTAGAAACTGCGGCGACGATCATCATGGGCTCGCCTGGTCATTTGGAACGGACGCTCCTCTCACCTGGCAAGTGACGACGCAGGCCGATCGCGACGCAGGCGAACTCACGAATGACCAGTGCGTTGTAACGCTTGACGGCGTAGTCAGCTACTACGTGCGAGCGAACATCGAGCTCGAGGTCGTCGATGCGCCCGGTCGCATCTTCAGCTGGTCGGTGTGGATCTCGCTGAGCGAAGCGAGCATGACCATCGTTCACGAGAACTGGAACAACCCCGACCGCGCCAGCATGGAAACGCGGTTCGGGTGGATCAACACGATGCTGCCCTACGAGCAGCCAACCGTCGGTCTCGCGTCGATGATGCACTCGCGAGAACCGGGCAAGGTGGGGTACCTGCACCTCGACCCGTCGGCTGATCATCCTTTGGTTCATGAGCAGCTCAACGGCATCACGATTCACCGCGTGGCTGAGCTCAACGAACTGAGCTCTCGCGGGTGAGGTTTCGATACGGCGCTGGCGCGCCTACTCAACCAGCGCCCGTGGTTAGTCGACGAGCTCGTCGATCTCCGTGATGACATCCCACGCGCCATCCTCCTCGTTCGAGAGCACCACAACGTCGATGTCCTGTTCGAGGTAGTGGCGCACGATGCCGCTCGCGCCCGTGTTCATTCCGTCTTTGTAGTACGAGCGCACGGTGCCGTCTTCGTTGAGATCGAACTCGAGACCGAAGCCGTACTTGGTCTCTTCGTCGTGCTCGACCTGGGGCGAGAAGAACTCCTCCGTGTACTCGGCGTCGAGCAGGCGACCGTCTTGCACGGCGTCGAGAAACTTGAGCAGGTCGGCGGCGGTGACGTGCGCACCGTCGGCCGGTGAGCCGATGGGCGGGTAGCTGTAGATGTTCGACTTCCAGATGCCGTCTTCGCGGCGGTCCCAGCCCTCGGCGATGCGAGGAGCGGCGTCGCGTCGGTCGTAGAAGCCCGAGTCACTCATGCCCGCTGCGGCGAAGACCTCGTCGAAGACATACTGGCGGTAGGGAACACCGGTGACCTTTTCGAGCGCGAGCCCGGCGAGGATGTAGCCGACGTTACAGTAGCGGCACTCGACACCGGGGTCAGCGTTCGGCTCCTTGTTGACGAACTGCGGCAGGTAGTCCTTTGTGTCGATGAAGCGGTAGTTCGGAGTGTCAACGAAGAGGTCTTCGTATGACTCGCCGTCTTCTTCATCGGCGTCATCGCGAATGCCGCTCGTGTGGGTGAGGAGGTGCAGCAGGTTGACCTCGATAGGAATCTGCGTGCCCTCGAGCGCATCGACGTAGTGGTGAATCGACAGCTCGAGATCGAGGTTGCCCTTGCCGACCTGCTGCAGCACCGCGACAGACGTAAAAAGCTTGGTGATGGATGCGACGTCGAAACGTGTGTCGAGCGTGTTCGGCACGTTCCACCGTCGACTCGCCAGCCCGGACGCGTGCTCGAAAATCGTGCCGCCGGACTTTCGCACAAGCACTACCCCGTTGAAGTCGTGTTCTTCGAGAAATGCGGCGAGTGCTGAGGTATCCATGTGTCGAGCCTAGCGAGGCGCATAGCATTGGTGCGTGCCCGGCCTCCGTCAGATCGACCCGCACCTGCTGAGTCGGGTCGCGATGGTTCCCGTGGCGCCCGTGCTTTTTGCGCAGGGTAAACGACTGCGCCGCACTACCCCGTTGTTGCCGGATGCCGCGCTGCCCTGGTCGGGACTCTTCGACTCGCGCACCTCGACCGGCCAACCCGCGCTGCGGCTGCTTGTGCTCGGCGATTCGACAGCGGCCGGCGTCGGCGCGCAAACACAGAACGAAGCGCTTCCCGGAAACCTCGCCCGCGAACTCGGCACCCGATGGGGCATGGATGTCGCGTGGATCGCGATGGGAGCGAACGGGGCCACGGCGCACGACCTCGTCGAGCGCTTTCTGGGGCCGGCGACTGCGGAGCCCTACGACTTCGTATTCCTCACTATCGGCGCGAATGACGCCCTCGGTATCCGCTCGCGCCGAGCGTTCGGGCGCGACCTGCGCGTCATCCTGTCGGCGCTTCGAACGGCCTCGCCCGACGCCACGATCATGATGTCGTCGCTGCCCGCCTTCTTTCGGTTCGTGCTGCTCCCGAACCCGTTGCGCTTCAACCTCTACCTGCACTCGCAGAACCTCGAGCGCGAGGCTCGCTACGTCGTCACTGACTACCCCGGTGTCATCATGTCTCCTCCTCCACCGCCCTACACAGAGGGCTTCTTTGCGACAGATCTTTTTCATCCCTCGGCGAGCGGCTATCGCGACTGGGCAGAGTTCGCCGTCAACGATGCCTTCGAGCGCGGGCAGCTCACATGAGCGCCGGACGCGGCGAGCGCGGCACCGCCCCTCGCGTGAACTCCGTGACAGCTGACCGCATCGGCAACGCACTCGCGAGCCAGCGCGCCCGCCGCGGGGTTGGCTACGGCAGCCGACTGCTCGCCTTTGTGCTCGCGCCCTACCTCTTTCCGCAGAGCCGCGTGATCCTCTCGCACCTTCCTGTGTTGCCCGAAGCGGAAGCCGATTGGGAGGGAACCATTGACGGCCCCGACCCTCTGCGCCTGCTTGTGCTCGGCGACTCAACTGCCGCCGGCGTGGGCGTCGAGTCGATAAGTGATGGCCTCGCTGGCAACCTCGCACGTGAGCTCGCCGCAGGCCTCGGTCGCGGCATCCACTGGAGCGTTATTGCCCGATCGGGAGCGACGACCGGCGAGATCCGCAACTTCTTTCTCGGGCTCGCCTCGCGACAGCAGTTCGACATCGTGTTTGTGACGACCGGCGTCAACGACGTGATGCAGCTGCGCACAAAACGCGCGTTCGCGTCAGACCTCGCGCTCATTCTCGACGGCCTCGAGACTGCATCGCCGGATGCGTCGATCATTCTGGCTGGGATCCCTCGCATGGAGCACTTCACCTCTCTTCCTGATCCGCTTGGCACGATTCTTGGTGCACGGGCGTACCGCATGAACACCGCTGCCCATTCGGTGCTCGCGGCACACCCGCGCATTGTGCACACTCCGCCGTGGCCGATCGAGGCCCCTGGCTTCTTTGCGCGCGACAATTTTCATCCCTCCGCTACCGGGTATGCGGCGTGGGCACGGAAGGCTGTGGACTATTGGCTGTCACGTCGCTCGGTGAAGTAGTAGAGGCGATCGAGGCCGCGCGCCGATCTGACAACAGGATGCTTGTCGGCATCGCGGGCGAACCGGGCGCGGGCAAGTCGACGATCGCCGCGCTCGTTGTCACGGCGCTCGGCCCGACTGCTGCACTGCTGCCGATGGATGGCTACCATCTGCCGCAACAGCGCCTGCGCGAGCTCGGCCGGCGCGACCGCATGGGGGCTCCCGACACCTTCGATGTTCCGGGGTTCGTTGACGCGGTTGCACGCGTAAAGAATTCAGGCTCGACACAGTTCGCTGCAGACTTCGACCGCGAGATTGAAGAACCGGTCGCCGACGCACTTGCATTCGGGCCTGAATTGTTGACGATAGTCGTCGAAGGAAACTACCTGCTGCTCTGGCCCGAGGTGCACGAGCTGCTCGACCTGACGTTCTTCGTCGACGTCGACGCCGCGATCAGGCAGCAGCGCCTCATTGAGCGTCACATTCGCTTCGGCAAGTCACCGCACGACGCGCGCGCCTGGGCTCTCGGGCCCGACGAGGCGAACGCCCGCGTCATCCATGAGTCCGCTGCCCGGGCAGACGATGTGATTCGCCTGCCCTAGTCAGACGGTTAGTAGGCCGACCGGTACGAGAAGTAATAGCCGTCGACCAGGTAGCCGGTCGGCTGCCCCCACCTGCACGCAGTCACAATCTTGTAAGCGCGGTTCGCGATGAACTTCTGCTGAACCTTTGCGCAGTTGCTCTTCAGCAGGTAGGTGCCGTTGTAGTAGATGCCGTTCGCAGCTTGTGCTGGCGCGGCCAGGGCCCCCGACCCGAGAATTACGCTTGCCGCTACAACTGCGGAAACGGCGAGCTTGCGTGCTGTGAACATGGGGTCCTCCTTGGCTGAGTCCAACTTCGTCCCTCCGAACGTACCGGGCGGCTCCTCATCTACCCATGGGTTGACCTGCCCATGTACAGCGCTAGGCTGCGGCTTTTACTGCGCAGTGCGGAGTTGTGAGTTGCGCACTCTCGCGGCGCGAAGGAAGGAGCCGAACTCACAAGTGCGCGCGAAAAAGCCCCCGCACCGAAGCACGGGGGCTCTTTCAACAGCGCTAGACGGTTGTTGACTCTGGTACAACCTCAGCCGCAGGCTTCTGCGCCCATGCCGGCAGCGACGGCTTCGCGAAGAAGATCGACGCGATGATGCCGATGACCGCAACCGCCGCGGGAAGGAACATCGACTGCCCCATCGCGGCGCTGAATCCCTCTGCGACCGCGTCGGGCATCGAGCCGCTGAAGCCTTCGCCGCTTGCCGAAGCGCCAGCGCCGAGCTCGGCCGTGAGGCGTGCCTGCATGAGCGCCGCGATTGCTGCGGAACCGAGAACCGCACCAATCTGGCGGGTCGTGTTGTAGACACCCGAGCCGGCTCCTGCGAGGTGCATCGGCAGGTTGCGGGTTGCCGTCGATGACAGCGGCGCCCAGATTCCGGCGTTCGCGAGCCCGAGGAGAGCGGCCGGGAAAAGCAGCACCCAGATCGGCACATCCGGCGAGAGCAGCGTGCCGAACCAGAACAGCGCGATGGCGAGAAACACGAAGCCCGTTCCGGCGATCCAGCGCGGGTTGACCCGGTCGACGAGCTTGCCGACGACGGGTGCGAGACCGCCCGAGATCACGGCCATCGGGATGAGCATAAATGCCGACTGCGTGGGGGTCAGCTCGCGCACCGACTGGAAGAAGATCATAAGCGGCAGCACCATTCCGGTGATGACGAAGCCCATGGCCGTGATGGCGATGTTTGCGAGCGAGAAGTTGCGGTCTTTGAAGAGACCGAGCGGAAGCAGCGGCTCACCCTTCTGCACCGCCTGCCAGATGACGAAGGCAATAAGAACGACGACTCCGGCGCCGATGAGCAGCGGCACGGTGATGAAGCCAGTGATGGTTCCCCAGTCGTAGGTCTCACCTTCCTGCAGGCCGAAGACCACGAGGAAGAGGCCAACGCCCGACAGCACAACACCGAGAATGTCGAACTTGTGCGGGTGCGTTGTGAGCGACGGAACGAGGCGCCAGGCGAGAACGAAGGCGACGATTCCGACGGGAACGTTGACGATGAAGATCCACTCCCAGCCGAAGCCGTCGACGAGAACGCCACCGAGAATCGGGCCCACGAGTGTTGCGACTCCGGCGGTAGCGCCCCAGAGTCCCATCGCTGCACCGCGCTTGTTCGGCGCGAAGATGCGGGTGATGACAGCCATCGTCTGCGGCGTCATAAGCGCCGCGCCCAGCCCCTGAACGACGCGGGCGATGATGAGCATGTTGATGTCACCGGCGAGACCGCACCACAGCGACGACAGCGTGAAGATCACGAGGCCCGACAGGTAGAGATTCTTCGGTCCGAAGCGGTCGCCGAGGCGACCGGTAATAAGAAGGGGCACGGCGTAGGCGAGCAGGTAGGCGCTGGTCACCCAGACGACTGCCGCGATCGACGCGTCGAGGTCTTCAATGATCGCGGGGGTTGCGACCGAGACGATCGTCGAGTCGACGAGGATCATAAAGAATCCGATGACGAGCGCCCAGAGCGCTGGCCACGGCTTTGCTATTACTTCTGGCTGGTTCATTTTTAGTCCTTGATGGTGTGCTGGAGGCCCGCAGGTTTCTGCGCCTCCCAGTCGATGGCGCCGCTCTCGAGGTCGACGATGAGTTGTTCAAGCCAGGCAACCTCGGCCTCGTGCATGGCAATGAGGTACGGCGCGTCGAGCAAAAAGCGCGCGGGCACCCCCTTCGCCTGAACGTCGGCGTACTCGCTCATTCCCTGCTCGCGATCGACGGCGAGGGCCGCGAGTCGGGTGCGAAGGAGTTGAACGACCTTGGGCAGTGGCAGGTTGTGAGCCTCGCCGATGGCGAGCGGAAAGCGCGGGTATTCGTTAATCGGTTCGGCAATGAGCTCTTCGACCCGATCGAGAAACTGTTCGTGACCGTCGTCGGTGATCTCGTAGGTTGTGCGCTCTGGCCGGTTGCCCTCGCGGTCGATGCCCGTGGCACGCACGAGTCCGGCTTCTTCGAGCTTGTTGATGGCGTGATACAGCGAGCCGGGTCGCACCTTGACGATGCGGTCTTCCTTGCGCAGCAGCAGCACCTGATACATCTCGTACGGATGCATGGGGCGCTCGGCGAGCAGCGCGAGCGCCGCCATTCCGAGCGGCATGAGTTCGTATGACACGTGTATTCCAATGTGATTGTTCGGCGTGAAGTATTCCAGATGGAATATACGCCTGCCCGGGCACGGAACACAAGCCCGTACGCTCAATAAATGCGCTACCTCGCCCTCGCCGCCGTTCTCCTCCTGGCCGGCTGCGCGACGACGCCCGCCGAAACTCCCGCCGAAGACACCTCCCTCGCATTTACGGCGTTTCAGGGCGAGTGGTCTTCACCAGAGACGATGGATGCCTCGGCCGACGCCATCACCGTGCTCGCCGTCGACGGTCTCAACTTTCTGCCCGGCGGCGCTGGGCTCACCGAGTCGAGCGACGCCCAGCGCGGGCTGCTCGACCACGCGCACGCGAAGGGGCTCGAGGCCGAGCTGATGGTCGGCAACTTCGACGCGACCCTGGGCGACTTCAGCGAAACACTCGCGTACGACACGCTCTCTTCGTCCAGTGCCCGGGCAGCGGTCATCGCCGAGCTCGGCACAATCGTCGAGACCCAGGGCTGGGACGGCATCAGCATCGACCTCGAATCACTTGAGAGCCGCGACACCGAACTACTGTCGGCATTCTCGACTGAGCTGCGGGCGCGGCTCGGCGACGAGGCATCCATCAGCATTGCTCTCATGGTTGCCGCAGACGGCCCTGCCTACGCAGAGATGGGCTACGACTTCGCGGCGCTCACACCGGTGATCGACCGGTTCGTGCTGATGGCGTACGACGAGCACGGGCCGTGGGAAGACATTCCCGGACCGGTCGGCTCTCTCGACTGGCAGCGCGCCGGGCTCGAGGCACTGCTCGAGGGTGTGCCCGCCGAGCAGGTCGAGCTCGGGGTCGCGGGCTATGGCTATGCCTGGGGACCATCGGCACCCGACGGGCAGTTGAGCGTCGCCCGGGCGCGCGAGCTCGCGCCCGACGCGGCCTTCGACGCCGCGGCCGGCGAGTGGACAGCCACACTCGCCGACGGCACCGAGGTGTGGTTCAGCGACATCCAATCGTTTGAACTCAGGGTCGACCTCGCGCAGCAATTCGAACTCAAGGGAGTCGCGCTCTGGTCGCTCGAGCAGGGCGATCCAATCACGGTCGGTGACCTGAAGTAGACTTGCCCCATTCCCCCGCCGCGAAACCGCTGGAGTTACTGGTGCCAACAATCGTCGTAGAGGTCATGCCGAAGGCCGTTCTGCTTGACCCTCAGGGCAAGGCCGTCACCGGCGCCCTCCACCGCCTCGGCAAGGAGCACATCTCCGAGGTGCGCATCGGTAAGCGCTTCGAGCTCACAGTTGACGAGGTCACGCCCGAGCTGCTCGAAGAAGCTCGCGTGCTTGGCGAAGAGATCTTCGCAAACCTCGTGATCGAAGACGTCGTTTCGGTGACGGCACTCTAATGCGCATCGGTGTTGTCACCTTTCCCGGTTCGCTCGATGACCGCGACGCGCAGCGCGCCGTTCGTCTCGCCGGCGGCGAAGCCGTAGCCCTCTGGCACGGCGACCACAGCCTCGACGGTGTCGACGCAATCGTTCTTCCCGGTGGCTTCAGCTACGGCGACTACCTGCGCTGCGGAGCAATCGCCGCGCACTCGCCCATCATGAGCGAGATCATCGACGCAGCGAACGCGGGTATGCCCGTGCTTGGCATCTGCAACGGCTTTCAGATTCTCGTCGAGGCGCACCTTCTGCCCGGCGGCCTCGTGCGCAACGACCACGGCGACTTCATCTGCCGCGACCAGAAGCTGCGCGTCGAGAACACGTCGACGGCGTGGTCGAGCGGATTCCAGACCGGCCAGGAGATCACCATCCCGTTGAAGAACGGTGAGGGCGGATTCATCGCCGACCAGGAGACAATCAACCGTCTCGAGGGTGAAGGCCAGGTCGCGTTCCGTTACCTCGAGGTCAACCCCAACGGCTCGATGAACGACATCGCGGGCATCTCGAACGCCGCGGGCAACGTCGTTGGCCTGATGCCGCACCCCGAGCACGCGACCGAAGAGGGCTTCGGCCCCGACACAACTCTCGCAATGCGCTCGGGAACCGACGGACTCACGTTCTTCACGAGCGTTATCCAGTCGTCGCTGCTCGCTCGCGCGTAGCTCCCGCCGTGTCACCTCGCGCGGTCTACCGCGCCGTCTCGATCGCCGAGACCATCACGTGGACCTTCCTTATCGCCGCGCTCATCACACGGGCGACGACGGGCATTGCCCTTGTCGTAACGGTGGCGGGCGGCGTCCACGGATTCGTATTTCTCGCCTACGCCGCGACGGCCCTGCTGATCGCTATCAACCAGCGTTGGAACCCCGCGCTGGCGATCGCCGCGGTCGCGACAGCGGTTGTGCCGTTTGCGACGATCCCGTTTGACCTGTGGCTCGAGCGCCACGGCCGCCTCACCGGCGCCTGGCGCACGCAGAAGTCTGACGATCCGCGCGACGATACGTGGTTCGACTCTCTCGTGCGATGGATGCTTCGCCACCCTCTTCTGCTCGGCGGCATCGTTGTGGCGGCCGTTGTGATCGTGTTCGTTGTGCTGCTGGTTGCGGGGCCGCCCGGGTCTTAGGCGCCCCTGGCAGACCGCGACGGCGTTTGCCACCCGTGACCGCCGTTGCTCGACGTCCTGGTTGTCAAACGGCGTCCTGGTCGAGAGCCTAGGCAGCCACCGGCGCAACCCGCCGCGCAGCCGCGAGGTCGACGAGCGCGAGCACCACAGCGACGACGCAGAGCAGTGCGAGCACGGGAGCCGCGAGGTCTACCGCGGCGCGCAGGCCGAGTGCCGTCGCGAGCGCTCCTGCTCCGACCGCGATGGCGGCCTGCAGCAGGTAGCTGAACAGGTAGAGCAGCGACAGGGTAGCTCCGCGGTGATGCGCGGGTGCCACGCGATTGAGCAGGCCGAGGCCACCCGAGAACGCGAACGAGTACGCGACGCCACCGACGATGCACCAGACCACAAACAGCGCAACGGATCCGGCAGCCGCGGTGGCGACCATCACCCCGAGTCCGGCGATCGACAGGATGCCGCCGATCAGGATCGCGATATGCGCGGGAACTTTAGACAAGAACAGCGCAGTGAAGCCGATCGTGAACGACGAGGTTCCGAGCAGGAGACCGACGACGAGCAGGTCGGTCGTCGCGACGAGTTCACGCGCCATCTGCGCGCCGAGCGACAGGAAGAGCGCTCCGACACCGTAGGCGAGCGATACCGACAGGGTCGCAAGCACAAAGGGGCGTCCGATGCCGGGCGCGAGCTTCGGTACGCGGAAGACAAACGCAACGCTGCCGGATCGGTCGTCGGGGGTGAGCGCAACGAGAGTGAAGGCCACGATGCCCAGCACAAACAGCACAGCGAAGCTCAGCACGAGGGGCAGCGGAGCGAGTTGTGCAAGAGCGCCCGAGACGACGAGCGCGAGGGTGAGGCCGGTCGCCGTCGAGATCGTGGCGAGGGTGCTCGAGAGCCGCGGGTTCTTTGTGTAGTTGTTCTCAACGAGAGCGGCTGAGGCGGCACCGATCGCGAAGCCTGTGCCGATTCCCTGCAGCACCCGACCGAGAAACAGAAACCCGACGTTCGGCGCAACGGCGAAGACTATTGCCGCAACCGTGATGAGCGCGATACCGATGAGCATCGACCGACGTCGGCCGATCGTGTCAGAGAGGCTTCCGAAGAAGAACAGCACAACGAGCAGCGCGAGCGGGTACGCGCCGAAGACCGAGGTGATGACAACAGGGGGCAGATTCCACGACGCCGCATACGCCGGGTAGAGCACGCTCGGCGCACCGCTGGCCCAGAGCGAGAGGGCGAGCACAACTGCTGAAGACCACAAGGTGCCACGGCGACCGAAACGAATCATCGGGCAACCGTACACCCCTAAGTTGGTTTGTCCAACTGAGCTGGTAGTATCTACGGCATGAGCAACTGCCAAGTCGTGCGCACTCTCGACATCATCGGAGAGAAGTGGTCGCTGCTGATCATCCGCAACGCGCTGCGCGGGCAGACTCGGTTCTCCGAGTTTCGCGAAAGCCTCAAGGCACCGAGCGACATTCTCACGGCGCGACTCGCCACACTCGTCGCGGCCGGCGTTCTTGAGAAGCGCGCCTACCGCGAACCCGGCAGCCGCGAGCGGTCGAGCTACCACCTCACCGAAGCCGGTGAGGGCCTGCGACTCGTGATTGCCGCGATGGTGCAGTGGGGCGACGAGTACAACCCCGCGCCCGACGGCCCCGTGTACCGCATTCTGGGTAACGATGAGCAGGAGCTACATCTGACCTACGTCGACGCGAGCGGCGACATCCATAAATCTGCTCAGTTGGTGCGCGCCTAGTTCTCTGGCAGCTTCTGAATCGGAATCGACGAGGTAAAGACCGTCGCGCGCTCTTCGGCCTCGATCGTGCCGGTGAACAGCCCGATCGGCTCGGTGTGCGTCGCGGCGCGCGGTTTGGGTGCCGCCTCGACGATCTCGACGCGCTGGCGCGGCAGGCCCGACGACTGGCGCTGGATCCACTCGACGAGTTCTTCGCGAATGGCGCAGCGCAGGTCGAACAGCGTCGGCGCGTCGATCGCCGTCACGAGAATGCGCACGCGCACCATGCCGCCGACCGCGTCAGTGACCTGCAGCACGGATGCCCTGCCGTCCCAGATGGCCGTGCGCTCGAGAATGCGGTCGAGCTCGTCGCGCATCGAGGCGATGCTCACGAACCAATCGAGATCGAACTCGACGGAACCGAGCAGTTCAGACGTGTTGCGCGTCCAGTTCTGAAACGGCTTCGAGGTGAACCAGGTCGACGGAAGCACCATACGGCGGTCGTCCCAAATGTGCACAACGACGTACGTGAGCGTGATCTCCTCGATCTTTCCCCACTCGCCCTCGACGATGACAACGTCGTCGACGCGAATCGCATCGCTGAACGCGAGTTGGATTCCAGCGAAGACGTTCGCGAGCGTCGACTGCGCCGCGAGACCAGCGATGATGCTCACCAGGCCGGCAGATGCGAGCACGCTCGTACCGACCGCTTGCACACCGGGGAAGGTCAACAGAATCGCCCCGATGGCGAGAATCGTGATGATCACGACCGCAAGACGACGAACGATCGCGAGCTGGGTCTGCATGCGCCTCGCAACCTTGTTGTCGGGAATGTCGATGCGATAGCGCGCCATCCCGAGTGAAATTGCAAAACTCACGATCGCGCCAACAAACCACGCGCCAATCGCGATCGCCGCGATCAACAGGCCGTGCGTAATCGTGTCGACCCAGTCGCGCTCTGGAAACGCGACGCTTGTCGCCGCCCACAGCGCAACGATCAAAGCAAAGAGGCGAAATGGATGGCGCGCGCGACTGATCAGCGCCTTCGGCCACTCGCGGCGCCGGGCGGCAATCCTCGCGGCAGACCCAACGATGACCACAACAAGCAGCGCTGCGGCGAGCGCGATGCCGAGCACGATGGCGAACTGCATCCAAGCGTTGCCGTCGGCCCAGTCGGTCAGGGCGTTCCAGTCGGGCATGGTTCCTCCTCAGGTGGGGCGGGTCAGGCCCTCGACGCTGAGGTAAGCCTCCCACCGTAGGGGAAACGGCTGGCAAGCGCCTCCATGGGTTGCGTGCCCGGGCACGCTCGGGGTCCGCGGCGCGCCCTGCCGCCGGCCCTGCCAGCCGACTTGCCGCCCGGCGTGCGGGCCGACTGGACGCAAAGTGTCGCTATTGCCGCGTATTTCGACATTTTGCGTCCTGTCGGCGGCGGTTGGGGATCAATTCCGCCGTCGCGGGTGCTCCTGGGGCACCGTTGAGCATGCGCCGCCGAACCCCGCTCCCTCCCGACCTCGCTCGCGGGCCGTTCTCGGTGCACGATGCAATCAGCGCCGGAGTAAGCGCGGCCCGCCTTCGCGACCCGGCGCTGAACCGCCCGTTTCACGGAACACGAGCACCCGCCCTGGCGACACTCGCGCCCGAGTCCGCGACGGCACGTGCTCAGCGTCTTTTGCTGGCCCAGTGTGCCGCCTACTCATTGAAACTCGCGCCGGGCGAGCACTTCAGCCACCAAACTGCGGCTCGGCTGTGGGGCTGCCCGCTCCCCACATGGTTCGACATCACCGAACTGCTTCACGTCGCGCGGCCCGGGCGCGCCGCTCGAGGCGCGGGCGTCGTCGGCCACCACAGCGCTGCGCCAACGCTGGATCGCCGTTTTGGGTATCCCGTGAGCGATGCGGCATCCACGTGGCTCGCGCTCGCCTCGGTTCTCGGACTCGACGATCTCGTTGCGGTTGGCGACCATCTCATTCTCGATCCCAGGGTGCTTAACCCTCACGACCCGCGCCCCTACGTGACTGTTGAAGAACTCGCGGCCCGGCTCGCTGGCTATCACGGGCGAGGCGCGCGTCTCGCACACGAGGCTCTGCTTCTTTTGCGGCAGGGCGCCGAGTCGCGGCCCGAGACACTTGTGCGGCTGCTTCTGGCTCGCGCCGGATTTCCGGAGCCAGTGCTTCAGGCGCCGATCTTCGATGACGCTGGCAAACTGCTTGGCTACGCCGACCTGTACTGGCCCGATCTGAAAATCGTTGTCGAGTACGACGGACAGCACCACCGCACAGATGACGTCGCCTACGACAGGGATCTGATCCGAATCGACGACTTCATCGCGGCCGGCAACCTGGTGGTGCGCATCCGCAAGTACGGCCTGTTCCGGGCTCCCGCCGGCGAGGTGGCTCGGGTTGAGCGAGCTTTCCGGCAGCGCGCGTGACATCGAGTGGACCCAAAGTGTCGCTGAGGCGGGGGTGCTCCCGCAGTTTGCGTCCACTCGATGCGAAAGGGCGGGCCACACACCCCGCGCAACCCCACCCCGCCCCCAAAGGTAGAATTGCAGCATCCGGCCGCCCCCTTCTTTCAGGAGCCTCGTGAGCACCCCCACGCTTCCAGTTGCAGATACCGTCGCTAACGCGGCGATCACCCCCGACAAAGAGCAGCCGTACGGCGCTCTCGGACTCAAGGAAGACGAGTACCTGAAGATCCGCGAGATCCTCGGCCGTCGTCCCACGAGCGGCGAGCTCGCGATGTACTCGGTCATGTGGAGCGAGCACTGCTCGTACAAGTCGAGCAAGAACTACCTGCGCCAGTTCGGCCAGAAGGTCAGCCCCGGCATGAAGAAGAACCTCATGGTGGGCATGGGCGAGAACGCCGGAGTTGTGGATGTCGGTGAGGGCTGGGCGGTCACCTTCAAGATCGAGAGCCACAACCACCCGAGCTTCATCGAGCCCTTCCAGGGTGCGGCGACCGGCGTTGGCGGCATCGTTCGCGACATCATCTCGATGGGCGCCCGCCCGGTCGCCGTTATGGACGCACTGCGTTTCGGCGCCATCGACCACCCCGACACGGCACGCGTTGTTCACGGCGTTGTGAGCGGCATTAGCTCGTACGGCAACAGCCTCGGCCTGCCCAATATCGGCGGAGAGACGTACTTCGACGGCGTGTACCAGGCGAATCCTTTGGTGAACGCTCTCGCGGTCGGCGTTCTGCGCCACGAAGACCTGCACCTTGCCAACGCCCGCGGTGTCGGCAACAAGGTTGTGCTGTTCGGGGCTCGCACGGGCGCTGACGGCATTGGCGGAGCATCCATTCTTGCTAGCGACACCTTCGCAGAAGGCGGCCCCACGAAGCGCCCCGCAGTTCAGGTCGGCGACCCCTTCGCCGAGAAGGTGCTCATCGAGTGCTGCCTCGAGCTGTTCGCACAGGATCTCGTCGAGGGCATCCAAGACCTGGGTGCTGCCGGCATCAGCTGCGCGACATCCGAGCTCGCGTCGAATGGCGATGGCGGAATGTTCATCGAGCTCGAGAAGGTTCTGCTGCGCGACCCCAGCATGACGGCCGAAGAGATTCTGATGTCTGAGAGCCAGGAGCGCATGATGGCGATCGTGACTCCCGACAAGCTCGAGGGCTTCCTCAAGGTTGTGCAGAAGTGGGATGTCGAGACCAGCGTTCTCGGCGAGGTCACCGACACCGGCCGCCTCATCATCAACTGGAACGGCGAGGAGATCGTCAACGTTCTTCCCCGCACGGTTGCCGTCGATGGCCCGGTGTACGACCGCCCCGTCGCGTACCCGACCTGGATCGACGCACTGCAGGCCGACTCGGCGACGAAGCTGCAGCGCCCGGTGACGCCAGAAGACATTCGCGAGCAAGTGCTGCGCGTGCTCGGCAGCCCGAACCTCAGCGACAAGAGCTGGATCACCAACCAGTACGACCGCTACGTGATGGGCAACACGGCCCTGAGCTTCCCCGACGACGGCGGCATGGTGCGCATCGACGAAGAGAGTGGCCTGGGCTTCGCCGTCGCAACCGACGCCAACGGACGCTACTGCCAGCTAGACCCCGCGCAGGGTGCGCGACTCGCGCTCGCTGAGGCGTTCCGCAACGTTGCAGTCACGGGCGCAACGCCCGTCGCGGTCAGCGACTGCCTCAACTTCGGTAGCCCGGAGAACCCCGAGGTCATGTGGCAGTTCGCCCAGACCGTCGAGGCTCTGAGCGACGCGTGCCTCGAGATGGAGATCCCTGTCACCGGCGGCAACGTCAGCTTCTACAACCAGACCGGCGATGTGCCGATCCACCCGACCCCTGTCATTGCCGTGCTCGGTGTTATCCAGGACGTCGCGAAGCGCATCCCGTCGGGTTGGCAAGACGAGGGCAACAACATTTACCTGCTCGGCACAACAAAGCTTGAGCTCGACGGCTCCGCGTGGGCCGGCGAGATTCACGACCACCTCGGCGGACTCCCCCCGACCGTTGACCTCGCAGCCGAGATCCAGCTCTCTGAGCTCATCGCGGCGGGCGCAGAGCAAAGCCTCATCGCGAGCGCGCACGACCTCGCAGACGGCGGCCTGATTCAGGCCCTCACCGAGTCGGTTTTGCGGTTCGGCGTCGGCGCGCGCGTCTGGCTCAGCGAAATAACCGAACGCGATGGTGTGGATGTCGCGACAGCCCTGTTCTCGGAGTCAACCGGTCGCGTGATCGTGTCTGTGCCGCGTGAAGACGACGTGAAGTTTCAGGGCCTGTGCGAGGGTCGGGGCTACCCGGTGCTGCGCATTGGTGTCACCGACGCGGGCGGCGCCCTCGAGGTGCAAGACCAGTTCACGCTCACGGTTGAGCAGCTCAACGAGGCGCACCGCGGAACGCTTCCGGCGCACTTCGGCCCGCTCGTCGGCGCGTAACCCAGCGGCCGTTCGCACGCGCCGTTCGCATTGCGAACAGCGACCGATCTGTCTACCCCAATTCCAGTAAATTACTGGGATGCAGGGGTACCAAACCCCTTTTTAGAGGGCTCCGAATAAGGTAGCGTCACTGGAGCCGAAGACCCCGAAGTCTTGGCTCCTTTTCCTGTTGTCCCCACAGCAGTCGCTTACCCCTGGAGTCATCATGCTGTTGCGCTTTGCGCTGCCCGCTGCCCTTGTGGCGGGTCTTCTTACGGCCGTTGCGGCACCCGCAACCGCCGCCCCCGCCGCGTCGTCCGCGCCCGCCGCTGCCGCCGCGCCCGCTGCCGCCGTAGCGACTGAGCCGACGATCGAGGTCGACAACGCTAAGTTCGACGACGCCCCTCAACTGCAAGCCAGTGGAACGTTACAAATCGTCGAAGCCGAAGAAGAGGCGCACGACGACACCGCTCTCGCGGAGCACGCCCACGAGCACTTCACATTTCTGCTCACCGAATCCGGTGAAAGGTTTCAAATCACGGGAGACCTTCCCGAAGAGGCCGTCAGCGGCTCGACCTTCGAAGGCACCCTTGCGCTGAGCAAGAGCGTGCGCGCCGAGCTTGAGGTCACGCCCGAGGTTGCGGCTGCGGCATCCGACGCCCCGCTCGAAGAGAACGACCCCGCCTCACAGGAGCTTCTCGCCGCGGCAACGACCGAGCAGACCGCGATGCCCGTCGCCGCCGCAACGATCACGCCGGCGGCAGCCGCAAAGGCCGGTGCCGCACCGACGACCCACGAGCTGTACATCGCGGTCGTTCAGCCCAAGGGCAGCTCGGTTTCGCAGAAGAGCTTCACCGACAGCAAGGTACGCGCGCTCGTTTCCAAGGTCTCGAAATACTGGAAGACGCAGTCAGGCGGACTCGTCGACGGCATCGTCGCCGTCAAGATCGTGCGCTACAGCTCGGCGACATCGTGCGCGAACGGCAGCACGTCGGTGCAGAAGTGGTGGTCAGAGGCCGCGGCAAAGTTCACCGACAAGCCCAACACCTTCTTCTCCGGCCTCACGAGCCGTCACCTCGTTGTGCTCACGCCCGACGGCAGCGCGGGCCCGGGCAAGTGTTCGGCCGGCCTCGGCTTCACGGGACTCGGCACGGTCGGCCAGGGCAGCAACAGCGGTGGATACATCCACACGACCGTCGGCTCGTCGATCGCCGGCGCAACCCTGGCCCACGAGTTCGGCCACAACATGAGCCTGCGCCACGCCAACGTCGCATCGTGCGCGAGCACGACCGTCGCCGAGGGCGACAGCGCGAAGTGCGGCACCGACGCTTACCTCGACCTCTACGACGTCATGGGCGCGGCAGTCGTCGGGCAGACAGTGATTCCGGCCCTCTCGCTTCCGGCGAAAGAGCGACTCGGTTTCGTCGCGGTCGGCGATATCACCACCGCCGCACTCGCGAGCGACGAAACGACGCGCAGCTTCACCCAGGTCATCAAGCCGATCGCGTCGGGCTCCGGCGCTCGCGGCGTACACGTCACCGACCCGGTGAGCGGCGAGGTCTACTGGATCGAGTACCGCACGGTCGCCGGCGTCGACAAGGGGCTGCGCGCCAACAAAGACACCTACACGATGTGCGCCCGCGGCTGCGGATCGGGCTACAGCTACACCTACGGCGACGGCGTTCGCATCCTCAAGCAAGAGGCAAAGCGCACCGAAACCCTCGCCCTGGCCATCGCGCCTTCATCGGCAGCGGCCGCGACCAAGAAGCGCACCCTCGCCCTCGACACCCTCGAAACCTTCTCGAGCGCGAGCGGCGGGGTGCACGTCACAGTCAACTGGACAACAAGCTCGTACGCCTCGGTCACCGTCGACCTCGAGTCGGCGCCTACGCTCGTCGCGTCAGAGCGCGGCATGACCCTCGGCGGAACCGTCAAGGTCGGCTCGAAGATCTCGGCCGGCACGCAGTTCTTCGGCCAGGTCGGCTCCAAGCGCAACTTCCAGTGGCTGCGCAACGGTGAGCCGATTTCGGGCGCGACCCGCTCGAGCTACACAATCACGAGAGTGGATGTCGCGGCCGCCCTGTCAGTTCGCATTACCGGTTCGATGGAAGGTTTCACCAGCGCGAGCGTCGACTCGTACAGCGTGACAGTGCCGCGCTCCGGATCATTTGCCGCGGCATCCAAGCAGCCTGCTATTGCGATTCTCGCCAACGCCAACGACGCTCCCGGCACGAAGGCGACGGTCGTTGTGGTCAATGGTTCGGGCAAGAAGTCGGGCACAGCCGCGCTTCGCTGGACCGCGCCAGTTTCGCGCAGCGTCGGAGTGAAACGTTACGACGAAGACGGTGTGGCAGCAATTGTGGTTCCGTGGACGATTGGCGCCGGCAAGCAGACGGTTGTCGCGCGCGCTTCGGGGCGACCCGCGTCGGCGCCACTGACCTTCAGTCTCGCGCGCCAAACGCCCAAGGTGACGCTCACGCTCGCGAAGTCGTCGACAAAGACGGCGTCGACCGTTTCGGCGGCTGTTACGTTCACGGGGGCCTCCGGCAAGCTGCCGAGCGGAACCGTCGACATCTACGACGGCGATACCCTCGTTGCTACAAAGAAGATCACCGGAAAGCGCGTCGCGCTGACGATCGCCGCCACGTCGAGCGGCACCCAGAACCTGCGCGCGGTCTACTCGGGCGACTCGCAGTTTCTGCCCAACGACTCCGCGTCGAGGTCGCTCAAGGTCAGCTAGTTCTGCTGGGTCGGTACAGAACCGGTCGAGGCGATCGCCTCGTGGTGGTGAATCACCTCGGCGACGATGAAGTTCAAGAACTTCTCGGCGAACGCCGGATCGAGGTGCGACTCTTCTGCGAGGGCACGAAGGCGTGCGATCTGAATCTTCTCGCGGTCGGGGTCTGACGCGGGCAGGCCCGTCGTCGCCTTGAGGCGGCCGACCGACTGGGTGAACTTGAAGCGCTCGGCGAGAAGGTGCACAAGCGCGGCATCGATGTTGTCGATGCTCTGGCGCAGGCTCGCGAGGTCGTTGGACCAGTCAGATTCGCTCATGGGTTAAATCTAGGCCTTCGCGAGCGCGACCGGCTCATCGCCGAAACGTGCGAGCCGCTGCTCGAGGCCCGCCTTCACGTGTGGCCAGTCGTCGACGATGACCGAGAAAACCGCCGCATCGCGCCAGCTGCCGTCGGCGCGGCGCGCGTCACGGCGGGTGATTCCCTCGAAGGAGGCGCCGAGTTTGGTGATCGCGGCACGCGAGCGGTCATTGAGAGCATCGGCTTGAATCTTCACTCGACCGAATCCCGAGTCAAAGGCGAGGCCGAGCATCAGCAGCTTCGCCTCTGGGTTCACCGCTGTGCCCCAGACGCGCGGGTCGAAGGCAGTCCAGCCGACGTGGGT